>Ga0209323_10002679_pt1 | contig 11835 bp, 10 predicted proteins | sample Rifsed19ft2_FD_184014 | JGI IMG/M metagenome (GOLD analysis project Ga0209323, IMG submission 184014) | Soil microbial communities from Rifle, Colorado, USA - sediment 19ft 2 (version 2) | ecosystem: Environmental > Terrestrial > Deep subsurface > Rock core/Sediment | place: Rifle, Colorado...
AAACCTGCCCCTACTGATATGCGTTTTATACATCCTTTGCTGGTTCAATCGTCCTCGCCCCCGACAGCAGCAATCGGGGGGTTTCGGTTCAGGCTGCAAGCCCTGAACCAGCACAGAGGTCATGCTTCGTTAGGTTTTTCTTTGTGTCTTTGTGTCTTGGTGGTATGTACTATACTCATACATCCATTCCCAAAATCCTCAATCCGCGCCGGATGAAGCGCGTATGCCTCCAGAGAGGTGACTTAACGCCTAATCTATATCCGAAACGATTCATTGCAGGCAGAAACGACAGACCAATAGTATTTGAGTTGATATAGTTCATGTGTGTAGCCATAGTTTGGCGCATTGTTTCTGTTAACCAGTTCAGATCGAGGGCAGGAGAGACGTAAAATAGCGGTTCTAGCATTTCACTGGGAGGAGATGACAAAACACCTTCTTCTCGTGCCCTGTGTTCAAGTTCAGTTCCTGGATATATGCGTATTCCGATATTGAAAAATGCCACGTCTTTCGGAGGTATGCATTGTTCTGCAAAGCATAATGTTTCCCGGACAGTGGCCTCCGTCTCGCCTGGGCCTCCAAGCATAAATATCCAGAGGCAGGGTAAATGATGGTGTTTGATAATCTGTGCAGCATGGTAGACATCTTTTGCAGTAAAACCTTTTTGCAGCCTATCCAGGACAATATCAGATGCGCTTTCGACAGTAATGCCAATACCAACGAAACCAGATCGTTCCATTGCCGTAAGAAGGGTGTCATCTATGAAAAGCGGATTCAACTCCAGACTCTGGAGGCGAGCGCCGGATTGCGATCTGGCAAGACCTTCACACACGGCCAATGCATGATCATACGGAGAATTAAAGACATTGTCAACGAATTCAATGTCGTGTAACCCTGCAGCAGCAAGGTTTTGGATAGCATCAATTACGGCCTCCGGGTCGCGCAATCGATAATCGTGTCCCTCGATTTTCCGGTACGTACAGTAAATACACTTAAAGTGACACCCGAGTTTCGTTTGAATTGGTACGGTAGATAATCTCGAAAGATAAGCATGTACATCAATCCAGCGATGGAAATTGGGGATAAGACAGCCATTCGAAAAACGGTCTACAGAGCCAGTATTTTTGGTAAAGATGTTGTCCTCAAGCCATGCAATACCCGGTAGCCTGCCGGGGATCTCGCCTTGTGAAAGCGCTGATAATAATTTGGGGAAGACAACTTCTCCGTCTCCCAGGACTGCCCAGTCTGCACCTGTGTAGCGAAGCAATTCTTCGGGCATTACAGAGACCGCAGCGCCGCCAAGAACGACGGGCGCAGGTGTCTTGCTGCGAATAGTGTCCATCAGTGGCTTTAAATCCTTGAAAAACGGCACGGGATTTTGCATATCGTTATTATCGATATTTCGGACAGAAAGGCCTATGAAATCCGGATTTGATGTGTTCAGTTCCAACTCCAGGGTATTCAAGGGATTTTGCTCAAACATCAAATCCAATACCCTGACACTATGGCCAGCCCGTTCTGCGGCCTCTGCAACCATGCAAGCGCCAACAGGCATAACAGGTACCGGGCTGCTATAATGATTTGTTGCGACAATAAGGATGTTCACGTTCTATAAATATCGTTGCCGATAGTTTATCTTTGCAGATAGGTCAAGTTTTAATAGTACTTACAGAAACCGCAGATTTCGCAGATTGCACAGATTGTTCGTGTCTTTTATCGGTTGGAATCCGTGGTTCTAAACCCCTTTAAGGCTGGTTCAATCTTGTAGACTTCGTCGTGAGCGCTCAGTCGAACGATTGAACCACATATTTTGAAGGTACTCCAGGTTTTAAACCCATGCTATGAAACGTAATCATATCAAATGTTACGTATTTTGTAGTCTGAGTCCAACCTCTGCGAGGCGGCGCCCCAGGGCACGGCAGATTGCGGCTTCCTGCTGGTCGATTTCCCGCTTGCTGTCGAGTCCAGCGATGTGACCAGGTCCGTATGGGGAACCGCCAGCTTGTGTCGTGAAAAGCTCTTTGACTGAATAAGGCACGCCCACAATGATCATCCCAAGATGCAACAGGGGGGCCATCAGGGTATGGATCGTCGTCTCCTGTCCTCCGTGAAGACTTGCTGTAGAGACGAAGACACCGGCCGGTTTGCCTTCCAATTTTCCTTCAAACCATAGCGAGGTAAGCTGGTCTATCTGGTTTTTTAGTTGTGCAGATACATTTCCAAACCTTGTGGGTGTCCCAAAGGCGATGGCGTCTGCCTCCTTGAAGTCATCCAGCGTAACAAGAGGGACGTCTTTCTGCATCTGCTTTCCAGCCTTCATATCATCGCGCGATTCGATGACAGATTGAGGGATCAGTTCTGGGACTGTGCGGATAACCGGTTCTGCTCCTTTAACCTCCCGGACACCCTCCGCCACGAGTTTTGCCATCTTATAGACGTTGCCATAGGTGCTGTAGTAAACAATCAGTACTTTCATGGGATTTCCTCTCCTTTCTTTGTGAAAGTTCATGTTAAGGAAATTCAAGTTGCAGTTGTAGTGCGAACTTTAGTTCGTATAGGATGTAAGCGAACTGAAGTTCGCGCTACACTGAAGGAATAAAAGAAACAGAGTGAATATTACTGTGATTTTGGGTTGGGGTCAAGAAAAAGTATGTGGTAAAGGTTGAAAGGTAACGGGTAATTTTGTTATTATAATGGAAAAATGGTCTTCAGGAAATGGTGTGGGAAGAGGTTATACTATATATAAATTCCTCCCCCTTGATGGGGGAGGGTAGGGTGGGGGTGTCTCAGAAGTGAAAAAGGAACTGCAGCATATAGCAAAAATTCTCAGAAAGCGACCTACTGATGCAGAAATAATCATGTGGAGACATTTGAGGGGAAAACGATTAGAAGGTTTTAAATTTAGAAGGCAAGAACCAATTGGTAACTATATAGCGGATTTTGTATGTTATGAAAAAAGAATCATCGTGGAAGTTGACGGAAGTCTGCATTGCAGGGAAAAAGATAGTGAGAGGGATACGTGGTTTGAAGGGCGAGGTTTTAAAGTCTTAAGATTCTGGAATAATGAAGTTTTGAAAAATATTCAGGGAGTATGGGAAGTAATAAGAAAACATTGTTTGTCTCACCCTCCCCTAACCCCTCCCATCAAGGGCGGGGAAGGCTAATTGATATACCCACAGAAAAGCCTGAAGAATTTGAAGGAATATCCTGCATATTACATTGGATTTTAGAAAATGGGGTGCGTAACTATGGGTGAATTCAGCGCATTTGGCAAGATTTTAATATTCTTTGGTATTATTATGATTGTCGTGGGCGGGCTATTTTTATTCGGCAGCAAGATTCCTTTTATAGGAAGGCTTCCCGGAGATATCGCCATTCAAAAGAAGAACTTTAGTTTTTACTTTCCCATTACTACCGGCATTATTGTAAGTATCATCCTCTCCTTCCTTATGTGGCTATTCAGCAGACGATAGAACAAATAAGATGTCAGGATTAAACTATTTTTGATTTACGATGTACGAGGTACGATTTGCGATTTTAAATCACAAATCTTAATTTTACCCCACAAAAATATCTATCAAGGTCACACCCATGAGTCCCACACTAATAATCCCGTTCATGGTAAAAAAGGCGGTATTGACCCTGGATAGGTCTTTGGGTTTTACAAGAGAATGTTCATATAGAAGCAATGCGGCAACGATATATACTCCTAGAGAATAAATAATACCAAGACCTGTGTATCGGGGTAGTATCAGGAGTATCCCTACCATGAAAAGGTGTAATATGCCCGAAAGTATTAACGCCCCCTTAATGCCTAATCTCCTGGGTATTGAATGTAATCCTGATTTCACGTCATGCTCTACGTCCTGACATGCGTATATAATATCAAATCCCGCAGTCCATAAGACAACGGAAAATGCCAGCAAGAATGGTGTGACTGCTAATGTGCCCTGTATCCCCACCCATGCGCCAATGGGTGAAAGCGCTAATGCAAGACCGAGGACGAAATGTGATAAATGGGTAAACCGCTTTGTATATGAGTATCCAAAGATGATGAGTATGGCCAGGGGAGACATGGAGAAGGCGAGTCGATTGAGCAGCCACGCACAGAGAATGAAAAATGCGATGCACAGGATGGTAAACATCCACATGTTCGTTCTGCCAATTTTCTTTTGGAGAGTGACACGATAGGTCGTCCTCGGATTATTGACGTCGTAATGAGTATCGACCAGCCTATTAAAAGACATAGCGGCGCTGCGCGCCGTTACCAGCGCTGCAATGATTAACAATAATTGTTTTATGCCAGGCACGCCACCCGCTGCAAGAAATGCGCTCATCACGGCGAAAGGAAATGAAAATATGGTATGCGAGAATTTAATCAGGTTTAATAGAGTAGTAATCTTTTGGAGTACGTGTGAAAAACCCATTTTTACCTTTCTTCAGTTTTACGAGATAAGCACATAGTATGAGTTGCCTTGCACAAATTAACGGAACATCGTGCGTTCCCCTCTATCAAGAGGGGATTAAGGGGTGTGTCGTTTATCATTATAACACACCCCCGGCCCCTCTTGATAGAGGGGAGTATTATGAACCACATTTTTAGACAGCACCGTTATTTGGTTGCGGCATAACCGAGCTATGTTTTATTTACCGTATTGTTAGTACACGACGCAATAAAGCCGCAACCAAACTGAAAGTTGTCAGATAAAAGTTCAGGATTAGGAATTATAGTAACCAATAGTTTATTAATCAAGAACGTAATCGGTAACGTATTAACGGTAAATGCGTCTGCCATTGTGACAGCAATAAACATTCATTGACTTTAAAAGTGTCAAAATGACAACAATAAAAGCTATTGATAAGTCTCGTAACAATTTGTAAAATAACTTTGTGAAAAAATTTAAAATTTAAATTTTCTGTAATAGTAAGTGATTATATTATAAATGAATAGGACTATTTTATATTACCGTAAGTTGTGTGTTGTGGGTTTAATGGCTTAACTCCCTTATTGGGAAAACCTATAATTTTTTGCATGGTATATAATTTGCTAAATTTTATTACATAAATTCTATAAAGTAATTGAGGATTTACATTATGATGGCATTATTAGACCCGCGTGCGGGGCATTATTCACTTCTCATAACAGATGATGATGCGTCATGTCGTGATAGTTTAAGAGACGTATTTGAACTGAAGGGTTATACTACCCACCTTGCCAGTTGTGGTCGCGAGGCTGTAAAGATAGCCAGGAGTGAAGAATTGCATTTGTTGATTTTGGATGCTCACCTTCCTGATTATAGCGGTCTTGAGACGTTTAAGATTATCAGGAATGAAATCAGGGTTGTCATACCCTGTATTTTTATGTCAGGCGACATAACGAGAGAACTGCAGATAGATCTTATCAGTGTAGATGCTTACACGTTGATACCAAAGCCGATTAACGTTAATATCATGCGTGATTCAGTTGAACAAGTCATTGCGAAGTACTATTGGAAATAACGTAATAGTTCACCGCAAAGGCGCAAAGAGCGCAAAGGTATTATTTTGTAGAAAGCTGGAAATTTCTGAAAAACTTTGTGATCTTGTTATAGAAGATAATTCTTCTGTTAAGTTTTTTTCTCTTTTTTAAAGTTTTTCCTTTGCGTACTTTGCGCCTTTGCGGTGGGCTGAACTGTTACAATAAAGTGTTGATACTGGTTTTTAGTGGTGTATAGTTATAGAAAGGAGCGGTTCGAGATATGAATGTAAGGCCATTAGGAGAAAAGGTGTTATTAAAAAGGGTCGAGGCAGAGGGAAAGACAGCGGGTGGTATTGTATTACCCGATACGGCAAAAGAAAAACCAAAAGAAGGCAAGGTTATTGCCATTGGAGATGGAAGGATATTGAAGAGTGGAGAACGGGTTAAATTTCAGGTGAAAAAGGGCGACAGGGTATTATTCAGTTCTTACGGCGGTACCGAAGTGAAGATTGACGGCGAGGAATACCTGTTGATGTCTGAAGATGATATCCTGGCGGTAATTGAATAATATTTTAGGAGGTAGTGATGGCTGCAAAAAAGATTATCTATGGACATGACGCAAGCGAGGCTATAAGGAACGGCATCAAAAAATTGTCGAGAGCCGTTAAGGTTACTTTGGGACCGAAAGGCCGTAATGTCGTTATTGAAAAAAGTTTTGGCTCACCGGTAGTGATTAACGACGGTGTTACTGTTGCGAAGGAGATCGAGCTCGAAGACCCTTACGAGAACATGGGCGCGAAGATGGTCATGGAGGCTGCTTCAAAAACAAATGATATGGTAGGAGATGGTACATCAACGGCAACACTCCTGGCTGAGGCAATATTTGAGGAAGGCCTCAAGAATATTACGGCTGGAGCGAACCCTGTAGATATTAAACATGGTATTGAAAAGGCTGTGGATGCCTTATCAAAAGAACTCACAAGGATGAGCATCAAGGTGTCGGGGAAAAAAGAGATTACCCAGATTGCTACGATTGCAGCAAATAACGACGAAGAGATTGGCAACCAAATAGCAGATGCTATGGAAAAGGTTGGGAAGGACGGCGTTATTACGGTAGAAGAGGGGAAAAGCCTGAAAACGACAGTTGATTTAGTCGAAGGGATGCAATTCGACAGGGGGTATTCGTCTCCCTATTTTGTCACTTCTCCCGAGACCATGGAAGCGGTGTTTGAAAACCCCTATATTCTGATATACGAAAAGAAATTGTCAGTCATCAAAGATCTTGTCCCTTTATTGGAAAAGATTGCAAAGTCAGGCAAGGCCTTGATTATTATTGCTGAGGATATAGAGGGAGAGGCGCTCAGCACACTCGTCGTTAATAAACTTCGCGGTACCTTACAGTGCGTTGCCGTCAAGGCGCCTGGGTTTGGTGATAGAAGGAAAGAGATGTTAGGCGATATTGCCGCCCTTACAGGCGGTAAGGCATTGTTTGAAGATTTGGGTGTACAACTTACCAGTGTTCAATTAACTGACCTGGGCAGGGCAAAGAAGGTGGTTATCGATAAGGATACCACAACGATAATTGAAGGGGCTGGTGATCACAAAGAAGTCCAGGGAAGAATTTCACAGATCAAGGCAGAGATAAGCACAACTACTTCAGATTATGATCGCGAAAAATTACAGGAACGACTTGCAAAGCTCTCCGGTGGTATTGCGCGGATCAACGTCGGCGCTGCTACTGAGGCAGAAATGAAGGAAAAGAAGTCCCGTGTGGAGGATGCGGTACATGCCACGAGAGCCGCCGTGGAAGAAGGCATCCTGCCGGGCGGTGGGGTTGCGTTGATAAGGGCATCGAAGGCATTGGACTCGGTGAAAACCAAAGGAGATGAGAATACGGGTGTAAATATCGTTCGGTTGGCTATCGAAATGCCCATTCAGCAGATTGTTGAGAATGCCGGTCTGGAAGGTGCCGTCATCCTCCAGAAGGTAAAAGAGGGTACCGGTAATTTTGGATATGATGCTTTTGGTGAGAAATTTACGGATATGGTAGAAGCCGGTATCGTAGATGCATCAAAAGTTGTAAAAACAGCATTACAAAATGGCGCAAGCATTGCGGCATTACTCTTAACGACCAATGCCGTCATTGGGGAAATCCCGGAAGGGAAAGAATCTGCCGGAACACCTCCGTGCGGACATAGACATTGATTTTGTTCCGGACGCAGATCTCCGCAGATATACCTTGATTGTATAGGAATTTTCATTTTATTTATGCGGGTTACAGGGTGGCATGAACACGGTACAGACGCACCGCTGTGCGTCTCTACTTTGTCCGCGTTTAACTTAAATCCACATATTTTATAATGGCACGAATTCCGGTTCTACAGGAATAAGGGTGTGATTTTTCGGCTGGTGGAAACGTCATCTCAAAGTTTATCACCTTATCGCAAGAAGTAAACACGGATTAATAGCACAAATACTTGGCGGTCTCATAACCTAACTCCTTCTTGCAATCTATTGTCATGAACATTACCAAGAGAAGGTTAGTATTAAAAGGCTCAGAGAATTGCGTATCAAAATACAAAACTAAGCTCGCAATCTCGATAATGATCTACCATGTCCTATTTGCCAGCAGACAGGTCTCTATAATCTCAAAAAACAACAACGTCGCTCATTCGCAATTACTTAACCGGACAACACTGGTTTTTCTTTCTGTCTTGTAGACTTGTATTTTCGGACAGCCTGTTCAGATGTACCCCTTACCTTGCTTACCTCTTATTATAGTGGCGTGATGTACATTTTTGACGGTATTTTGTAAGAAGCTATCTTCTGCTGCATAAAGGCCGCTATCTCTGCCGGATGCGGATTGCTTCCTGCTATGGGAATAATATTGGCGCATATTTTCTTTACCGAAAGCTCCCTTTTGTTTCCTTTTTCTTCCTCAAGGTACACCTTGGCGTCCGCAACCGAAGGATGGCTAAGCATCAATCGCCGGACCTCCAATGGATCCACCTTGTTGCCATACATGTTGATCAGGTTCTTTTTAAGCCCGTGAAAACGTAAATACCCATCGGCGTCCAAACTCCCCATGTCTCCCGTCGCAAGCCATCCCTCAGAGTCTAAAATTTTTTCCGTATCGGATGGGAGCTTGCAGTAATAAAGCATATTGGTCGGGCTTTTGATTTTCACTTCGCCCTCCTTTTCCGGAGGAAGCGCCTGGCCGGTACCGTCCACTATCCGTATGGCTATATCCTTCCTTCCAGGTATTCCAAGCGTTCCATGCTTATTCACGCCCCTCCTCGGGTTGCATATAACCGGTAACGATTCCGTAAGGCCGTATCCCTGCACAATCCGTATTTTATATTCCTCCTCAAACCGGGCCTGCATTTCCTCATGCATGTACTCTCCGCCAGTAACGCAGAGATGAAGCGTGGAGAGGTTATACTTCTCTTTTCTTTTAAAGCCCACCAACAACTCGAATATCGGAGGCACGCCAGTCAGGATGGTAATGCCGAATTTTTCAACCGCAGCCAAAATAGACTTGGGTGATACTCCGCTTCCCATTACAAGACAGCCTCCGGTAATGAATGCAGAATTTATGCAGCCGGAAAGCGTAAACACATGGGACATGGGCAACAGAATTAAAAAGCGATCGTGCGGTCCAAACTCCATGAACCTACTGTACCCCGACGCGGCGTAAACATGGTTTGCGTGAGACAGTACCGCCCCTTTCGGATAGCCGTCGCCGAAATACGAATAATTAATGCTTGCAGGATTGCTGCCTCTCACCGTTACTACCGCCTCTTCAACGACCCGCTCGCTGTCAAGAGCGATTTGGTCCGCGAACAGAATCTCACTCGCGAAAAGCCAGTTCCCGCAATTTTCCGCAAACCAATCCGCGCGGGTAACAAAGACATCCGGCTCACAGTTGCCGATGATCGCCGACAGCTCGAATTCGCGGTATTCTGGTTTAACGGGAACAGACACCGCCCCGATTTTCATTGCCGCGAAATGGTAAATAAGAAAATCGACGCCGTTTGGGAGAATAATCAAAACGTGGCCTCCCACGCCTGCGCCTCGCTTTTGCAGTTCCCGGCCCGCGGCGGATATGGCACGCCTCAAATCGGTGTAGGAAAAACACTGGTCACCATCAATAACGGCCGGCGAGTGCGGTGCTTTTTTTGCACGCCACTTGATCAATGAAACGAAATTCATTTTCTGAACTCGCTATTGCGCAAGCTAGTCATAGGCCACATTCAGCGCCGCTTGTCCTGTGACCTCGGACCGCGCCAGCTGCTTTTCATACCGGCTCCATTTCCGGAGTATTTTGGCTTTTCTCAGGTTCAGTTCATGGCAATGGTTCCTGATGCAGTATTCGAGCAAGCTCCGTGCCTCATGAGGGGATATTCGGGGATGGCGGGTTACCAAGTGCAAGGCATCGTAATGTTTCCAGTCCTTGTCCACCAGGCGCCCGTCCCGCTCCATCTCATCATAAAATTCGGTGCCGGGGAACGGAGTAGTGATCCAGAAAACCAGGCTGTAAAGCGCTTTGAACGCGGACAATTTGGCCACGTTTTCCATTACGCTCTCCGGCGAATCGTTCTCAAGGCAGACCATGTAGGTGCCGAACGCATTTACACCGCATTTTTCCAGCTCCGCCAGCAACGCAACAGTCTGTAGCGCTCCGATCCCCTTTTTCACGCTGTCAAGCGAGACCCCGTCCAGCGACTCGATGCCAATGTACACGTTTTGCAGCCCCATCGCCCTCAAGTCCGCGATATTGCCCACCAGCCGGTCAACCCGCGAGGTGCAGGTCCAAGTCATCTCCTTTTCCCGCAGAAGGCGTATCACGTCCTTGGCGTGGCGGGCATTCTGCAGGAATGTTTCATCAACAACCGTAACATGGCACACCCCCTCCTTGCGATACGCGTCCAACAAACTACTTATTTTATCAAGCGGCGTCATGTCAAGCCGTTTGTAATAGTTAGGCCCCGAACAAAACGTGCACGGCATACGACAACCCCTGATGGAAAACAGGTATCCGGTTTTTATATCCATGTTGTAATAGTCGTACACACTAGTGAGTACCGGGTGTTCGAAATCGGTAAGTTCCACCCCTTCGATTAAAGGTTTGAGGTCGTATTCCGAGTATCCAGAAAATACCCGGTCGAAGTATTTCGCAATACCGGGAGTGCTGGTGCCGTGCCCTCCTCCCCAAACTTCCCTTACGCCCGCCTCTTTCGCCATGGCTGCCATTGCATGCGCTTCCCAACTGGTGTACGTCCAGAAACTTATTCCGACCGCATCGTATCTGTTTTTAAGCGCGTCGCGGTATTCTTCCAGCGTGGGATATTCAAGCACGTCGATGGAAGGCAGATTCGCTTTCAGGAACCTTGTGGCGTAGTTCGGCAACGTGAAACTGTTTATGTATTCGATATTGTTTGCGGCGGCAAAACACTCCTCCGAGTTGCGCGTGGGAATTTCACGTCGGTGGAAACGGGCTGTGGGTGCGATCGCCTCGCGGTGGACCGTAGTTACCAACACCTTCATTTTCGGTTTCAAGGCACCTCCCTTTACCTTCCAGGCTATAAAAAATTAACAAGGTTACGCTCGTAATATTCTCGGTCGTAACATGTGATTATGGGCTTCGGCTCGATCGGCCCTGGCTTTACAAACCGCTGCCGCTCCACCTCAAGCTCGAATATCTTTTCCACCAGCCCGGAGAACGCCAGGTCCTCAGCCCTTGGTGGAAACATCGAGCAGACTTCATCCAGGGTCTCTTTCACAGCCTCCCGCACCGCGTCATTCGGCAGGAAACGCTGGGTACGGAAAAATATAGGCGCTACCGACCGCGTTTTGCGCGCATAAATTTCGGCGCGTTTGCGCAGTCCCGAGCGCGGGGAGCGGTGGAGGTTTTTATATCCGGCAAACCACGTCCGCATAATCCGGAACAGGGACGGCCCCAAGGACTCGTAAATATCTTCGTACCCCTTGAGGATGAATGGAACGATCTGCCCCCTTTCAAAGTTCGGGTGCGCGATTATTTCCGAATACAAATCCGCATCCTTAAACCCGACCTGGTATATTCGGTTTTCGCGCTCCAGGCGCTCCCGTAACGCCGTTCCCTCGCCCGGCATAAGGTTTGATAGCTGGACCGTGCAGGGCTCAACCTCTTTCACATATTCCACTTCTTCCCAGATATTGTCCGGGGTGTGATGCTCTAGGCCGAAAATGCTGGAGCCGGTTGTGGTAACCCCGAGCGAATGGAGTCGTTTGAACATTTCTTTTATGTCGATATCCGATTGCCGTTTTTCGAAGGGCGGATGTTTTGACTCTATGCCGATCCATACATGCGACAACCCGCCCGCCACAAGGCCCTCCAG
>Ga0209323_10002689_pt1 | contig 11812 bp, 4 predicted proteins | sample Rifsed19ft2_FD_184014 | JGI IMG/M metagenome (GOLD analysis project Ga0209323, IMG submission 184014) | Soil microbial communities from Rifle, Colorado, USA - sediment 19ft 2 (version 2) | ecosystem: Environmental > Terrestrial > Deep subsurface > Rock core/Sediment | place: Rifle, Colorado...
CACGCCGTCGTTGTTGTAGTCGCCGATCAGGCCGGCCGCCAAGGAGATCGTAATCTGACTGTTGGTGCCCGTGCCGTAGTTGACCGTGTAGCCGGGTGTCGACTCAAACGTGCCGGTGAGCATCCCGGCGTAGGTCAACAGCGTCCAACTGCTGCCGACGCCGGTGCCGGTGATGTTGAGGATGCTGCTCAGGGCCGAGAGGTCAATGTCGCCCAAGACGGCCAGCGGATCGATCGTGCCGCCCGCGAAGGCGGCGGCAAACACTGAGCCTTCGAGCATGGTTAGTCCGCCGCCAATTTGACCGGTGCCACCAAAGGTCGCGCCGCCGGAGACGGTCGTCAGGCCGGTGCCCGTCTGGTTGCTGTTCACTAGCAGCGTGCCCGCTTCGACGTTGGTCGCGCCCGTGTAGGTGTTGTTGCCGGTGAGAATCCACTTGCCGGTGCCGGTCTTACGGATGCCGACTGAACCCGCCCCGCCTGGTGCGCCGCCCGTTTCCCCGATGTCGGCGGCGTCGGCCACCGACGGCGCGAGTGTATTGTCGCCTATGTTCGTGCCGCTTAGAGTCAGGAACCGCGCCGGCGCAGGGCCAAAATCAATCGTCCGCACGCCAGGGGCGTTGAGGAAACCCGACCAGCTCGCTTGAATGTCGTCCGAGTCGAGCCTGACCGTAACGACGTCGGAGCTGGGAATCCGGGCTACCACCAAGCCATCCATCCAATTCACCGGCGCGCCGGTGACACTCTGAATTCTCATGCCCGGGACCAAGTCTTCGGTGACAAAAGACACACCCAACGTGGGCCGCCCGAAGATTTCATTGTCGGCGTTCCCCGTTACGCCCGATTGGATAAAGCCGGTGCGATTCTCGGCCACGTCGATGGCCACGGCGCCCGGATTGTTGAAAACGATCGCGCCGGTGCCGGAAGCATCAATCGTCGCGCCGGCCGTGCCGACCGTAAACAGGCGATCCGTGTTGGTCGCCGCGCCTACGAACTTCAGTGTCGAGCCCTGGATATGCAGGTTCGCCGCTGCATTGGAAGAGCTGCCCATACTGCTAGCCAAACCCCCGTTGTTCAGTTGCGACAGGGTCAGCGTGGAGTCGATGCGGATCTGGGGAATCGTGCTGTCGTAGTTGCCGTCATTGTCAGGGTCTCCGGAGTCAGCAGCGGCAAGCTCCTGCAGCGATTCGCGGTACTTCGAAACCACGCGCGTTGTTCCGTCATAGTTGTTGGCCCCCGTGAGCCTGACCTCTCCACCGTTGGTGACGAGCAGATTGCGCGTTCCCGTGAGCTGGTTGTTGTTCGGCAGCGTCAGCGTGGCGGAGCCGCCGCCGAGTTGGTAGGTATTTGGATTCACGGTAACGGAGCTCGATGGCGTGATCGTACCGGTGTAGGTGCTGCCGCCGGCCTGGGCCGCAAGCGTCATGTTGGCCGCCTTAGCCAGATCGCCGCTGCTGAAGTCCAGGCTCTGCCCGTACTCTCCGACCCCCAACATCAATCCACCGGAAGAATACGTCGTGAGGATCGGAGTCCGGACGTCGAACACCGGGAAGAACGGCGGAGAAGCGACTGTCCCCTTCGGATTGGAGGAATTATTCAACTTGCCGAGGAAGGTGCTGTTGCCGATCACGCCGGCATCAACACCAACCGCACCCGCATTCGAAACAATGGTGTCGCCGCCCAAGTCTTCGTTCGAGTGAAAGTGCAGGTTGCCACCCTCCACAAACGTCAGGCCAGTGTAGTCGGTGTCGTTGTATCCTATCTGGCCGCCCATGCCGTCGAAGATACGACCATCGACAATTACCGTACCGGTGCCGCGCTTGGCGAGACAGCCGATTCGATTGGGAGCTTCAGGCGGATCGTCGTCGGCCGTCAATTGATCGTGAATTCCGCCGGAAATGATCGTCTTACCGGCACCGTCCAGCGTGAGGACGCGACCGGGTTCGGGCGGATTCTCCGCTCGCCGATTGGGGTACATCGGACCGCTAAACGCGAGCGCCTCGCCCGTGTCGGCAACGTAATCGTGAGGCAGCATGTTGATCAGCGTGCGGCCGTTGTCCTGGTAGACCATCCCGGTCCATTCGAGCGAAGAACTGCCTTTGAAGGTGAGGTTTTCGACGAGAGCCAACGTGTTGGCGATCGTGCGATCGCCGGCGTCGACGACGAGATTGTATCCCACTTCTTTCTTGTCGCCCGACTGTCCACCTTGGCGAAAGACCGCATCGGCTGCGTCGCCCAGCGCATTGTCATGCCGAATCACCAGATTGCCCCGCGAAAGCACGACGTCGCCGGTAAAGGTGTTTTGCCCGCTGAGAATCACCGTTCCCAGGGGCACTCCCGGTGCTGGAGCAGGATCGTAGATCCAATCTTCCTCGACGCCGAAAGTGCCGTCCACGTCCCAGTTCCAACCGAGTACTAACCCGCCCGCTCCGCTGATTGTCCCGTTGATTTCAATGGTCCCGCGGGGTGGTTCGGCGTGGTCGGTCGTGAAGTAGTTGTTGAGCGCCAAGAAGCGAGCCGTTGTATTGTCGCCGGCATCGGTCAACGTGATATCGCCGGTGACATGCAACTTAGCGCCCGCCGGGAGATAGCTGCGCAGCGAGCCGACGTCTTCCGCCGCTGCTCCCACGATGTCGACGTCGCCTGAGATGGTGATGCTCTGATTCCCGAAAAAGTCCACGCCCTCGAGGAATCCGTTGTTGTTCAATCGGATCGGCGCACTAATGGTGTTCGTCGAGCCGGCCGCACCGTTGCTGGTCACATAGACCCGGCCGTGATTCACCCCCTCAATTTGCAGAATCGGATCAACGTCTGGCGAATTAGGATCGGGGTTGACCGACGTATTGTTTTCGTCGTTTCGAAAAATCAACCTACCGCCGCTACTAGCAATGATGACGTCGGTGCCGGCGGCGGCGGCGTCCAGCGTGAGCAAGGCCACGGCGACGTCGTCGTTCGTCGCGCCGACGTTGAGCGTCAAGTCGGCCGAGGTTGACACGACCGCCCCTTGGCCGCCCGAGTTAGGAAAACTCGGCGGCACCCAATTCCCGTCGATTTTCCATTGCTGCGCGCCCGTCAGGCTCGAATTCCAATCGAAATTGTCAATCGCCTGGACGGAGGACGAGGCAAGCAATATGGCCGCTCCCGCCAAGATGGCCACGCTGATGGTAAGCCGTGCTCGCTTTTTCATCTGCTTGATCCCCTCCAACAACAAGGCCGGGCCACGAGGTCGTCAACCTCATGGCCCGCAATGATGAATTTCAAACCAAGCGTGTACGTTTCGCAGCCGATGGGCCGAATCAGCGGCGTCGACGCACCAGCCCCAACGCCATGATCGCTAAGCCGGCCAGCACGACCGCGGTCGGTTCGGGAACAGCCCCACCTCCGCCCAAACCTCCGCTACCCGCGCCGGTGTAGTGCAGCACCAGACTGGTCGGGTTCACGATCAGGTTGAACCCGCTGCTCTCACCGCCCAGCGCCAGATTGGAGGTGTAGAGGCCTTCCGGGGCCGTTAGGATCGTAAACATGTTTCCGACGCCCGGCGCAAAGCCGTTGATCAAATCAATGTTAATGATTCCCGAAACCGAAGCGATGCCAAACGACAGATTCGCGTCGCCGAAGTTGGCTCTCCAGAAATCGTAGTCTTCCAGATCGACCATGCCTGTGCTGACGTTTTCGCCTTCGTTGGGAAGATCGAACGTTTGGCCGAGGTGGTCGCGCCAGAGCGTATAGTCTGCGGCATTGACTGCGCCGTCCTCGTTGTAATCGCCCTCGATGGGGCCCGTATCAACACCTTGCAGCACGCTCAATACGTCAAATGCCCCGGCTCCGCTGCCGCCGATCTCAATCTCCAGCGTGGCGACGGCCGTCTGGACATAGTTGCCGTTGACGGTGAACGTACCCGTGGTGCTGGCGCCCGGTGCGACAACGCCACCGTTGATCAACGCGCCGGGCAGGGAGCCGCCGCCGCCGAGCGTAGCACCCGTGGACACAGTCGACGGGCCGTTGCCTGTCTGGTTTCCGTTGATGATGAGAGTGCCCGCTTCGACGTTAGTCACGCCGCTGTAGGTGCTGTTGCCGGTGAGAATCCATTTGCCGACGCCGGTCTTGCGGATGCCGACCGAGCCTGCCCCGCCAGCCGCGCCGCCGGTTTCCACGATGTCGGCGGCGTCCGTCACGAGCGGCGCAAGCGTATTATTGCCGGTGTTCGAGCCGCCGAGCGTCAGCAGTCTGGCCGGTGCTGGGCCAAAGTCGAAGGTTCGCAGGCCAGTCGCTGAGAAGCCTCCCCAGGTCGCTTCGTCGTCTTCCGAATCGAGCACGACGGTGATCGCGTCGACGCTGGAAATCCCACCAATCTCCAAATCGTTGACCCATCCGCTTGCCCCTGAAATGCTCTGAATTCTCATACCGGGGACCAAGTCTTCGGTACTGAATGCGACACCCTGGCTGGGCCGGCCGAAGACTTCGTTGTTGGCGGTGCCGGGCGCGTCGAGCGCAATAAAGGCTGTGCGATTCTCGGCGACGTCGATCGCCAGCGCGGCCGTGTTCGTGAAGGACAGAGCTCCGCTGCCCGAGGCGTCAAGCGTCGCACCGGCCGTGCCGACCGTAAACAGCCGATCGGTGTTGGTCGCGGCGCCCACGTATTTTAGCGTCGAGCCCTGAATTAGCAGGCTCGCCGCCGCGTTCGACGAATTGCCAATACTGCTGGCCGAACCGGCGTTGGGCAAATGAGTGACCGTCAGGGTAGTCCGCCGATAGGTGTCCGTGCTGCCATCTTCCTGTGGATTATCGCCACCGCCCGGCTGATTGGCGGCAGCCGCGCCTTGGACCGACGGCAAGAACTTGCCGGTGACTCGCGTCGTCCCGGTATAGTCGTTCGTCCCCTGCAAACGAACCTCGGCACCGTTCGTGGCGAGCAGATTTCGCGCTCCGGTAAATTGGTTGTTGTTTGGAAGCGTGAGCGTACCGCCACCGCCGCCCAACTGATAGGTATTGGGATTCACCGGAACCGACGACGACGGCGTAATCGTGCCGGTATACGTACTACCGCTCCCCCGCGCGGCTAGGCTCATGTTGGCTGCCCTGGCGAGGTCGCCGCTACTGAAGTCCAAATTCTGGGTGTACTCACCGGCAGCTAACATCAAGGCGCCAGCGGAAAACGTCGTAAAGATCGTGGTATTGACGTCATAGACCAAGAAAAATGGCGAAACCAGAACAGGTCCGTTGGGACTGGAGGAATTGTTCAACTTGGCGAGAAAAGCACTGTTGCCGATCACGCCCGTGTCCACGCCCACCGCTCCGCCGCGCGACAGGATGGCACCTTCGCCCATGTCGTCGTTGTCGCCGAAGTGCAGGTTGCCACCCTCCACCCAGGTATAACCTCCGTAATCGCTGTAGCGATCCTCCGGATCGGGGATCATCTGTTCAGGATTGTTCGGATCGGGAATCATTCCTTGGACGTTGTCCCAGTCGACTACGACGGTGCCGGTGCCCCGCACGCGGAAATGACCGGTGCCCGCATTCGTGCCACTCGGATGCCGATTGTGAATTCCGCCGCTGATCAGCGTCCTGCCCGTACCGTCGATCGAATAGATCCGGTTCGAGTCTGAATTGTCCAACCCTTGCAGCGGGTACTGTGCGCCGCTGAGGGTCAACGTCTTGCCCGCTGGCAGCAAATTCACCCAGCCGCGCGTATTGCTCTGATTCACCGGCCCGGAAAACTCGATCGAATGGTCGCCGAACGCCTCGAGGCCCGCGATGTTCGCTGCACCCCGGACTGTCTGCCATTGAGCGATCTGAATCTCGGTTGTAATGTTGCGGTTATCCGCAGTGGAAATGAAGTTGAAACCGAAACCCTGATTTGGATTGCCGGTCTTCATGTCGCCGCTGCCCAAGGCGCCGTCGTGGTCGAGCACCAGGTTGCCGCGGTTCACAATCATTCGGCCGCTGAAGAACGGATCGGCCGGATTATAGGGATCAACTATCTGTGGTCCTTCGGGATTTTGCGGATTGGGCCGCATAATGTTCGGGATGTTTGGATCGTCCCGACTGTCGGTCCGCAGAAACACCGTCCCCAGCGGCAACGTGTTGCCCTGCGGCGCGCCGATCTCCACCCAGCCGTCGCCGACGAATTGGCCCGTCATGTCGACGGTTCCCAGCCGGCTCACTTCCTCGTCGCTCGGCGTCGGAAACTGCGGATTGGCCGGGAGCACAGGCCCGCGAAGATTGTTCAACAGAAACGTACGATCCTGAGTGCCGCTCATCTCGGCGTCGTCGTCCCAGACGCTCGACACGACGTTGCCGTGGATGAACAACTTCGCGCCGCCAGCCAGGTGATTACTCAATGAAGACGGACGACCCGTTTCCCCCGCCACCGTCATCCGATCGCCTTCCAAAAGATCGCCATAGATGTGCAGATCGCGGCCGCCTTCCACTTCAACGTCGTCGTTGAATTTGATGTCTGCCGTGATGCGATTCTCCTTGCCGACGCCGGCCGTACCTGTGCTCCAGATCAATGACACACCCTGATTGAAGCTCCAAATCGGCGCGGGCAAGATGGGTGGCATCGCATTCGCGTCGCCCGGGTTCGTCAGGTTGTCGTTCGATTCCTGATTCTCGAAGACCAGCATGTTTGCCGGATTGCTCGTGCTCGTGATGTTGGTGGTCACCGCCACGCCGGTTCCGCCGATTTTCAGCGCGGCGACCGTCACGTCGGAGCCGCTGATGTTGACCGTCAGGTCCCCGGTCAGCGCCTTCGATAAATTTGCGCCTTCCACGGCCACAATCGTCTGTTCGGCCATGTCGTTCCGCCCGGGATCGTCTGGAAACTGACCCGCAAACCCAACCGGCGGAGTCCAGTTCGCGGCGTTCTGCCAGGTCGTGTTCCCGCCCGCACCGCTCCAGAGGAAGTCGGCAAGATGTTGTTGGAAGAGATCGGGCGGGTCGGCTGCCACGGCTGCCGGTACGACGCCCGAGAACACCGCCGCCACGATCGCCGACATTACACTCGTCCGAGCCTTCATGTTCTGCCTCGCTTCCGTGAAATCGCGTGTGAACCGACGCCTCGTACTTCAATGAGCGACCACGCGATCAATCAAAATATGCTCCGCGGTTGTCGCAAGAGCGCCACCGATCCCCGTACATCTCGATACCCAAAAATCGTCGTCGCCTTGGCCGGTTTAGAGAACAGGACATCCGCGAGCCGTCTCGCGGATGCCCGTGTCCTGTTAGCATCGAGCAATCCGATCTTGCCGATCCAATTGCAGGCTTACTTCCGTCGCCGCGCGATTCCCAACATGGCCAGCGAACCCAGTGCCAGCAGGAGAGCGCTCGCCGGCTCCGGCACGAAGATCCGCAACTGAGGCGAAAGGGCTCCCAAGCTGTTGTCCGTCACGTCTCCGCTGGGAAGCGTCGTCAACTCCTTCGGAGCTACCAAGTAGTTTTGGTTGAGGAAGTTGTTTGGCGTCGTGCCGTTGATGCCCACATTGTCCTGATCCATGGCTCCATCCAAATTGTGATACACCATCAGCGTAATCGTATCACGTCCAGCGGTCTTGGCGTCGAGCAACAATTGCTTCAAATTGCCGTTCGGATCGAGATAGTCGATGGGGGTGCCGCCCGTCAAATTCGCCGGCAACGACGTCGTTGTCGTATAACCGGCAGCAGTCTGCTCATTTGGCCAATGCCAAGTGTCATCGATCAATCTCGTGTTGCCATCGAAATCGTCCGTCTTGCCCAAGGTCTGAAAGACGCTGTCGGCATCGGAATTGGGAATGTTGGCATCGGTGCACATACCCTGAAGGACACAATGCGGCGTGATGCCTGGCGCGTTGTAGAACGTGATTCCGGAAGTATCGGACCCACTGTTGCCGGTTCCCTCAGTCCAATCGTATTTGTACTGCGTGGCACTCCACGCATTGCCCACTCGATCAGTACGGCTGGCCGCGTTTACATCGTCGTCGGCATACGTGCCGCCCGGCTCCAGGCCGCGGATGCCGAAATTCATCAACCGATAATCAGCGACGTTCATGCTGTCACCACCCGGAATGGGATTCCATAACCGCTGTCCGGTGATGTTGTTGTTTTGCCGGACGTGCAACTGCAGCGTCACTTGCTTGTCGGTCCAGTACGCATCTCCGGCGGCTGGAAGCGCGCCAATGTCGAACTTCAAGTACATCACGCTGCTGCGGTCATTCGTCACAAAGTAATTGTTGATCGTGTCCGGATCGGTCGATGTGTCGACGCCTACCGAATCTCTTTTCCGCGTCGCTAACTCGGTGCCGCCGCCGCGATTTCCACCCGCCGCGATACCGTTCACCAGGCCGACGTTGCCATCCGATTCGCGGACTTCCGCATCGGCGCCCTTGCCAAGATTTGTCGGGATTATCACCGCCGCGTAGGAATTTGCGCCGACACACAACGCCGCAACCATTCCGAACATCAATCTTCTGACTTTCATTAGACCCTCCAATCAAAGTTGTTGAGACCCGTCGTCTCGACTCGGTAAGAAAAGAAAACCAACTCCGCTTGATAAAAAACTGCTATCGCAACCGAACTCGCGCCCGACACGGAGACGTCCGTCCGATCGCGAGCCGGAAAACCCCAACCAAAACCGCCAAAAAGCCGCCTGAAAAACCAGCTAAGTCCAGCTTGCTCCGCCGGTTACGAAGAAAAGGAGCGTGCGGACTGCGCCGACTGCGCGATCCACAACTTCCCTTCCATCCTAACATGGCACTCATTAAATTCACGGAAGATATGCCCTTATTTTAAGACAGACGATCAAGATCATGCGGAATTCGGCCGCTCTCTGCGGCCAGGTTCCGTATGCACGTTTCGTCGGCCTCCGCTTCTCTGCCTGATCGTCCAACGAACCCACTCTTTCCGCTAACGCGCCAGGAATCCTTCCGAACCCTTCCGCATTTGCAGAGCCTGCTTGCGGAAAACGGTCGGCGACGTGCCCTCCCGTTCCACAAACGTCACCCGCAATCGTTCCGTGCTTGAGAATCCGGCCAACCGCGCGACCGTCTTCACTGGCAGATCGGTCTCCACGAGCAAGCGTTTCGCCCGGCTCAACCGGCAAGCATTGATTTCGTCCAAGACCGAGTGGCCCATCGCCTCGACAAATCGGCGATCGAGCGTCCGCCGCGTCACCGGCAACTGTCGCGCGATGTCGCTCACGCTCATCGGAAAGTGGCTGTGCGTCCAAATCAGCTCGAGCGCCCGCTGCACGATGGGATCGTCGAGCTTGGAATGCGCTGCCGTGTCCGTCGGCACTGCTCCCGATTCAATCGCGTCCTTGATTTGGTCCGCCACCGCATCGGAGATCATGGCCAGCGCTTGAAATGTGAGCACGGCTGGGTGCTGCACCGCCTTGCCGCGAACGGCGCCGAGCATTCGGTCCCACCGCGCGGCCAGTCCCTGAGGGTCGTGCGGCGTCGAGACAGCCATGCGCGGCCCGAACATTGCGATGTCAAACAGTCGATGCAGCAACTCACCATTAAACGAAATCCAGCGTTCCTCCCAGCCGACCCTGGGTTCCGGCCGATAGCGGTGCCACACGCCGGGAAACAGGAACAGCAATGCGGCCCCCTCGAATTGCACATTGCCCGTGGCTTCCGACTCGAACTCGCCTGCGCCATCCGTCAGCAGCACCAACTGAAACTCGGGAAGAGTCCGTCCACGCGCCCAATCGAACTGATACAAAACCGGGTGGCCGCTCGGCGGATAACGCTCGCCGGGGCGAATCGTCGCCCGGCCCAGGCCGGTGACATACATGCCCCAAGTCATCGTTTCTTCATTGACCGGCAGGTAATGGAAGAACGCGTCCTGACCGCACATTGCAGGCACCATGGGCACGCTAAACACATTGTTAGACGAGGAGAGCAAGACCATTGAATTAGTTTCCGCGTGTAGTCGTGCGCTCAGTATGGCTCAAGGAATCGTTCTAAATCTCCCTGGATTCCGGTCGAATGTTGCGCTATACTGAGATTGGCGGTTCACGGGATGCCGCCGAGTTGAGCGCGGTTGTTGCATTTTCCGGCTGTTTTCCGAGGTCTCCGGGCGATTTATGGCTGGCTCCGTCGAAACGCGAAAATCTGGTCGCAAAACAAAAAAAACTGCGCGCCCCCAGCCGCATGTGGCCCCGCTGGAGGCGTTGCACCACTTCGACAGCGGCCGGCGCGACTTCACGCCGTACGGCTTTACCTGCGAAATTTGGGAGCCGCGGCAAATGCAGCGGCCCGATCGCCACGATGAAATCGAAATCAATTTTCTCGACCGCGGCACGCTCACCTATCTGATTGGCGGCGAGCGCGTCACCGTGCAGCCCCGCCGCGTCACCGCGTTTTGGGCGGCCGTGCCGCACCAAATCGTCGCCTTCAACAAGGTCAATTACTACTATGTCGTGACGGTGCCGTTCGGTTGGGTCCTGCAGTGGGGACTTCCCGAGCGGCTCATGACGGCGCTCACGCAGGGCCAGATTGTCGCCGATGCCCGCATCGATCGCGCCAAACTCGATCAGCGCCTGTTCGAGCAGTGGCATGAAGACGTCGAGCTCGCGCCCGATACCAATCGCGAGGTCGTCGTGCTCGAGCTTCGCGCGCGGCTGCTGCGACTGGCGCATTCCGTGCTCGAAAACCAAGTTCCAGTGACCGCCGACAGCGAAGCCGTCTGCTCGCGCCAGCAAACCAATCTCGACAAGGCCGAGGCGATGGCCTGCTTCGTCGCCCGCAACTACACGTCGCGAATCCAAGTGAGAGACATTGCCGAGTGTGTCGGGCTGCATCCCGACTACGCGGCCACGCTGTTCCGCAAAACCTTCGGCACCACGCTCAACGTGCTGGTGACGCGGCACCGGGTGGCCCACGCCCAGCGCCAGCTCGTCACCACCGACGACCGAATCGTGAATATCGCCCAGGATGCAGGGTTCGACTCACTCAGCCGATTTAACCGGGCGTTCAAGCAAATCGCCGGGACGACGCCCCGCGAGTCGCTCATCGGCGGGTTGGAGCGGGGCCTCCTCGTGACCCGCTTCCACTACACGAACCCCGTCCACCCAAAACTGGCGATCGTCACGGGCATGACCCGCGACGGGACGTTCCTCGTCGAGGGCGGGCGAATCGTCGCTCCGGTTCGGAACCTGCGCTACACGCAGTCGTACCTCGACGCGCTCGCGGGCGTCGCAGCCGTCGGCCGCGAGCGGCGGACGATCCGGGGCTTTCTCGGCAGCGCGGTCGTGCCGGCCCTCCGGATCGACGCCTGGACGTTCACCGGCACCACCGAGCACTAGGTTCGTGGCCGACGGCGGATCGATACGGGCCCGGCTCGCACGGCCGTTCGACCCGGCGGAGCTGCGCCGGATCAAGCGCCTCTGGGTCCGCCACTCGACGGCGGAGGATCGGCGTGACACGAGGGCCTCGTGGCCACGCTCGCCCCGGACCGTGTCCTTCCCTGGGACCCGCCGACCAGGCGCTTCCGCGGCGAGAGGATCTGGCTGGGACGAGGGCTCGCGGGCGCATGATCGCGCGGACCAGGGCCCGCCGTTGCCCTATCGCCCGGGCACGGCGCAGACCGTGTCGAGGCGCAGCGCGCGGCTGATCGCGCGCCGGTTCCGGGCGACGATCGCATAGCAGATGCCGATCGCCCAGGCCGCCGGCGGCAGCCGCCCGAGGAGGGCGGGAATCCAACCGCCCGGCAGCCGGGCGGCGATCTCGAGCACTGCCCGGCCCCCGGATCGCACCGCCCCGCTCGAGGCCTCGAGGACATGCAGCTCGTCATGGAGCGGGTGCTGCACGGCAACCGAACGGACGAACGGGCGCGGG
>Ga0209323_10002692_pt1 | contig 11806 bp, 15 predicted proteins | sample Rifsed19ft2_FD_184014 | JGI IMG/M metagenome (GOLD analysis project Ga0209323, IMG submission 184014) | Soil microbial communities from Rifle, Colorado, USA - sediment 19ft 2 (version 2) | ecosystem: Environmental > Terrestrial > Deep subsurface > Rock core/Sediment | place: Rifle, Colorado...
GAGCAGAAAAAAGAGAGAGAGTTCTTGTAACAACGCTTACCAAAAAAATGGCTGAGGATCTGACTGACTATTATGCTGACCTCGGTGTTAGGGCAAGATACCTCCACTCTGACATTGATACACTTGAGCGTGTCGAGATAATCAGGGACTTAAGACTCGGGAATTTTGATGTCCTGATTGGTGTCAATCTCTTACGGGAAGGGCTTGATCTTCCTGAGGTGTCTCTTGTTGCAATCCTTGATGCTGACAAAGAGGGTTTCCTACGTTCAGAGCGTTCATTGATTCAGACATCAGGCCGTGCTGCAAGGAATGTGAATGGAGAGGTATTTCTCTATGCAGATACTATCACCGGTTCGATGAAAAAGGCACTTAATGAGACAAACAGAAGAAGAAGGATTCAGGAGGGATATAACAAAAAGATGAACATTACTCCTGAGACGGTAAAATCCAACATTAAAGATATACTGAGTTCAATATACGAGGCTGATTACTGGACAGTGCCTGGCATAGCTGAAGAAAAGGCTGAATATGGATATGATGAGGGTCTCCTGAAAAAACTTGAGGCAGAGATGAGAGAGGCTGCAAAGAAGCTTGAATTTGAACGCGCTGCAATGATAAGGGATAAGATTAAAGAGATAAAACAGGGCATGATTGAAGTAGGAATAAAGGAAACTTAACTCTAAATTATTCATGAACCATGACAGAGAAAATTTTTACAGGCGAAGAAAAGGCATGGAAGGTACTCTCAGACCTTGAACCGGAAGATGTATGTAACAGGGCAGGTGTCTTCTATGACAGAGAAAGTGCCTCCTATGTATTAAAATCTTTCGGATTTGATTTCTCCATTTCCCCCTCTAAAAGAGAGATTAAAAGTTTGTCCGAAAAGGGCGAGATTTTTACCAGAAAGCTCAATTATTTTTTTACCATATCCGCCTTGTCATATCTTGTGAATGCAAAAGACATTTCTCTTTCAGGAAGGCTGATTAAACCGGAAAATATAAAAGGTGGAGAGTTCTTCTTCAAAGGAACGCATGTGCTGCCTCTGGATAAGGTTGCTGAAAAATACCGCTCTGACAGGGAAGGTTTTATCGCAAAAGGTAAGGAGTTCAACGGAAGGATTCTTGACTATGGAGACGCCTCTATTGAGTTCCTTCCCATGCCCCGCATACCGGTCACCCTCATTTTGTGGCTTTCTGATGAAGAGTTCCCTGCACAGGCTGATTTTCTCTTTAATTCCACATGCGAGATTCAGCTACCCCTTGATATTCTGTGGTCAATTGCTATGATGAGCGTGCTTGTGATGTTGTGATTAGAGTATAATTCCTATCATGAAAAACGTTGGGTTTATTTATGATGACATTTTCCTTAAGCATGAGACACCTGATTGGCATCCTGAAAGAAAAGAGAGATTAATCCAGATCATAGATACTCTAAAAAAATCAGGATTGTGGGAAAAACTTATCCACATAAAACCTCTCAGGGCAACACATAATGATGTTGCCCTCGTTCATGCCCCTGAGTACATCAAAAGGATTGAAAATTTCGGAAAGGGCTTCTTAGACCCTGACACCTACATGTCAGAGGATAGTTTAGAAGCATCACTCTATGCAGCTGGTTCAGTGATTCAGGCTGTGGAAAAATGCAGAAAAGGAGAAATACAGAGTGCATTCTGTGCTGTGAGGCCTCCCGGTCACCATGCAGAATCAAACAGGGCAATGGGTTTCTGCATATTCAATAACATAGCAGCAGGCGCGCGACATGCCCAGAAGATAGGATACAAAAAAGTTTTTATTATAGACTTTGATGTCCATCACGGAAACGGAACCCAGCACATTTTTGAAGCTGATGACACCGTCTTTTATTTCAGTACCCATCAGTACCCTCATTATCCGGGCACTGGAGGAGATTCAGAAAAAGGCATTGGAAAAGGAGAGGGATACACTTACAATGTTCCTATGCCTGGCGGCTCAGGAGATAAAGAATACCTCTACGTTTACCAGAATATCCTGCCTGACACCGTAAATAGATTCAAACCTGATATCATCCTTGTCTCTTCTGGTTATGATATTCACAATAATGACCCTCTGTCAGACATCAGGATTTCAGATGAAGGAATAAGGGGGATTGTTAACAGCATCCTTTCCTGTTCATCAAATCCCTTTGTTTTTGCCCTCGAGGGCGGCTATAATCTCTCTGCTCTCGGAGAGTCTGTAAGGATTACTGTCGAGGAGATGCTGAAAGAATAAATAACCTTGCAGCAAGTAACTATTTAACAATTTAAAATGAGTCAGTTCCTGTCATTCTGAATTTATTTCAGAATCTCATATTTTTATTGTGTTAATTTACAAGATCCTGAAACAAGTTCAGGATGACAATACCAGACAGACTCAAGATATAGGAAATCAATAATTTAAAGCGGAAGTTAACTTTTCTCTTGTAAATGTACGAATTTTTCCGTAATATTAATTCCTGAAACTTAAAAGGTCAGGGGGCCTTTAAAACAATTCAAAGGAGGGGGTTATGAGAAAACGTTTTAATCAATTAAAAATGGTTTTTCTTTTCCTTGTGTTGTCTATTTCATCTCTTTTCATTCTCACCAGTGTAAATGTCTATGCTACAGAAATAGGCCCAAACATGGGTGCATATCCAAATGGCGCTGAGGATTTCATGTCAGGAGCAGTTCCTCCGCCAGGTACTTATTTTATTAACTATTTTCTGTATTACACGGCTGACGAATTTAATGATGGTGAAGGCAATAATACAGATGACGATTTTGATTTAGATGCTGCGGTGAACGTATTTCGTTTCATCCATGTAACTAAACATAAGATACTTGGTGGATATTGGGGCATGCATATATTTGTTCCTATAGTGTATCAGGATATTTCTGTAGGCACGCCAGTTGGTATTATCAGTGATACCCAGACAGGGTTAGGTGATATTATTGTGGACCCCTTTATTCTGTCATGGCACTCTAAGAACTGGCATTTTGCCACTGGAGTTGATATCTACATACCTACTGGACGATATGATGTATTTGACCTTTCAAATACAAGCAGGAACTACTGGACATTTGAGCCTATCGCTGCCGTTACCTATCAGAGTGATTTTGGCTTAGAAGTATCAAGTAAATTCATGTATGACTTTAACACCAATAACCCTGACACAGATTATAGATCAGGCCAGGAGTTCCATTTTGACTATACTGTTGGCTATAAAATCAGCAACTGGGAATTAGGAGTAGGAGGTTATTATTATAAACAGATGACCGATGACAAAATAAATGGAGAAACAGTAACATTTCAGGAGTCTCTCGGAGCCCCTGACTTTCCTGATGGATTCAAGGGCCAAACCATTGCAACTGGTCCCCAGCTCAAATATGACTATAAAAACATGAGCTTTATCCTAAAATACTACAAAGAATTTGAGGTTAAAAATAGACCAGAAGGCGATAACTTCTGGTTTAAGTTTGTCTACGCTTTTTAAATCTGTCTTAAAATAAAATTGATCCCAGAGAGTTATCCAATGGCTCTCTGGGATCAATTTTTTTCTTTTCCCTCTGATACTTCTGCTACAATATACAACTGATGGGTAAGCGGCTGAACTTCTTTATTAGCTGCAAAAAGAATTAAATGGGAACCTTGCTAAGGATAATAGGTCTGTGGACAATCTCACAACTTCGAACAATTGGACATATGTTTGTCTTTTTGCTGAATTCTTTTTATTTTATATTTATCCCTCCATTCAAATTCAGGCTACTTTTAAGACAAATTAGGTTTTTTGGAAATAAATCTATGTTAGTCATTCTTCTTACCGGTTCATTTACAGGTATGGTACTCGCTCTTCAGTTATTCTATATCCTAAGAAAGTTCGGTTCAGACGCATTGCTCGGTCCCGGAATTGCTCTCAGTCTCATTAGAGAATTAGGCCCGGTACTTTCCGCTCTGATGGTCACAGGCAGGGCAGGCTCTGCCCTTACCGCAGAGATAGGAATGATGAGAATTTCAGAACAAATAGATGCCCTCACTGCTATGGCACTGAATCCGATACGGTATCTCATTGTGCCCAACATTGTTGCTGCTCTAATAGTTTTTCCTTTGCTTGTAGCAATATTTAATGTTATTGGTATATTTGGTGGGTATTTGGTGGGTGTAGAAGTCCTTGGGATTAGTTCAGGAACATACTTCTCTCTTATGGAAGATTATGTGGTTATGAAGGATATAATGGTGGGATTTTATAAGTCCATCAGTTTTGGATTGATAGTCTCGTGGATATGTTGTTACAAGGGCTTTTATACAGGATATGGTGCGGCAGGTGTCAGCAAATCAACAACAGAGGCCGTTGTTTTATGCTCCATATTAATTTTAATATGGGATTATTTCCTTGGTGCTGTTCTTCTGTAGGATAATTAAATGATCGAAATCATTGACCTCCATAAATCTTTTAATGGTCAGAAAGTCCTTAACGGTGTTAATCTGAAAATTGCTGAAAAAGAAGTAGTCACCATAATGGGCATAAGCGGATGTGGCAAGAGCGTGTTAATAAAACATATAATTGGCCTTCTTATGCCCGATAGGGGAAGTATATCGATTGAGGGAGTGGATATAACAAGGCTTGACACAAAGGCACTTGATAAAATAAGAGAGAGATTGGGTGTGCTTTTTCAGGGTGGTGCACTATTTGATTCTCTCACTGTATATGGGAATATTGCCTTCCCTTTGCGTGAAAAGACAAAACTGAGCAAGGGGGAAATCCGCGATCGAGTTCTGAATGCTCTGGATGATGTAGGACTTAAAGGGATGGGGAAGAAGTACCCCGGAGAATTAAGCGGTGGCATGAAAAAAAGGGTCGCAGTTGCAAGGGCACTCATTTCAGAGCCGGCCATAGTACTTTTCGATGAGCCAACCACAGGCCTTGATCCCATTATTGCAAGTTCCATACATGTGCTCATAAAGGCTACCCATAAAAAATATGGGTATACTGGTGTGGTAATAAGCCATGAAGTTCCGAAGATTTTCGAGGTTACCGACAAAGTTGCCATGTTGCATAATGGTATTATTATAGAAGTAGGCACACCAGAGGAGATTCAAAATTCTACTAATCTAATAGTCAGACAGTTTATAACAGGAAGTCATGAAGGCCCTATTGAATATTAAGGCTTGGCCTTTAGGAGGTTAGTGTGAAAAAAATTGATCTTGAATTAGCCGTAGGGTTCTTTGTCTTAATTGGAATCCTTTGCCTTGGATATTTATCTATAAAACTTGGCAGGCTTGAGTTCTTTGGTGAAGGAAAATATATTGTATATGCAAAATTTGAAAAGGCAGGAGGAATTAAATCTGGCGCTGTTGTAGAGATAGCAGGTGTTGAAGTAGGCAAGGTGAAAAGCATTATGCTTGATAAAGATTATCAAGCAACAATCTCCCTTCTTATTAATAGGGATATGAAGATTCAGGAAGATGCTATAGCATCAATAAGAACCAAGGGGCTCATAGGAGAAAAATACATCGAGATATCTCCTGGAGGGTCAGAAAATATATTACCCATTGGTGGAACTATAAGAGAAACAGAATCTGCTATAGACCTGGAGAGAATAATCGGTAAATTTGTCTTTGGAAAGGTTTAGAAGGCATTTAGGATTTATGAGAAAAATCAGGTTATTTATCGCAATTATCTTTTCTTTTATGCTTCTGCATGTTGTCCCTCTGCATGCCGGGGAACCAACAGACCAGATGAAGCAGACCACCGATTCTGTTCTTGATATTCTGAAAAACAAGGAGCTGAAAAGACCGGAAAAGACAAAACAAAGGAGGGCAGCAATTCGTAAGATTGTTGATGAGAGATTTGATTTTGAGGAGATGGCAAAAAGGTCCCTTGCACTTCACTGGAGAGAAAGATCACCAGAAGAAAAAAAAGAATTCATAGCCTTATACAGCGATCTTATTGAGAGAAACTATATCAGAAAGATAGAGAACTATGAGGATGAGAAGATAGAGTATGTAGGTGAAATTATAAATGACAGATATGCTACTGTTAAAACAAAGATAATCACCAAGAAGAACGTTGAGATACCAATAACATACAGACTCCTGAATAAGGATACCAAATGGGAAGTATACGATGTTTTAATAGAGGGTGTAAGCCTTGTGAGTAATTATAGAACGCAATTCAACAATATTATCCGCACCAGCTCTTATGGGGAACTTGTTAAAAAGATGAAAACTAAACAAGAAGAACTTCTTGAGGAATCCCCTTAAATTTGAAAGCATCATTTCCAACTCTCTTGTCATTCCTGCGAAAGCAGGAATCCAGTTCTAATCTTTGATTCAATATTTGTCAGCTGGAAAAAACATCATGAACATTTTGCTATTTATAAAAGAGAAGGCTCAAATACTATATCACGCCTTCATGGAATTAAAATTACTTCCTATATAGGACTAAAAGTTGCCAAAAATTCAAATATTCATGTATTATCAAAAACATGGGAGTGTATAGGGTTCTGGTGTCCCTCCTGGACTTCAAATCCAGTGTTGCCTGACACAATCGGGCATGGTGGGTTCGATTCCCACACGCTCCCGCCAGAAGAAATCAATGGCTTGGGCGATTTTAACACCCATAGCAAACCATCAATAAACTCCTTTTTGCACTTCTCTTTGTTTATTTCCCCTCAAAAGCAATCAGAAAGCCACAGAAATCTTTTTGGGACATGTCCCCAACCTTATTCCCTGCTTTTCTAAATCTATACCCAAATGTTAGAGTGAAAAAGCGTGAGGATAATTCATTGCACCAGAAAACTTCTCAAAGAGCTCGATGTCTCCCTAATTGAGCCTGACAGTTATCCATCTAATACTGAAGGACTTGGGAACTGGTATGCAAACCTTCTAAGGATTGATAGGAGGAAGTGCCTCATCTTCACTAATGAAAAACCCTCTATACATTTCTTATCCCAAAAGTCCTCAAGAATAATTTGAAAAATATTGAGGAGGAATTTCTTATTAACCTAAATTACAACCTCCAAAATGAAGGCTTCAGTCTTGAAGTTATAAATAAAATAATGCAGGAATATCAGGAAATAGGCTTTGCAAAAACAGTCAGTAAGGGTGTGCTTGGATCAATGAATGATCTTGCCTATCAGTGCGAATTCGCAATTATGAGGTCTGAGGGAATTGACAATATTAGAATACCTCAGCTCAATCAGAGAATAAATAGGACCCCAATGGGAGCGCTGAATTATAAGTTTCCTATAGAGGCTTTGAAGAATCTATTTTAGAAAAAGGTGCATTAATAACTTATTCTTACTCTCTCTTAAAGCCTCAACTGCAATTAGGGCCTAATTTTATTTATGAATAAGTTACAATCTATTGTTAAAATCATCTATATTTCAATGTATTAGAGGGGGTTAACTGGAAGTAAAAGAAATAGCTTTGCAAAATATCCTTGTAAAATTGCAATAATATTGATAATATGCTTGTATGAATTTCATAAAAAGAAGCATTACAAATATTTTACTGCAGAGATTAACAAAAGAGCATATAGTCGTTTTAACAGGGGCAAGGCAGACAGGCAAGACAACCTTGTGCGAGAACATTCTGCCAGGACTTTTAGGCACGCCGTTTTCATATATATCATTTGACGACCCTGATGAGCGACTGAGATTTCAAAAATCAGCAATTGAGATTCTGGAATCTCTTGATACACCCTTAATTATCCTTGACGAGGTGCAGAAAATACCTGCATTGTTTGACCCCTTAAAATATGTTGTAGACAAACAGAAAAAACAGAGGATAAAAAGGTCATATATCCTGACAGGCTCGTCACAGATACTCTTGATGAAGAACATAAAAGAGACCCTGTCAGGCAGGGTAGCGTTATTCAATCTATATCCCTTTTCCCTTTCCGAAGTAATCGTGAGTGTTGATACGCCTTTTTTAACACGGGTCTGGGAGGAGAAAACAATAACAGACAACAATCTGAAATCGTTTAATATTTTGTCCACTGAGACAACCCGTAATGCAATGAATGTCAGAAATGAGCACCAGCTTTGGGGAGGATACCCGCCTATATGGATGAGGAAAACAAAGGAAGACAAGATTAAGTGGTTAAAGGACTATCGTAAAACGTATATCGAAAGGGATGTCCTTGATGTAGGGCAGATAGCAAATATAGATAACTTTATCGTTGCCCAAAAACTTTTGTGTGCCAGAACAGGACAGATTTTCAGTATCAGCGAAGTGGCAAGGGATTTATCTTTAGCAGTAAACACCATAAAGCGGTATATCAATCTGCTGTCAATGTCTTTTCAGTGTTATCTTCTTCCCCCATATTATGAAAATGTCGGCAAGCGTTTCATCAAGAGTCCAAAGATATTCTTTCCCGATGCGGGACTAAACAGGGTTATATTGGGAGAGGCAGTTGTCAGTTCAGGCGCATTTTATGAGACATGGGTTTTTTCAGAACTTTTGAAGTGGAGGCAATTACAGCCTATAGAGCCTGAGATATTCTTTTATCGCACATCAGGAGGCATGGAAATAGACTTTTTGATATACGGCGATAAAACAATACTGCCTATTGAGGCAAAAGACAGCGATAAGGTGAGTTATACAGATGGCCGCCATCTTGAATCCTTTATTTCAACTCACAAAAAGACTTCTCATATTGGCATTGTCGTTTACCGTGGAAGGGAGATTAAGGAGATAAGAACAAATATATGGGCGATACCTGACTGGTATCTTTTCGGAGGGGTTTAACTTGTGCAAAGCAATTCCGGCACTGATTTATCAGACTCGTATGATTCGCCAAGGCGAAAAAGTTATCGAGAGGCTTCAGCAACCTGGCTGCAAGCAGGGACAATTATTTTAAACGAAATAATTTATAATTATGACAATATCTGCCCTTAATAAGGAGTGGTATGGCGAAGGGGAGAAAAAGAAAAGATTCTGCCGATGAGAATGTAGAAGCCTACAGGCATGAAACCGAGACAAGAAAGAATGTTGTTCCAGTAGGACTTGCCTCTTATGATACCTCAAAGCCTAAACCTAAGAAGTATGAATACGATCCCCATCTTGACCCTCAACTTATATGGACAGGAAAAGCGGAAAACACATCCTTTGAAGTTCCTACCGTATCACTCCATATCCATGAAAGAACTAATAAAGTAATTTTTGCAAAGGCTTTAATATGCAAAAGCAGATAGAAGACACGAAGACAGTAGAATCAATATATAGACGCGTCAGGGAGATTCTTGAGACTGCAAGAAGCGGTGCCTACCGTGCTGTAAATTTTGCGATGGTTCAAGCATACTGGCATATCGGCATGGAAATTGTAGAAGGGGAACAGAGCGGCAAGCAAAGAGCCGAGTATGGCGCGGCTCTTATTGAGGAACTATCCAAAAGACTAATTACAGAATATGGTCAGGGATTTAACAAGACAAATCTTTGGTATATGAAACAATTTTATCTTGTATTCAGGAATCTCCACGCACTGCGTGGAGAATTGACATGGACACATTACAGACTGCTATTAAAGGTAGAAAAAGAAGAAGTTCGGCAGTTCTATCTAAACGAGTGCATTCAGAACAACTGGAGCACCCGCCAGTTGGAACGGCAGATAAATACTTTCTATATGAACGCATTCTTTCAAGCAGGTATAAGAAAGCGGTCAGAAAAGAAATTCATAAACTCGATCCTTCCTTAAAGCCTGAAGATATTATTAAAGACCCCTATGTGCTTGAATTCCTTAATGTGAAAGAAAATATCCGTTTTCTGGAAAAAGACCTCGAGAATGCGCTGATAGAAAAATTGCAGGAATTCCTGCTTGAACTGGGGAAAGGATTTTCCTTTGTCGGAAGACAACAGCGTATTTCCGCAGACGGTGATAATTTCTATATAGACCTTGTGTTTTACAATTATCTTCTGAAATGCTTTGTGCTTATTGATTTAAAGATGGGAAAACTCACCCATCAGGACATCGGGCAGATGGATTTTTATGTCCGCTATTATGAAAATAAAATCAGAACAGAGACCGATAACCCGACAATCGGCATAATACTTTGCTCGGAAAAGAATGAAACCGTGGTCAAGTATTCTGTGCTGAATGAAAACAAGCGGCTTTTTGCCTCAAAGTACAAGCTATACCTGCCGACTGAAAAAGAGCTGAAAGAGGAATTGGAACGGGAAAAAAGAATGCTCGAAATGGAATTTAAACTGTTAAAATCAAAAAGTAAAAAACGAGAGGGTAAGGAATAAAACAAGGGGGTTGATTTGGCAAGGAGGGCAAAGAAAAAGGAAGACGATGTAGAAGCCTACCAACATGAAACCGAGACAAGGAAAAATGTTGTTCCAGCAGGGCTTGCCTCTTATGATACCTCAACCCCGAAACCTAAGAAGTACGCATATGACCCTCATCTTGATAACATAAAACAACAATTTCTTACTGCAAACAATCAGGAAATGAACCTTCACATCACTTTGCCGGCGCCGGCAAACCGATCGAGGGTGGTAAGGGGCAATTATGGTGTCTGACCTTGTAAATTCTGACATTGAACATATGATATCTTGAGGTTACAATTTGGCACCTCAAATTTGGAGAAAAAATGAAGGCGCTTATACCAGTTGAGATGATTGAGAAGAAGATTCTGCTAATTCGAGGCGAAAAGGTAATGTTAGATGCCGATCTTGCAGAGCTTTATCAAGTGGAGACTTTTAACTTAAACAAGGCTGTTAAACGAAATATTGATCGTTTCCCACAAGACTTTATGTTTCAGCTTACCAAGCAAGAGGCTGATTCTTTGAGATTCCAAATTGGAATGTCAAAAAAAGAAGGTCGCGGCGGCCGTTATCTTCCCTATGCCTTTACCGAACAAGGCGTGGCAATGCTTTCCTCCGTGCTGAACAGCGAACGAGCGGTAAAGGTTAATGTAGAAATCATGAGGGCATTTGTCAGACTTAGACAAATGCTTGCCTCCAATACAGAACTGGCGCGTAAACTCGATGCTCTGGAAAAGAAATATGATCATCAGTTTAAAGTCGTGTTTGACGCCATCAGACAATTGATGACTCCACTGGATACCAAGAAAAAAGGTAAAATCGGGTTCAGGAGAGATAAGGAAATTGAATAACTGTGCCCACGATTGACTGTATAGGGGGAAAGGCATCTCCTAAACTAAAACTGGGGAAAAAGATGCAAAAGGGACTGATCGGCAAATCGGAAGAGGAATGATGATGGGAAGAAAAAGGCGAAAAGAGGAAAATGAAATAATATGAAACTCCACTTTAGCAGAAACCAAAAGAGTGGCGGAGAAAGGCGGGATAGGAATTAGGTATGGTGTCCCTATAATTCCCTGTTGTCTTATATTCGTACAAGTGATGAGTTAAAACATAATTTAATTAAAATATTTAAGAATAAACCCTATAAAATTAAAATTCACGACTTATATGCCCCTGGCAATTTTCGTATTGATACTGTTCATGATGTAGCAAAGGAATATGGAACTTCCATAGAAGCAATTGAAATTGCTAATGACCTTAAAAAGGACTCCCCTCTCGGCTTTAGAAGATATCTTATAGTTCCGATTGAATCGAGTGAAGAAAATCTGACTAATCAGCAAGGAGCAAATAAGAAGAATTAGGTTCAAATTCCCTTTAGGGGTATTAGGTCAATGTTAGCGTTCTCCACAAAACCCCTTTCATATGAGAGATAGGGATAGAGCCTCAACGGGGTGTTGCCCAAATGCTTTTTTGAAACTGAGTTTTTAGTTTGAATTTAATATGCATTAACCTCTTTGAAAAAACGATTTATAGTGATAGCACTG
>Ga0209323_10002698_pt1 | contig 11795 bp, 14 predicted proteins | sample Rifsed19ft2_FD_184014 | JGI IMG/M metagenome (GOLD analysis project Ga0209323, IMG submission 184014) | Soil microbial communities from Rifle, Colorado, USA - sediment 19ft 2 (version 2) | ecosystem: Environmental > Terrestrial > Deep subsurface > Rock core/Sediment | place: Rifle, Colorado...
CTGTGGCTGCTCGACGAGCCGTTCGCCGCGCTCGACACGGCGGCCGCGGAGCTGACCCGGGCGCTGATCGAGGCTCACATCGCGCGCGGTGCCACGGTGGTTTATGCGACGCATCAAGAGGTCGGCATCGAGGCAGCCCGGATCATCAATCTCGAAACCGCGGCGGCCTGACGTGCTGGCCGCGCTCCGCTGCATCGTCTATCGCGACCTGCTGCTCGCGCTGCGCCGGCGCAGCGACGTCGCGACCGCGCTGCTCTTTTTCATCATCGTGGCGAGCCTGTTTCCGCTCGGCATCGGCGCCGAGCCGAACCTGCTGCGCTCGATCGCCCCGGGGGTGATCTGGGTGGCGGCGCTGCTCTCGTCGATGCTCTCGCTCGGGCGCCTGTTCGCCGCCGACTACGCCGACGGCACCCTCGAGCAGATCCTGCTGGGGGCCGCGCCGCTCGGCGCGGTGGTCGCCGCCAAGGCGCTTGCGCACTGGCTGGTGTCGGGGCTGCCGCTGGTGCTGATCGCGCCGGTGCTGGCGTTACAATACGATCTGGCGCTGCCGCTATTCTGGGTTCTCAGCTTGTCTTTGCTCATCGGCACGCCGGTTCTGAGCATGATCGGCGCGATCGGAGCCGCCCTGACGCTCGGACTGCGGGGCGGCGGCGTGCTGCTTTCGTTGCTCGTGCTGCCGCTGTACGTTCCAGTGCTCATCATCGGCGCCGGGAGCGTCGATATGGCGGCTGCGGGGCTGGCCCCTGATGCGCAGCTCCTGCTGCTCGCCGCGATGCTGATCACGGCAGCCGCGTTCGCGCCCTGGGCGGTGGCGGCGGCATTGCGGATTTCGATCGAATGAGCACCGACAGCCTCAAGTGGCTCTGGTACGCGTCGCCGCAGACGTTCTACCCGCTCGCCGGGATTCTGGCGCGCGGCTGCGCAGTCGCCGCCGCGGTGCTCGCCGTGATCGGCCTGTACATCGGCTTCTTCGTCGCGCCGACCGACGCGCAGCAGGGCGAGGCCTACCGCATCATCTTCATCCACGTGCCGGCGGCGTGGATGTCGATGTTCCTGTACGTGGTGATGGCGTTCTGGGCGGCGATCGGGCTCGCGTTCAACACGCGGCTCTCGGGCATGATGGCAACGGCGCTCGCGCCGACCGGGGCGCTGTTCACCTTCGTCGCGCTGTGGACCGGCGCGCTCTGGGGCAAGCCGACCTGGGGCACCTGGTGGGTGTGGGACGCCCGGCTCACCTCGGAGCTGATCCTGCTGTTCCTGTACCTGGGCTTCATGGCGCTGCAGGCGGCGATCGACGAGCCGCGGCGCGCCGACCGCGCCGGCGCGGTGCTGGCGATCGTCGGCGTGGTCAACATCCCGATCATCTATTACTCGGTCGAGTGGTGGAACACCCTCCACCAGGGTGCGTCGGTGAGCCTGAAGAGCGCCCCCAGCATGGCGGCGACGATGTTCGCCGGCATGATCGTGATGGCGGCTGCGTTCTGGATGTACAGTATCGCGGTCACGCTGGTGCGCGTGCGCTGCATCATCCTGGAGAGGGAATGAGTGAATTTTTCGCCATGGGGGGGTATGCCCTCTACGTCTGGGGCTCGTACGGCGTGGCTTTCGCGCTGCTCGCGCTGGAAGTGATCCTGCTTGCGCATCGCTCGCGCAACGCACGAAGAACCCCATGAAACCCCGGCATAAGCGCATGGCGGCCATAGCGCTCGGCGTCGTGGCGCTCGGCGTGGTGGCGTCGCTCGTGCTCGTCGCGTTCAACAGGAACATCGTGTTTTTCTTCACGCCGTCGCAGGTCGCTGCCAATGAGGCGCCGCAGGGCCGCACCTTCCGCATCGGCGGGCTGGTCGCGCCCGGCAGCGTCAAGAGGGATGGCGTGGACGTGAATTTCGTCGTCACGGACACGGCGAAAGCCATCCCGGTGCTCTACCGCGGACAGCTGCCCGACCTGTTTCGCGAGGGCAAGGGCGTGGTCGCGCAGGGCGAGCTCGGCGCCGACGGGGTGTTCCGCGCGCGGGAAGTGCTCGCCAAGCACGACGAGAACTACATGCCGCCCGAAGCGGCTTATGCGGTGGAGAGAGCGCAGAAAACCATCCAGACAAAATGAACCCTGAAATGATCCTGTTCTGGGTGTTGAGCACCCTCCTTGCCGCAGCGGCGCTCGTCCTGCTGGTGCGCCCCCTGCTCTCGCGCCGCGAGGGCCAGGGCATTTCACGCAGCGCGGCGAACCTGTCGATCTACCGCGACCAGCTGCGCGAGCTCGAAGCCGACCTCGCCGCCGGGACGCTCGCCGGGGGCGATTACGATCGCGCGCGGCGCGAGCTCGAGACGCGGCTGCTCGAGGACGTCGACCAGCCCGCCGCCGCGGTGAAAGCGGTCGGCGGGCGCCGCATGGCTCTGGTGCTGGGCATCGCCATCCCGGCGCTCGCTGTGGCGCTGTATTTCGCGATCGGCAACCCGGGCGCCCTCGACCCGCGGCGCGCCGCGGACGGCGAAGTCACCGCGCAGCAGATCGAGGCGATGGTCGAACGGCTCGCCGCGCGGCTGCGCGAGAACCCCGACGACACCGACGGCTGGAAGCTGCTGGGGCGCTCCCACGCCGCGCTGGGCCGCTTCGCGGATGCCGTGAATGCCTATGCCAAAGCGGCCTCGCAGGCACCGCGCGACCCGCAGCTCCTCGCCGATTTCGCCGACGCGCTCGCCATGACGCGCGGCGAGAGCCTCCAGGGCGAGCCCGAAAAGCTGGTGCTGCGCGCTCTCGAGATCGACCCGGGCAATCTCAAGGCGCTCGCGCTTGCCGGCACCGCGGCGTTCGAGCGCAAGGACTATAAGGCCGCGACCGGCCACTGGCAGCGCATGCTGCCGCTGGTGCCGCCCGACTCGAAGGATGCGCGCGCCATCCAGTCGAGCATCGACGAAGCGCGCGCCCTGGCCGGAACGGGTGCCGCGAAGCCCACGGGCTTGCGCGGCATCGTGCGCATCGCTCCGGAGCTCAAGGGAAAAGTCGCGCCGGACGACTCGCTGTTCATCTTCGCGCGCGCCGCCGACGGCCCGCCCATGCCGCTCGCGGTGCTGCGCGTCCGGGCGCGCGACCTGCCGGTCTCGTTCGCGCTCGACGACTCGATGGCGATGGCGCCGAGCATGCGGCTGTCGGGATTCCAGCGCGTCGTGGTCGGTGCCCGCGTCTCGAAATCTGCCGGCGCCGCACCGCAGCCGGGCGACCTTCAGGGCTCGAGCGCGCCGGTCGCGAGCGACGCCGCGGGCGTCACCGTGGTCATCGACACGGTGGTGCGCTGACGGCCTTCATCCGATCCGTCCGAGCACCGGAAAGGTCTGCAGGATCCAGAGCGAGAACTCCGTCAGGCGTCCGGTGACCATCGCGACGCCGAGCGCGACCAGCACCACGCCGCCCGCGATCTGCAGCGCGGCGCCGAAGCTGCGCAGCCGCTCGAGCAGCCGCGCCGCGCGATCGACGAACAAGGCGGCGAGCAGGAACGGCACGCCGAGCCCGAGGGCGTACGCCGAGAGCAGCCCGACGCCGCTCGCGCTCGTGCCCGCCGCGCTCACCGCGAGAATCGCGCCGAGCACCGGTCCGATGCACGGCGTCCAGCCGAACCCGAACGCTGCGCCGAGAACGAACGGCGCGAGCGGATTGTCGCGCGCGAGCCCGAGGTGCGGGTGCAGGCGCAGGTCACGCTGCAGGAACGGCACCCAGCGCCCCAGCCCCATCATGAACAGCCCGAAGCCGATCACGATGGTCCCGGCAACGAGGTTCGCCTCGTAGCGGTAGCGCAACAGCAGCTGGCCGAGCGCGCTGGCGCTGGCGCCGAAGGCGATGAACACTGCCGAGAATCCGGCGACGAACAATGCGCTCATGCCGAGCGCCGCGAGGCGTTCCGCCGCGTGCAGATGCCGCCTGCGCTCGAGCCTGCCGCCGGCGAGATAGGAGACGTACCCCGGCACGATCGGCAGCACGCAGGGCGAGAGAAACGAAACGATTCCCGCCGCGAATGCCGCCAGCGCGCCGATCGCCGCGGTATCCGTCATGCGCGCGGCCTCACTCCGCCTGCAGCTGGCGCACCAGCGGCAGCAGCCGCTTTTCGACGATCTTCGGAGTGATCGCGCCGATCACCTTGTGGCGGATGACGCCGCGCTTGTCGATGACGAAGGTCTCCGGAACGCCGTACACGCCCCAGTCGATCCCGACCCGGCCGTCGAGGTCGGCGCCGGTGCGCGTGTACGGATCGCCCAGCTCGTCGAGCCAGCGCGCCGCGTCGTCGGGCTTGTCCTTGTAGTTGAGACCGTGAACCGGCACCACGCGGCTCCGCGCGAGCGCCATCCACAGCGGGTGCTCGTCGCGGCATGCCGTGCACCACGACGCGAACACGTTCACGATCGAAACCTCGCCGCGCAGGTCGTCGCTCGAGAGCCCGAGCGCGCGCCCCTTGACCGGCGCGAGCTGGAATTGCGGCACCGGCCGTTCGAGCAGCGGCGAAGGAATCTCGCGCGGATTGAGCGTCAGGCCGACGCCGAGGAACACGGCGATCACCGCGAACGCCGCGAGCGGCCAGAGACGAGGGCGGCGAAAGATCGCTGCGGCGGTCCTGTCCGTCACGGGAATCACAGCGCGAAGATCAGCAGACCGAGCACGATCATGGCCTGGCCGCCCCACAGCCGCATGGCGCCGGTGTTGCGCATTTTCCATGCCTCGAGCTTTTGCAGAAGCGCCTTGTCGGCTGCGATGAGCAGGATGATCGCGAGGGGCAGGATGAAAATCACGTTGTAGAGCAGGAGGTAGCCGAGCCCGGCCGCATACGTGGCACGGTCGTACAGCAGCCCGATCACCATCAGGTAGGGGCCGCCGGTGCAGGGAAACTCGCACACGCCCACCAGTCCGCCCAGCACGAAGGCGGACGGGAGCGATGCTTTTTCCATCAGCGCCGCCATCCTGCCGTGGGCCGCCTGAGGGATCCCCAGCTTCACCGGGAATGCCGGCACGAAATGGTTGGTGAGGCTCAACAGCCCGAGCGCGACGAGCAGGGACGCGCCCAGCTTCGCCATGAAATGCGGCGTGTCGAAGAGGTGCAGGGTCTGCAGCAGGCCGAGGCCGATCAGGGCGTAGATGAGGAAGATGCCCAGGATGTAGGCGGCCCCGATCTCGAGCACACTCGAGCGCAGCTTGCCGAGGCTGAAGAGAAACGCGATCGTGAGCAGCAGGATCGAGAACGCGCATGGGTTGACGCTGTCGACGAGGGCCGAAGCGCCGACCAGCGGGAGGAGCCAGGCGCCCTCGTTGGACAGGTCCCAGAGAGCCGCGGTGCCGGAGCTTCCGGACCTGAAAAACGCGACCGAACCGACGAACAGCACGCCGATGCCGACCAGCGTTGCGATCTTCGCGTTCATGCCCGCCTATGGCGTGACCATGGCGACGAAGCGAAGCTCGAGCGGCTGCGCGTCCCTGCTCTGCAGCGTGACGGTTCTCTCGACGCGGCCGACACCGGTGGGGCCGTGGGCGGCCGGGTCGAATACGACTTCCAGGCTGGCGACCTCCCCGGGCGCGAGCGGCGAGCTCACCGCGGGGGCCAGCCCGTGACCCGGCATGCCGAACGGCCCTGTACGGCCGCTCGCCGTGATCAGCGTCGCGTTCGTGCACATGCAGGAGGTGTAGATGCGGTTGATCGAAAGCGGCGCCGCGCCGTTGTTCTTGATCAGGTAGCGATACGACACGTTGCCTGCCGCCATCGAAACCGTTCCGAAATCAAAAGACGGCCTGAGAGAGACAAGGGCGCCGGCCTGGGCGGGCTGTTCCTGGCGCGGCACCTGCGGCTGCGCGGCCTTCTCCTGGGAACGGTAAACGCCGAAACCGATCGCGATCACGGTGACGGCCACCAGCCAATAAAGCGTCTTGTGGGCGGTCAGCTTCGAGGCTTTCACGGCATGCCTTCCTGGATTTCATCCGCCATGGTGCGACAACAGCTTGACGCCGATCGACCGCCCGGGCTTGACCCAGATCAATCCCCGCATCCCCGCCTCCTGCGCTTGCGCGCATCGAGCCGCGGGCCATCGAGGGAAAGCCGCGGCATTTGATCTGCCGCAAATCCGGCCGGGCCCGCGCGATGCATATTTGGCGCCGGCATGGAAACGGTCCATACGGATGTGGCGATCCTGGGCGCCGGCGGCGCCGGGTTGCGGGCCGCCATTGCGCTCGCCGAGGCCGATCCGAAGCTCAGGATCGCCCTCATCTCCAAGGTCTACCCGATGCGCAGCCACACCTGCGCCGCCGAGGGCGGGGCGGCGGGCGTCATCAAGCCCGACGACAGCCTGGAGCACCACTTCCACGATACGGTCGCCGGCGGCGACTGGCTCTCGGACCAGGACGTGGTCGAGTACTTCATCCGCGAGGCGCCCAGGGAGCTCGTCCAGCTCGAGCACTGGGGCTGCCCGTGGAACCGCGAGCCCGACGGCTCGGTCGCGGTGCGCTCCTTCGGCGGCATGCAGAAGCAGCGCACCTGGTTCGCCGCCGACAAGTCGGGCTTTCACATCCTGCACACGCTGTTCCAGACCTCGCTCAAGCACCCGTCGATCGAGCGCTTCGACGAGTTCTACGCGACCGAGCTGCTGCTCGACGAGGGCCGCTGCGCCGGGCTGGTCGCGATCGAGATGCGCAGCGGCCGGCTGGTGCGGTTCGACGCGCGCGCGGTGATCGTCGCCGGCGGCGGCGCGGGACGCATGTTCCCGTTCACCACCAACGGCGCGGTGAAGACGGGCGACGGCATGGCGCTCGCCTACCGCGCAGGCGTGCCGCTGAAGGACATGGAGTTCGTGCAGTACCACCCGACCGGGCTGCCCAGCACCGGAACGCTGCTCACCGAAGCCTGCCGCGGCGAAGGCGGCGTGCTGCTGAACAAGAACGGCCGCCGGTTTCTGCAGGATTACGGCATGGGGCCTGAGACGCCCCTCGGCAAGCCGGTCTTCAAGACGATGGAGCTCGGCCCGCGCGACCGCATCAGCCAGGCGTTCTGGCACGAGCAGAAAAAGGGCAACGCGGTGCCCACGCAGTGGGGGGACGCGATGCTCCTGGACATGCGTCACCTGGGGGAGAAGAAAATCGACGAGCGGCTGCCCCTGGTGCGGGACATGTCGATCAGCTACATGAGCGTGGATCCGGTGACCGACCCGGTGCCGGTGCGCCCGGTGGTGCACTACATGATGGGCGGCATCCACACCGACATCAGGGCGGCGACCCCGTTGCCGGGGCTGTACGCGGCGGGCGAGTGCGCGTGCGGGAGCATCAACGGCGCGAACCGGCTCGGCTCGAATTCGCTCACCGAGCTGCTGGTGTTCGGGCGCCGCGCGGCGCTGAGCGCGATCGAGCACCTGCAATCGGGGGCGCCTCCCGCGAGCGACGCGGCCCTTGCCGGCGGCGCGGCCGCGGCGCAGGCGCGCATCCGCGAGCTGATGCAAAGGAGCGGCGGCGGCGAAACCGTGGCGGGACTGCGCAAGGAAATGATGCAGGCGATGGAGCAGCACGCGGGCATCTACCGCAACGGCGAGGGCCTCGCCGAGGCTTGCGGCAAGCTCGCCGATCTGCGCCGGCGCTACGCGCGCATCGAGCTGCACGACAGGACCAACGTCTACAACACCGACCTGCTGCAGGCGCTCGAGCTCGGCTCGATGCTCGACTGCGCCGAAGCGGTCGTCGCGAGCGCGCTCGAGCGGCGCGAATCGCGCGGCGCGCACCAGCGGCTCGACTTCGCCGCGCGCGACGACGCGAAGTTCCTCAAGCATTCGCTCGCCTGGTACGGCGGTGCAGGCGCACCGCGCATCGACTATGCCCCGGTGTCGATCACCAGCTCGCAGCCCGGCGTGCGCGACTATTCCGGGGGCCGCGCGTGACCGGGCGCCGCGTCGAGCTCGAGGTGCTGCGCTACCACCCGGAGACGGACGCCGCGCCGCGTTTCCAGCGCTATTCGGTCGACTGCCGGGAGGAATGGGTGGTGCTCGACGCGCTGAACCACGTCAAGGAAACGCTCGACCCGACGCTGTCGTACCGCTGGTCCTGCCACATGGCGGTCTGCGGCAGCTGCGGGATGATGATCAACGGCGAGCCCAGGCTCGCCTGCAAGTCGTTCCTGCGCGACTACCAGGGCGTGATCCGGGTCGAGCCGCTCGCGCATTTCCCGATCGAGCGCGACCTGGTGACGGTGATCGACGACTTCATGGCGAAGCTCAAGCGCGTGAAGCCGTATCTCATCCCGGCGCAGGCGAGAGCGCTCGAGCAGGGAGAGTACCGGCAGACGCCGGCCGAGCTCAAGCGCTACAAGCAGTTCACCCTGTGCATGAACTGCATGCTGTGCTACGCGGCGTGCCCCGAGTACGGCCTGATCCCGAAGTTCATCGGGCCCGCGGCGATCTCGCTCGCGCACCGCTACAACCAGGATTCGCGCGACGGCGGGCGCGCCGCGCGCCAGGAGGAGATCGCGGCTGCCGAGGGCGTGTGGGAGTGCTCGTTCACCGGCGCCTGCTCCGAGGTCTGTCCGGAGCACGTCGACCCGGCGGCCGCGCTGCAGCAGGTCAAGATCAAGAGCACCGTCGACTGGTACCTGGCGCACCTGATGCCATGGCTGAAGAAATGAGCCGCAAGCCGTACCTGCGCGAGGAGACGATGCGCTGGGTCTTCCGGCACCCGCGCTACCTGCGCTACATGGCGCGGGAATTCTCGTGCTTTTTCATCGGCGGCTACGGGCTGCTGATGGTCTGGGGCCTGAAGCGGCTCTCGGAGGGCCCGGCAGCGTGGCGCTCGTTTCTCGAGGTCCTGCAGAGCCCGGCCAGCATCGCGTTCCACGTCCTCGCGCTCGGCTTCGCGCTCTATCACAGCGTCACCTGGTTCAAGCTGACGCCGAAGGCTTTGCCGGTTCAGGTGGGCGGGGAGTTCCTGCCGGACGGCATCATTTCGGGAGCGCACTACGCGGTCTGGGCGGCCCTGTCGCTCGCGGTCCTGATTCTCGCGGGAGCGTTCTGAGCATGGCGCAATCGAGCAAGCCGATCGTCTGGGGACCGTTCGCGGCGGGCGGCACGCTGACCGCGTTTCTCACCCCTGCGCTCATGGTGCTCACTCTGCTCGCCGCGCTGGGGTACACGCCTGACCTGCTCGCGTACGAAAGGCTGCACGCGTTTGCCGGCTCCTGGCTTGCCAAGCTGGCGCTGGCCGGCACTGTGTTTCTCACGCTCTGGAGCGCAGCGCACCGCCTGCGCATCACGTGCTACGACCTGGGCGTGCGCGCCGACACGCTCGTCGCCACCCTGCTCTACTCCGCGGCGCTTGCCGGGACCGCGGCCGCGGCGCTTTACCTGAGCCGGATCTGAACCGAGCGACGGACATTCCGTGACTCCACCGCCGGTCGCAACGCGGGAAATCGCCCGGGAGGAGCGGTTCAACAGCGTATGGACCGAGGAACTGAACGACGTCTTCGCGCACGTCGCGCCCTACTACGACCGGGCGAATTGCGTCGCCAGCCTGGGGCTGCTGCGATGGTTCGTCGGGCGGTTCATCGCCACCGTGGACGTGCGGCCCGGCGAGCGGGTGCTCGACGTGTGCGCCGGGACCAACGCGATCGGCATCGCGCTGCTCGAGCGCGAGCCCGCGCTCGAGGTGCACGCGATCGACCGCAGCGCCGCGATGCAGGAGGTCGGGCGGCGCAACGCGCGCGCCAAGGGCCTGCGCATCCGCAGCCTGAGCGGCGACGTGCACACGCTGCCGTTTCCGGACCGCCATTTCGACGCCGTCACGCTGCAGTTCGCGTCGCGGCACCTGCGGATCAGGCGCGTCTTCGCCGAGATCCGCCGCGTGCTCAAGCCCGGCGGGCGCTTCTACCATTGCGACATGCTGCGGCCGGCCAACCCCGTGGTGGAGCGCCTTTACTACGGGTACCTGCGCCTGTGCCTGGGGTTCACCGCGTTGCTGTTCCGCAGCGGCCCGCCTGCGCTCAACTGCAGGGACTACTTCATCGATGCGCTGCAGATGTTCTACTCGACCGAGGAGCTTTCGGACGTGCTCGAGGACCTCGGCTACCGCGACGTGACGGCGCAGACCGTGTTCGCCGGGATGCTCGGCTTCCACCGCGCCGTAAAGCCTGCCGGCTGAGGCGGCCCGCGACGCCTATTTGGCAGCGATCGGCTCGGCCACGCGCTCGCGCCGCACCGCGTCAGCCGCTTTCTTCCGCTTCAGCGCGTTGACGATCTTTTCCGGCGTGATGGGCAGATCCTTGATCCACACGCCCGTGGCGTTGGCGATGGCGTGGGCGACCGCGCCGAGCACGGGCAGCGTGCTGCCTTCGCCGATCTCCTTGGCGCCGAAGGGGCCCCGCGGCTCGTAGGAGTCGACGATGCCGCTGAAGATCTCCGGGGCGTCCTTGATCGTCATGATCAGGTAGCCCTTCAGGTTCGGATTGAGGAGCTGGCCGTCTTCGCCGAACCTCACGCCTTCCATGACGGTTTCGCCCGCCCCCATGACGATGGCGCCCTCGACCTGGCCGTGGACGCCCCGCGGATTGATGGGTGTGCCGCAGTCGTGGTAGTCGGTGAATCGCTCGATCCTGACCTTGCCGGTCTCCAGATCGACGTTCAGCTCGCACACCGAGCTGCCGAACGAGTAGGCCGGGCTGGTTCCGACGGTGGCGCCCTTGTAGTCGCCGCCGAGCCCCTCGGGAGGTTTGTACCAGCCGGTGCCGACCAGCGGACCGTCGTCGTTGAAACACTTGCGCGCCACTTCCGCCCAGAGAACGCTGCGCGAAGCATCGCCGCGCACGAACATTTTCCCGTCGCGCGCCTGGACCTCGGACTCGGCGCAACCGAGCATGGTTGCCGCGTTCGGCTTCATTTTCTCCAGCACCATTGCGCCGGCGCGGGACACGGCATGGCCGGCCATGAAGGTGACGCGCGACGAGTAGGCCCCGAGGTCGAGCGGCGCGACCTCGCTGTCCGTGCTCTGCATGCGCATGCACGATACCGGGATGCCGAGCGATTCCGCGCACATCTGCGCGAGCACCGTGTCGCTGCCCTGGCCGATCTCCGCGGCGCCTATCATCAGCACGGCCGCCGTGCCGTCCTCGGTCACCCTGACCACGGCGTTGGCGTGCGGAAAGATCGATTTCTTCTGGAAATGCTCGCGCGGCTTCTCGTGGGAGAGCTGCACCTGGCCGCGGTAGATGCAATAGCCCGCTCCGGAAACGAACCCTCCGCAGCCGATGCCGATGCCCCTGCCTTTCGGCAACTTGCCGTATTTCTCCTTCCACGACGATTTCTCGGCAACCGCATCGAGCGTCGCCTCGAACTCGCAGCTGCCGATGTCCAGATCGTTGATGGTCATGGTGTTCGGCGTCATCGCGTTGCGGCGGCGGATCTCGATGGGATCGATGCCCAGGTCGTCGGCCGCCATGCTCAGCAGGCATTCGAAGGCGAAACGCGGCTGCGGAACGCCATGCCCGCGCATCGCGCCGCACGCCGGCTTGTTGGTCATCACCCGGTAGCCGTCGTAGCGGTAGTTCGGAATGCGGTACAGCGTCGGAATCATGCTGCCGGCGTAGTAGGCCGTGGCGACCCCGAACGAGCTGTAGGCGCCGCCGTCGAGATAGATCTCGCTCTTGACGACCTTGATCCTTCCGTCGCGGTCCAGGCCGAGCTTGAACTTCATGTGCTGCTTGTGCCGTCCGCGGCCGTAATGGAACATCTCCTCGCGCGAGTACACCATCCTGACGGGCCGCCCGGTTGCGCGGCTCAGCAATGCCGAGCAGATATCG
>Ga0209323_10002704_pt1 | contig 11782 bp, 10 predicted proteins | sample Rifsed19ft2_FD_184014 | JGI IMG/M metagenome (GOLD analysis project Ga0209323, IMG submission 184014) | Soil microbial communities from Rifle, Colorado, USA - sediment 19ft 2 (version 2) | ecosystem: Environmental > Terrestrial > Deep subsurface > Rock core/Sediment | place: Rifle, Colorado...
CCCTGCAAGAGGCGCTCCATCGCGGCCGTTGTTATGACGGTCTTCCCCGAGCCGGTCGGCGACGACAGGCTCACCGCCTGGGCTTCCCGAGACTGCCTTACGTCGCGAGCTGCCCGGCGTAGCCTACCGACCACTTCCTCGACTGCGTCCGCCTGGAAGTCCTTAAGCACGATTCGCATCAGAAACGCCTGCCGTTGACTCGGAAGGTCCGCAAATAGTCGCGGTAAAGCTGCGACGTGAAGGACACGTGGCGAGGCATGACTTCGCACGCTTCGGCGTACGCCTCCTCGGAGTCAGTGACGATCCACACGTGCGTGACGTCGGGTCGCTCTTCGAGTGCCGCCAAGAGCTTGCTCAGTCGCGACGGCTTGAACAGTACGCCGTAGGGACACTTCGGCGCGATGTAAAAGTCTCCGCATACCGGAACTTCCTCGCGCTCACCGGCTCCACCAGCTGCAAGCCAGAGCAAAGGATGGATGCTCTGGAATTTCTCACCCAGCTCTACGTCATCCGGGTCGACATAGCGGAGCTCGTAGAATTCGACATTCTCGTCGAACCCATCCGACAAAGGTCTCTTCCCCGCCCACTTGTACTTCCCGGCTAGCGCCGACCCGTCTGATCTCCGACCCGTGAGGGCGGCCTTAACGCGTGGGACCGTCACTCGTTCGAAGATCCCCATCGACTCGAATTCCGGGTCGCCGCGATAATGCCCGCCCTTCTCCAGTTCGGCGGTGGTCTTCTCGTCGACCTCGTTGTTCGTGACAAGAATGCAGCGCCGCCTTCCGCCGTCAATCGCATTGAGGAAGCAGGTCGAGTGCAGCGTCGTTCCGGACCCTGCGAAGAAGTCCAGTATGAGCGCATCGGGACGTGAGCCCACGACGGTGGCCAAGACGTCTCGGACAGCGTAGATGGACTTGGGGAACGGAAACAGGCCCGACGCACCGAGCAGGTTCTTCAAAATGTTCGTGCCGTTCGATCCGGCGTCGTAGGACTTCTCCCACCAAACGGTCAGCTCCCGGAACCGCTGACGGGTGCGGCGCACGCGTCGGACGTTCACCGCATAGGTGTTCCGCTTCGGATTGAACCTGCCGATGCGGATGTTGCCTGTGGCAATCTCGGCTCGCATGCGACCTGGCTCGTAGCACCAGACTCTCTCCGCCCCTTCTTCGTCGACGGGCCAGATGGGCGTGAGGCCATCAACTTTCTCCCAGGAAGGCGCAATGAGGATGCCGTTCCCGTCGCGTTCCAGTAGCGGCTCGCCCACCTCGATGCGGCCGGATGCCTCCGGTTCGAAAAAGAGCGGGTAGAACTGCTTCGGCCGTTGGGTGCGGAAGCTCGTGCCCTGCCCCGTGCGAACTGCGCCCCTCCAGTACACGGCGGGGGCATCTTCGTGTGGTACGTCGTTAGACTCGGGCAGGTCCCCCCCCTCACCGTTCAGCTCGTCATCATCCCAAAGCGATGGGTTCCGCGACGATACCTCCCGCCATGCGTCCAGCTCATCTTCATTCAGAACCATTCCCGCATCTTGGACCCGCTCGAGAAGATCGGGGCAAGCGAGGGCCAGTTTGGCTAACAGTGGCTCAATGGTCGAGGAGCCGTCCACGCTCGTCCGGAGGCCAGGGATGAAGGCCTCACGGGGCTGAATCACGTCGTAGCCGAGGTTCGGGACGACGAAGAGGGCGTACTCCGCGACTAAGCCGAAGTTGCCCTCCCTGCCGGTGCTCCCCCGCGCGTTGGTGACAATCGAAACCACGTAGCGCACATACTCGGGGAACAGGCGCTCCAGCAGCATCCCCAGGTGGTGTAATTCGTGCTCGTCGATCATCACGATGAGCACGCCATCGGGTTTGAGCAGCCGCTTTGAGAGCCGCAAGCGCTTTTCCATCATGGCGAGCCACTTGCTGTGTTGCCACGCATCGTTACTGTCGACGAACCGGTTGTTGTACTTCCAATCCCTGGCCCCCGTGTTGTACGGAGGGTCAATGTAGATGCAGTCAACCGACCTCTCGTACAGATAGCTGAAGATTCGGAGAGCGTGGAAGTTCTCTCCATTGACGACCGCGTGGTATGGCCGCTCCACCGGGCCGCGCCGCAGATGGCCGACTGGCTTGAGGGTGGCGTACATCGGTTCCCCGAAACGCTTGACCACAAGAAGATCGGTGACAGCCGCTGTTTCCTCGTGACCATCCTGGGCGACGAGCACCACGAACTTGCCACCTGGGACCAGACGACCAACCCGGAATAGCGCGCTGGCCTGGGAGTCCTGCCGTCGCTGCACCAGCGCGCCTACCTGAAAAGGCAGGCCGAAGATCGCGGTCGTCTCGGGGATGTGCTCCTCGAAGACGAGGCCAAACTGCTGCTGCCGACGAAGATCAGTGACGGCCTTTTGGAGACGCGCCCTCAGAGTTACATCGGGAACCTGGGACACCAGGTCGTCTAAGAGCGCCATTCGCTCTCCTCAGTCACCTGCGATCACATGAGCGGCGAAGACATGCAACGGCCTACAAGAAGGTGGGCGAGAGGCAACTTCAGCCGCTCGAAGCTGTTTCCATCGGGCTGGCCTCCACGTCAACTCTCGTCTGTCCCCAGTCTCGCATAGATGCCTTCGACATGCCCTCGTTAGTGTAACCACGAGACCATTGGTCGGCAACGAAGCGTGGACGTTATTTCGACTTGACTTCGTCCCGACACTACGCGTGTATAGCGTGACCTCTCCCGAGAAGGAGTCACGCCATGACGAATGCCATCGCCTACCTCGACGAATCCGCCGCCGGCTGGGAGCGCACGCTTTATGCCTTCCTCGCAGAGAAGGAGCGGCGCTCCGGCTCGCTGCGGACCGTCCAGTCCTACTCGCGCATGCTTCAGCACTTCTTCGGCCGCGCCGGCAAAACGCCGGATCAAGTGACGTCGCAGGACGTGTTCGCCTGGGCCTACGGCGCCGGCCTCTCGGGCAAGCAGCCTGGGTCCATCACCATCGGCGCCCGCATCGCGTGCCTCAGCAGCTTCTACCGCTTCTTGATAAGAGTGAAAGTCCTCACCTCCAACCCCTGCGACGCTCTGGAGCGTCCGCGGGTTGTCCAAGGCGCGCCGCGAGGCCTCAGCGCCGAGCAGATACGACGGCTCCTCGACATCGTGCCGGGCACGCCGGTGGGCCTGCGCGACCGCGCCATCATGCTGACGCTGACCTTCACCGGCCGGCGCCGCGCCGAGGTTCTGGGCATGACGGCTGGCAGCATCGTCGTCGAGGACCGCGTCTTCTATATCTACCGAGGCAAAGGCGGCAAGACGGGCAAGCGCGAGCTGCCGCGGCCAGCGTACGAGGCGATTCGAACCTGGCTGACGAACCAAGGAAAGGACCTGGAGTCTATGAGTCCTGATGGGTCTCTATGGCCCGACACGCGCAGCGGGCGCGGCATCGCCAGCGGCACGTTCTACACGAACCTCCGGCGCTACCTGAAGGCCGCCGGCCTGCCGCCAGGTGGCGTGCACATCTTCCGGCACTCGGCAGCGAAGCTGAGGCGGGAGGCCGGGGAGTCGGTCGAGGAGGTCTCGCGCTTCCTGGACCACAGCAACCTTGCTGTGACGACAACATACCTCAGGCGACTGGAGGGTCAGGAGGACCGGAGCTGGGAGAAGGTGGCGGAGGCGATAGGCGTTGGACTAACCGCCACCAGCGAGCGCCGATCTAGGGAAAGTTACACGAAACGCTGAGGTGAAACCGCATCTCGAAAGTCTCTATATCGATCACTCATCGGCAGCTCCGAGAGGAACGACACAGAGTGAGCGAAGTGCCTCTCTGGTGCGCCGCCGTACTCCTCACCCAAACTAACATCAAGGGCTAGTCGCCAGAATGCTGCGTGAAGAAAGACTAGGCCGCTCTCGACTTCCCACTCGTGGAATGAGCGCTGATCCCTTACTAGGTTCGGCAGAAAATCTGACTCAAAGTGATTGAAGAAGTTCTCGGCGAGGTCTTTCTTATCGACGTTTCCCCAGACGGCCTCCGCCTTCGCTGCATCTCCCGAGAACAGAAGAATGTCGCCAAATCTCGGGTTCGGCGAAGGAAGCCTGTCTAGGATAGTGCAGCGGTTGGTTCTGGCCGTGTCATACTTCGTGGCTACCGCGCGAGCAAAAGCCGGGGTAACGGGGAAGGGCAACGGAAGGTCGCCAATCGAATAGGCGAAGAGGACAGCCTGTGCAGTTGCGACTTCGAGCAACTGGACCAAGAGTCTATGTCTTTCCGTCGGGGCGATGCTGAGCTCTTCAAACAGCTCCTCGACCTGGGACGAATCGAGAATGCCGCCTAGTTGACGCCCAAGTTCCATAGGTTGTACCTCCTTCAGCTGCGCGGTGGCAGGGATAACATCCCAAAGAAGATTGCGAGGATACCGAGACAGAATGACCAGTAAGCCACGTTTAGGAAAACTAAGGCGAGTTCGTGATTGAATTTCTCTACTTGGAGTTCGTGGTCCTCTTCTTTATCTATCGCTCCTGCCATCACGTTCATGTAAAGGATGCCGCTTACAACAGAAACCACGAAGGCGCCGACTCCCAGCTTCTCAATGTCGTGGGCCTCCGGCGGATCGCCGAATGCTACCAGGCCCGTAATCAGGCCTGCTGCAGCAGTCAGCCACGTCAGCATCTGCTTGTCGCCTTCTAGGGCGAACCGCTTCTCGGACACAGTCGCCGCTCCCGGCTCAGGATCAAGTTGGCTGGCAACCCACCGTGCGATGCGTTCACAAGGAGTTCCCGTCGATTCGACAACACCACGAACGAAAAAGAACGTTTCGTGGGCCAGGAGGAGCAAGCCATATGTAATCAGCGCCGGCTCCATTTGCGGTCTCTCGTCGATGCCAAACAGGCCCAGACCACCAATTGCCAGCGCTGCTACGCCGATAGTCAACTTCGCAAGGACCACGAGCAGGAGCATTGCGCGGTGATTATGGCAGGCCCGCAAGAGCGTGACTAGATGCGATGACTCGATTGAGGTCTCTCAATTCCTCAACCGCAGCGCGCAAGCCGTGAAGACGACTTACCTGAGGCGCCTCGAAGGACAGGAGGACAAGAGTTGGGCGAAGGTGGCAGAGGCGATTGGCTTGTGACGCGAGGTCACGTCACAAGCAGGCGGGCCTTCGGCGGGTCAAGAAGCGCGTGCCAAGCCTGAAAGTAATTGCCGTAATCGCGACCGGTCCCGTGTAGAGGGCCCGCCTTCTCCTTCTTGGACAGGCCATAGAGGTCATAGACCGTTCTGCCGTCCTGCTGAACAGTAAGGAAGAGCCTGAAACACCCTGCGATGCGGATACGATTTCGCGAATCTGGCGACGGAATGATGACGCATTGATCTAGGAATGCCCGACCTTTCCGGCCGAACCTTGGCCAGACGAAGAAATAGAAGTCGGCGAGGTCTTGTCGCTCTTTATGGCGACTGATGTTGAGTTGGAACCAGCCACCGCCATCACCTCTTGACTCCTCTCCACAATGCAGACACGTATAACCCGGACCCCCGTACGCCCTGCTACCCTTGACCTGGATTCGCAACGCCCGGTCCGTCTCTCCGTGCCAGGCTAGAAAGTCCACGCCCTTGTCTTTGACGGGGCGATACGGCTCGAAGCCATGCTTTAGCAGCATGTCCCCAACAGCAATCTCGTATTCGTTCATCGCGAGCATGCCTGGCCACCTCCGTGATCGAGTATCGGCGGCAACCACAAGCGCAAGTACGCAGTCTGCCTGGGCAGCGAATCTAGCGGCTCGGGCCATCCTCGATCCCTAGGAGCAGCGACCTGTCGACACTACCAATGGTGCGCTCACGTCGCCAAGTGACAGTTTGGGCCTGTGCGACTCTTGTTCTCTCGGCATATGCTTCTGCCGAACCTAAAGGCAGATGGGCCACAACCGAGTCGGCACGCTTCCCCGGACCCGGCGCTGGAATGAGGTCGTCGGACTCCTTCGCACCTCGCCCCAAGAGGCGGCGCGCGTCGGTGCTGCCGTCGTTGAGGCCGCAGACAACCGCTTCCGTCGCCTAGCAGAAGACCCTTCTCTCGGGTACACCTTCTGGCTGCTGACGCGCGTTACTTGGGCCGCCCGCGGGCAGGACTTCATTCGTGAGCTAAACCGCCTGGGCATCAGCGTTTCTGCGAACAGCTCCGCCATCGATCTAATCTCCGCAGTCGGCGACCGGGTGGGGCGCGAGGTCGCAGGCTACCCATGGACGGGGCATTTTGGCGACTTCGCCGCGCTGGCGCTGCGCAGCGCTCTTTCGGCAACAGTCGCCCGCCAAGGCCCCAGCCTGTTCGAGAGCGCCGCCCAGGACGCTCAGCGGGCCTTCAGGACCTACTCGACCGAGGCGCGGTTCGGCGAACTCGCCCGCCTGTTCCTCGGGAACTTCATGTCACGCGCCCTGCGTTCGTTCGTGGACCGCGAGTTGGTCAACCAGGTCGCTCCAACTTCTCGTCTGCGCTCCGCTGCGGATGGGGCTGAGTTCCTAGCCGCCCTCGACACGCATACGCATGAGGCGGCTCTGATCGTCGAGCGTTTTGCCGGCCAGTGGTACTCGAAGAACAACTGGGAGACAAGGGGCGACATCGATCGGGACCAGGCCCAGCGCTTCATTACCCAAGGTCTACGCAAGCTCCGGTCAGAGCTCAGGCGGGGAGCGTCGCCATCGTGACCAGGGCTGTAATCGTCTGCGATGGGGCTCGCCGCTCCGGGGGCGTGGAGGCTGCCGACGTAGTCATCGAGCTAAGCCACAGCGGGCCAAAGGCCAACGTGAACCTAAAGATCGAGAGCCCATCCCACGCCTTGCGCAGTCCTGTGGGGCCAGTCTCGTCTGACCTACTCAAGATAGCCGCTTATGCCTACAGCGCTGACCGGCAAATTAGCAGGGGCGGGAGCGCCGACCTCTACGGCAAGGATTGGCAACGCGAGTTCACGGTTTACCTCCCTGTCGCAAGGCCAGGGACATGGGAGGCCTGCAACGATCATCTCAGCGAGACTTTGGAGTTCGCCTCCGGAGACAAGTGGCTCTTCCGGTTTAGCCAGGCAGAAGCGGCGATCCAGCAGGTGCCACTGCAGTTCGACCCAAATGAGACCGCGCAAGACCCGGACTGTGTCTGCCTCCTGTCAGGCGGATTGGATAGCCTCTGCGGGGCCGTAGAGAGCGTCACGCAGGGACGCCGGCCGCTGCTCGTCGGTCACTCGCCCGCCTTCAACGTCCGCAATCGGCGCACGAACCTGATCCGAGAGATGCGTCGCGTGCTCGGTGGCTCTTGGCAGTTTCCCCAGGTCAGCGCAGCAGTAAGTCGCACTGACGGTCGCGACTCCAAAGAGGACACGCAACGGACGCGCTCGTTTCTCTACGCCGCCCTCGGAGCGATTTTCGCCGAACGCCTCGGGCTGCCCGATGTCCTTCTCGCCGACAACGGCGTCGTCAGTCTTAACTTGCCGATCAGCCCTCAGTTGGTGGGAACTCTGGCGAGCCGCTCGACCCACCCAAAGTTCATCCGTCTCTTCAACAGCCTTCTATGCGGTCTGTACGACAACCCGCCGACGATCTCGAATCCCCTCTGGTCCCGAACAAGAGCCGAGACACTGGAGGTGCTCTCGTCACCCGATCTGCGAGGCCTAGTTTCCCAAACCGTCTCCTGCTCAAAGACGCGTCTGCAGGTTCCCGAAAAGAGACACTGTGGAGTCTGCTCGCAGTGCATCGACCGCCGCTTCGCCACTGCTGCGGCACGTCTGGAGAAGGAAGATGATCTTGGGCGGTATGCACTCGACTTCTTTCGCGATTCCCTGCCACCAGGAGATGGCCGGACGATGGTTCTCTCCTATCACGCCTTCTGTCTCAAGGTAGCCGGCCTCTCTGGCGAACGGATTTTCCAGGAATACCCGGAACTCTTCGAGTGCGTCACGCCGGGCAGTCCGAACCAGCGTGTGGAGGCTCAGGCACTGGTCGACATGCTCCACCGCCACGCCGCCACAGTCCTGAGGGTGACCGAGGAACAAATCAACGCTGCGAGTCACGACATGGCCCGGCTCCAACTACCTCCGGACTGCTTCATAAGCCTGTTGGGCAGCCAGGGGACAACGAGTCCGACAACCCCACCGGATGGCTTCAAGCACAATGAGGACTACACCTCCGTGGACTTCCACGGGACGCTGATGTCATTCACGCCAACTCAAGCATGCGTCATCCGCCTGCTCGACGAAACGCGCCAGAAGGGCCCTCCGGGCGTGCGGCACGCGGCGATCATCGTGCATTTGCAGCAGAAAGGCTTCTCTACTCAGCGCGTGCGGGATTTATTTCTCGGCTCACCTGCCTGGCACACTCTTGTCATCACCCTCAAGAGAGGTCTTTACGCGCTGGCAGACTAAGTCCGCGCGAAATACCACGAACCACTCCCTCTAGCCCGACCAGCGCTGCTCTCTTACCGAATAGCCTCGTCTCGTGGACAGCCACGAGCGCGACGAGCGACTTGCTACCCGGCCCAAGGTAGAGCGTCACTACGTTCCTGACGAAGCGGCGGTGCTGCAGGCCCTGCGTGTGGTGCTAGGGCTGCCGAAGCGGATCGCCACCTGTCGGGAGGGCTAGCCGATGGAGAGCCAAGAGCGAGACCTCGTTGCGGTCTACATGCGAGTGTCAAGCGACGACCAGCGCGACCGCGAGACGATCAAGACTCAGCGAGACGCCATCGAGCACTTTCTTGCGGCGAGTCCCCAGTACGAGATCTGTCGCTGGTACGTCGACGATGGCGTCTCCGGCACGATACCCATGGCCGAGCGGCCTGAGGGCCGCCTGATGGTGGCAGACGCCCGCGCCGGCCGGTTTACGAAGGTCATCGTCTACCGGGCGAGCCGGCTCGGCCGCGAGGAGGAGGACCTCTTCGCGGTCTATAACCTCTTCGTCGAGGCCCTTGGCATCGAGCTCGTCGGCATCATGGAGCAGCTCAACGACCGGATGATCTTTGGTGTCCAGTCGATCATGGCCGCCTACGCACGGCGCCAGTTCCTGGCCGACTCAGCACGCGGCACGGACCGAGCTGCGAAAGAAGGAAGGTACACGGGCGGCATTGTTCCCCTGGGCTACAAGGTCGAGGGTCACAAGCAGACTGCCCGTCACGTTCCTGATGACTCCATCATTTGGGGCAACTGGAGCGCGGCCTGCCTCGTCGAGCGCATCTTCAAGTGGCTGGCCGTGGACGGCAGGAGCTGTCGCTGGATCGCGCAAGAGCTGAACCGGCTGGGCGTCCCGACCGCGTACCGGCGGGTCGGCCGCGGCGTGCGCGGCAAGAACGTCCAGGGCATTTGGCGGCCCGGCCACATCCGTAACTTGGTAGTCAATCCCATCTACAAGGGCACCCTTCTCTACGGACGCCGCCGCAGCAAGAAGTCGAAGCGGACCCAGGTGATCGAGGCGTCGGTGGAGCCGCTCGTCACGCCTGAGCTCTGGGACGCGGCTCAGCAGGCGCTGGCTCGAAACCGCATCTGCGCCAAGAACACCGAGCGCGTCTACCTGCTGCGCGGCGTCGTGAAGTGCGGCCTCTGCGGCCTGACTTTCTGCGGCGCCAAAGGGCGACCGGGCGTCTGGTGGTACCGCTGCAACGGCTACCTCGCGGAACGCGGTGGCAAAGACAAGCGGTGCCAGGCAAGAGCGATCCGGAACACCGACATTGAGCCCGTCGTGTGGCAAGACGTCGAAGACATCCTCCGAAACCCCGGTGCCATTCTTGAGACGCTCAAGGTCGAGGCTGAGGGCCGGGTCGACGAGGCGGTCATCGTGGCAGAGGCAGAGCAAGTCACCCTTGAGGCCGCACTGGCAGACCTTGGGCCGCGCCGGCAGCGCAACCTCGATCTCTACGAGCGCGGACGCATCTCCTCTGAGGAGCTCGACGAACGCCTCGACCAGATAGCCGCTGAGCGGCAGTCCATCGAACGAAAGCTCGCGGACCTACATGTGCCAGAATCACCTGAGGAGCCTCTCAACGTCGACCTGCTGGACGCGATCCGAGAGCGTCTGGACGCCGGTCTCAGCGACGAGCAACGGCAGGAGATCGTGCAGCTGCTGGTTCGGCGGATCACGGTCCACACGACAGTGAAGGAGGTGCACAAGGAGGTCAAGCTGGTGATCGAGTACCGGTTCAGCACGCCTGGGTGTAGTCAGACTCGCAACGGCAGGGGTTCATCGCGGCGACGAGCATGAAGTTCGCCGGGAAGGTGACGGAGCCCTGGGCGCGGCTGATCGTGACCTGGCGGTCCTCCAGCGGCTGGCGCAGCACCTCCAGCGTCGGCTGGCCGAACTCCGGCAGCTCGTCCAGGAAGAGGACGCCGCGGTGCGAGAGGCTGATCTCGCCCGGGCGCGGCTGGCGGCCGCCGCCGACCAGGCCTGCCTGCGAGATGGTGTGATGGGGCGCGCGGAAGGGGCGCCGCGTGATGAGGGGCGTATCGCGCGGCAGGAGGCCGGCGACGCTGTAGATGCGCGTGACCATCAGCGCCTCTTCCGGCGTCATCGACGGCAGGATGGACGGCAGGGCGCGCGCGAGCAGCGTCTTGCCGGCGCCAGCCGGGCCGATCATGAGCAGGTTGTGGCCGCCGGCGGCCGCGACCTCCAGGGCGCGTTTGACGTGCTCCTGGCCGCGCACCTCGGCGAAGTCCGTGCCGTCACTTGAGCGCAGCGAAGTGAGCGTCGGCGCCTCGCCCAAAAGCGGGCCGCTGCGGACGTACGGCGCTATCGGTTCCTCGCCGCGCAGGTGGCGAATGAGGCCGCTAAAGGTCTCGACGGCGTAGATCGTGACGCCCTCGACGAGGGCAGCCTCGGCGGCGTCGGCCGCGGGGACGTAGACCTCGTCGAGACCGTGGTCGCGCGCCAGGGTCACCATGGGCAGGATGCCGTGCGTCGAGCGCAGGCGGCCGTCCAGTGACAGCTCGCCGAGAAAGAGGGCGCCGGAGGTGTCGGCGACGACCTGCTCCGAGGCGAGGACGACGCCGACGGCGATGGGCAGGTCGAAGCTGGGGCCTTCCTTGCGGATGTCGGCCGGGGCGAGGTTGACGGTGATGCGCTTGGTCGGGAAGAAGCAGCCGGAGTTGCGCACGGCGGAGCGCACGCGCTCGCGCGCCTCCTGGACCATCGTGTCCGGCAGGCCGACGACGTTGACGGCCGGCAGGCCGGGGAGGAGGTCGACCTCCACCTCGATGAGCTGGCCGTCGAGGCCGACGAGGGCGCCGGAGAAGACTTTCGCAAGCATGTTCGACTGTGCATTATAGGGCGGGGGCAAGGAAAGGCAAGCCGTCAGAGGACTATACTCCTCCTGATGAACGAAGAACGCGACCGAATCGCGCGTGACCCCCATATGCAGCAGGACCTGTTCGCCTACCAGAACAGCTGGGCCGGAATGGGAGCCATGGGCGTGATGGGCGGCGGCGTGTTCCCGGCGGGCACGCTGGCGGCGATCGCGCTGGTGACGCTGACGCTGGTGCTCACCGGCGTCTTTGACGGCCCGTACGCGTTCGCCTGCTTGATCATCGCCGCGATCGGCGGCGTGGTCACGGTCACTTGGCTGGTGGTGCAGGTGACGCACGGGCGCTACCGGGCGCGATTCCGTGCCACCGGCCGGCTGCCAGACGATGTCGAGCTGGACGAGGACGAGAGGCAGCAGGCAATGCGGTCTTACCGGCGCGGCCGCCCGTAGGCCGCTGCGCATCCGGCGGCACCGCGCGGGCCGCGGTGCCTTGTTTGCTCCGCTTCTATTGACGAGGTTGCTGAGGGGACACCCCTCAGCAACCCCGTCAGGGG
>Ga0209323_10002717_pt1 | contig 11751 bp, 9 predicted proteins | sample Rifsed19ft2_FD_184014 | JGI IMG/M metagenome (GOLD analysis project Ga0209323, IMG submission 184014) | Soil microbial communities from Rifle, Colorado, USA - sediment 19ft 2 (version 2) | ecosystem: Environmental > Terrestrial > Deep subsurface > Rock core/Sediment | place: Rifle, Colorado...
CCCCGTTTTAGAGGAAATTCAGACACAGGTGCAGGAAAAGGTTATACCGATGGTGCAAAAAGCAAAAGAAGCGAGCGAGCCGCTGAGAGAAGAAATAAAAGAGAAAATAGGACAATTGGTAGATGACGTTGAAAACAAAATAGAAGAAGAAAGAAAAAACAAAAAGAGAATGTTCAGCGGGCTTAAGTGATAAGAGATATCAGCTAATTAAGTTCTACCTTCCAAAGTTCTTCGCCAGTTAAAACCATGATATTATTTACCCATGAATAACATAATACCGCCGACAAATCCGGTGACGGATAACCAAAATCCACAACAAAATCCACAAGATCAGGGACAAGACCAAGGCTTGAACTATCAACCCACAGTACCTTCCACAGGTGAAAAAGGTCTGCCGATATACGAAACGCCGACCGCCAATACAGAAATACAACCAACGCCTGAAATCCAAATAAGCCCTGAAGCGCAAAAACCGCAGCCGCCACAACCGCCGGTACAAAATACTACTCAGGAGGACACCGCACAACAACCTGCACAAACTGCAAATAAAGCACCGGATAAAAATATTGTGGACAAAACAACCAATAAAGAAAAACTGCATAAAGTCGGACCGAACGCCGATACAATAACATCGATAGCGGACAAAGAAGAAGAAGAGTTTATTGAAAAAGTTGAAGAACATCACAAGCACTGATATATGAATGTAACTGAAACTTTATACGTAGTTTTAATTGTTACCTTACTGTTTTTAATAGGAATTACTATTTTTGTAGGAGTGTTGTTGTGGATACTCTCCAAAAAAAGACAAAAGGTAGAAGAACTGACCGAATATGATTTAACTTTTTTGCAAATAAAACTGCCGCAGCAAAATGAAACAGAAATACAAGCCGCCGAACAAATGTTTTCAAATTTGACGGGTTTGAGAAAGTCGGGTTTTTCGTCAGTGCTCTCGGGTCAATACAGAATTTCATTTGAAATAGTCTCCAAAAACACGGGTATTTCATTTTATGTTGTGGTGCCTGATGAGCTGGCAGGGTTTATAGAAAAACAAATAAACGGCGCTTACCCCGACGCGGAAATAGACATAGTTGATCCGAACGAAGTTTGGGACAGAGGGGAATTCACCGCGCTTACGGAGCTGAAATTGGGAGGCGCATCTTACTATCCAATAAAAACATACGAAGATTTAAAAACGGACACAATGAGTTTAATAAGCTCCGCGTTGAGTAAATTGAAGGAAGACGAAGTTATAGCTATACAATACATAATAAGCCCCGCCGGAGAAGGCTGGAGAAAATCGGGGCAAAAATTTGCTTCCGACATTAAATACAAAAGCGAAAATCAAGAAAAGAAATACAAAGTAGACACCTCCTTGATTGAAGGAATAGAAAAGAAAATATCCAAACCGGGATTTGATGCATCAATAAGAATAGTATCAATTGCAAAAGATAAAATTTCGGCGGAAACACACTTAAGAAATGTCGCAACTTCTTTTGAGCAGTTCACCGACGTTAAATATAATAAATTTGTAAGAAGGGGAAGCGCTTCCAAAAAACAAGTAGACGATTTTATTTTTAGACGCTTTCATACACGAGAATTATTTATTCCTATTTTTGAGATCTCGTTATTTAAAAACAGTTCCGTGCTAAACACCGCTGAAATGGCAACCGTATTTCATTTTCCGAACAAAAATGTTCAAACGCCTAATATCATATGGCGCGGTGCCCTAAAATCCGCTGCACCGCCCAATGTGCCCACCGAAGGCTCTTTATATCTAGGGTTAAATGTATTTAGAGGAGTAACAACAAAAGTTCATATGCTCGATAAAGACCGCTCCAGACATTTTTACATAATAGGGCAAACGGGTACAGGAAAATCCGAATTCATGAAAACTTTGGCTGTACAAGATATTCAAAATGGGGAGGGCTTGGCTTTTATTGATCCTCACGGAAGCGCAATAGACGACATATTAGAAAAAATACCCCCCGAACGAGCCGGCGATGTAATAGTTTTTGACGCATCCGACAGCCAGCGTCCCTTAGGTATAAATATGCTTGAAGCGGAAAGCGAAGAAGAAAAGCATATTGCAATAAACTCTTTCATAGCTCTTCTTTATAAACTATACGATCCTAACAGGCAGGGTATTATGGGTCCCCAATTGGAACGGTCAATTAGAAACATCATGCTCACTGCAATGTCGGATCCGGGAAGCACTATGGTGGACGTGTTGAGACTTTTAATCGATCCAAAATATGTACAGCAGTTCATGCCTAAAATAACCGATCCGTTGGTTAGAAGATTTTGGACGGATGAAATCGCGAAAACCAGCGACTTTCACAAGTCGGAGAAAATGGGCTATTTTGTTTCCAAATTCGACAGGTTCTTAACAGATATAACGATGCGAAATATATTGGGCCAGGCAAAATCCGCTCTCAACTTTAACAAAATAATGGCAGAAAAGAAAATACTGTTAGTTAACTTGGCCAAAGGAAAAGTGGGAGAAGAGAATTCAAACTTTTTGGGTCTTCTTTTAGTGCCCCGCATACTTTCGGCAGCATTTAGAAGAGCAACAATGGTTGGCAAAGTAGATTTTCCGAATTTCTTTTTGTACATGGATGAGTTTCAGAACTTTGCAACTCCCGATATAGCAACTATTCTATCGGAAGCCAGAAAATATAAATTAAATTTAGTGGTTGCACACCAATTTATTGCACAATTAACCGACGACATTAAAGACGCGGTATTCGGCAACATTGGAACGATGGCGGCTTTTAGAATAGGCCCGGATGATGCGGAATATTTGGAAAGTCACTTTCAGCCCACGTTTAAAAAAGAAGATTTAATGAACAATCCAATAGGACAGTGCTACATAAAATTACTTGTAAGCGGTTTTCCAACAGTGCCCTTTTCTATGAAAGTAGATTGGGATATGATAGTAGCAGCGAAGAAAGATCCCGAACTGGCGAAGCAGATAATTGAAACTTCGAGAAATACTTATGGCACTCCGGTGGCAGAAGTGGAAGAATATGTTAATTTAAGGGCCGGTTTTAACGAACCGCCCGCTCCGCCTCCCGAAAGGCCGAGGATACCTTTTTAAAAAGGATTAAATATTTCGCTAGCGCAAATATGGCAAGAACAGTAAGAGCAACAGCAGAAGAAGTACATGAAGCAACGGAAAGAGCCGAAAGGGCTGGCGCTGAAAAAACGCGCGCGGAAGTAGCTAAAGAGTTCAGCTTAGAAGCCCTTGAAATTAAAGATATTCAGGAAAAACTGGAAGCCGTAATTCAACAAGCAGCTAGCGATAACGAAAAGTTTGCCAATGTAACGGACGCCGCCGGGAAAAGCAGAAGAAGTATAGAACAGCAGCTTTTAGCCAGCCAAGGAAAAGCCCTTATAAAATATATAGAAGGCTTCAACCCCGCAACAGATGAAGAAGACGCAAAAGCCTATTGGAGCTTTTTACATATAGATGCCTCGCAATACTCGGGAGCTGAAGAGGTAGAAATGGCCCGGGACAAAAAGCGCGAGGAACAGGAAGCAGTTTTAAATGCTTTTAGAAGAAGCATGCATGAAGTTGCCGGAGATCTGGTTTGGCTGGCGCAACAGGACAACAGAGAAACGGGATTGATAATGCTGGGGATTATGGACAGCGTTTTGTCGCAAGGCGGAGATATAAGCAGATTTAAACAGCGCTTTGAAGAAGATTTTGGATATATAGAAGAGTCAAAGAAACAGGCTTTATACGCGGCCGTAGAAAAAAAGGGAAAAAAAGGACCTATTCCTTTTAAGGATTTTGTAAAAAGGCACTTTGGTGAAAACCCCACCGATGGCAGGCGACTAGGTATAAACGGCAACGTGGAGCAAATAGAGGACGATAGAAAAGCCGATCACAGAGAATTTATCCAAGCACTAATGGATGTGCTTCCATCGGCCCAGCCGGGCGAACAAAGATGGAACGTAAAACCCGACGTTGCAGAAATACCTAATATAAGCACGCCAAAAGGAAAGCAAGCCGCCGAGATGTGGGGCGAGGATTGGGAAAAAAGACGGGAAAAACGCGGAGGCCCTCCCGCAGAATTACCTGTAACAGAACAAATAGCAGAAAAAAAAGGCATATGGTTTTTAAAATTTGATACAACTCACAGAACCGAGCAATACTCCAAAATGAAAAAAGGCTACACATGGGTGAGAAGGCCCGACGGTAAACTGGAACAAATGCAGGTTGAATACGCCAGCATTGTAACTGCAAAGGAAGTACCGGCGAGCTTTTTGGCCGGAGGACCCCAACTTGGCAAAGTTATGGAGAGAAAAGATGATTGGGTGAAAGTAAGTATACAAGAATATACAGCCACCGACATCGTAACAGCAGTGGACTTGGTTAGAAGGTTTCAAATACCGCCCGCAAAAGAAATGGAAAACGGGCACGTGGGAATTCCAAGAACCGTAAGAACTCCCGACGGAGAATGGGTAGAAACATGGGATGTTTTAAAAGAGGATTTTAGACAACAAGCCTTAGAAATGTTTCAACGATCGCAGAGAAATTTTGAGAGGCTCGGATTTGACTATGAAGCTGAGAAAAAAAAGCAGGAAATGGCAAATAAACGCCAATACAGGTGGGCTAACGATACCGCTCCAAGAGAAACAAGCGCAATAGAATACGAGGTGGCCAGAATTACTGTACATCAGGAGATGAAAAGAGCAGCCGCGGAAGCTCAAGCAGACCCAGAACTGGCGCATTTGGCCCCACTCATTAGGCAAGCACAGGAAGGCTTAAAGACACTTTACAGAAGTATGGAAGACTTCGGAAGAGTAAAGGTGTATGAAAGTTTAGCACGTGATAGGGCACAAGCACGATTAAGAGGCGAAGGCCTCACTCCCGGAAGTGCGGAATGGGCTGCCAGATATGAAGATGTTTTAGCGGAAGAATTTGTACTGGTAGCCGAATATTACAGCCAGCAGGCTGTTGAGTTAAAGAGGTTGGCAGAGGAAACAATGGATGATAAAAGTGCTTACGACCAGGCATCGGCCGAACAACGCGTGGAAATGAAAAAGGCCCGCTTGGAAAAATTCGCCAACATAGACGTTGAAGCACAAACAAAAATAGTTACTGAAGTCGCAATAAATTCTCCTGAAACAAAGGGTGCTTTAGGAATAGTCTCAGAATCAGATGAAGACATAGCAGAAGAAGTCGCTACTAAAATGTCTGTGTTACGAAGACCGCTGGAAAGCAATGCAAGCGCCCAGCATCGTCTAGATGTAGCCACGGATGAATTTTCGGATGCAGCTGAGGAAGCGACAAATAACCTTGCGCATAATATACCTGACAGATTTGCAAGAGCTATACCCGAACTGGTGCGAACCGAAGTAGATATTATGCAGATGCAAGGGGCGACTCCCGAAGAAGTAGTACAAAGAGCAGAACAAATATCCCAAGAGTATGTCACCCTCGGTACAGCGTATTTACAAACAGTAGAAAATAACGTTCTGCCGTGGCAGGAAAGGCTCCTTAGACAACGTCCGGGCGATTTCAGAAGCGACGATATCATAGCTGGGCAAACCAGAATTCTTGCACAACTAAGCTTGCATAGACGCATAACATTACAACAAGCAGATCAGCTAAGATATAATCAGGACAGACAAAATGTCGCTATTGTGGTCGCAAACCTGCGGGACGGAATAGAAAGAATGCAGGAATTCACAGACTTTGGGGTCGACGTAAGAGAACAAAACGGCATGGAACAAAAACTGGAATGGGACGCTTTGCGGCTGGCACAGGAAATGAAAGATTTTAATCAAAGACACGCAACACCGATGTAATTCTAGTATAATCTAAATAATGTTGGGTATTTCTGCCAAACCATCTCCAAATAAATTTTTAACTATAGACATTGATTCTGCGTCCGTTAAGTGCTTGGCATTTTTTACTCCGGAGAACGAACCTACGGAATTCACAAGCATTGCCCCCGATATAAAAGCAAAAATAGTAGGGGTGGCTAAAGAGTTTTTAGAACCCGGCGCTATTAGGGGCGGCGTAATAATAGATATGGATCTGGTTGAAAATTCTTTGAGGAACTGTGTAGAAACATGCACAATAAACCAAGAAGAGCAGATAAAAGATGTAATTTTTGGAGTGAGCGGAAACCTGTCATTAAATACCATAACAACAGCTAAAATTACCAGGCAAACACATACTCCCATAACCGAAAAAGAACTCAACGATTTATACGCAAAAATAACTCAATCTGCTTTTAATCAAATACAAAATGAAGTATTAAATATGACCGGCGACAGCGACATAGATTTGGAATTAATAACATCTTCAACCGTTTACGCGAAACTGGACAATAAATATGTAGAAAATCCCGTGAATCAAATTGGAAACGTGTTGGAAATAGCTTATTACACCGCATTCACCCATTCATACCATGTGCAAGCTCTGCAAAAACTGGCAAAAAAGCTGGGTTTAAAAATTTTAGCAATAGGGTCGGAAATGCATACACTGGTAAATTATTTGAAACAAGGAAAAATACCCCACATGGATTGCGTAATAATAAATATAGACAATGATTTCACCGATGTAGGAGTTGTATTTGGAGGAGGAATTGTTTCTACAAAAGCGCTTGATTTTGGAGCTGTAGATTTTGTAAATGAAATTAGTCAAAAAACAGGATTGAACTTTGAAGAATCCGAAAAGTTTAAAAGAACCTACTCTTATGGAAAGCTGTCAAAAACGGAGGCAGACGTAGTTAAAAGCTGTATCACAGAAATAATTGATACGTGGATGGAAGGGTTGAAAATTGTATTTGCTGAATTTACGGGAGTCAAAACATTTCCCTCAAAAGTTTATCTGGTCGGCGATGCAGCGGAACTGCCCGACATACAGGAAACTTTAGACAAAGAACCCTGGACTAAAACAATAGCATTTAAAGCTCCGCCAACATATACAAAACTGACTCTACGCGACTTACAAGGCGTTGCTGATTCAACAGGAACACTTGGATCCCTGGAATATATAATGAACGCTTCTTTATCAAAAATTTATTTAGAAATGCATAAAGAATAATGACAAAAACGGAACTCGACCTAAGCGACAATATAATATCTACAATAAAAAAAATAAAGGAAATAAGCGATGCAGATATAGAGCTTGTAGTTCCGGAAGGATCGGTGATACTGGAAAACTCCATAAATATAAAACTCTTAAATAAGCAAGCGGAAAAATTCGGCAAAAACCTGCGCATAGTTACTTTTGACGAAGCCGGACAAGCTCTTTTGTCAATGCTAAACGATGAAGAAGGCATAAATCCGTTTTCCAAATTTGCACCCGAGGAACAGGAAATAATGTACGAAAGAAGAAAACCGCTTAAAAGAAAGCTGCCAAAACCCGGCTTCGGGTTCTTAAATGCGGTAAAAATGCCAAAAATCTCTATACCGCATTTAAGCATGGGAAAATCCAAACTGGCGGTAGCGGGAGGAATACTAATAGCCGCCTTAATATTTTTAACTTTGGTATTTTTATCTAAATCCGTAAAAGCGGATGTAAAACTAATTGTTAATTCACAACCCCTCGCCAGAAGCATACAAATTCAAGTAGACAAAAGCGGCTTAACAAAAGCTCCCGAAAAAACTTTAAGAGGAGTAATCATAAGCGCTACGGAAACAGGAACATTAAGCACCGCCGCCACCGGAGAAAAACTTGAAGGCAAACGTGCTAAGGGTAAAGCCAAAATATTCAACTTGACCGACGAAGAAAAAGAATTTAAAAAAGGGGCAACGTTAACCGTAAAAATAGAAGACAAAGATTATAACTACTCTCTCGATGGCGACGTAACAGTTGCCGCCGGAACTTTGGGTACGGACGGCAGCGGAAATCCAATAATTACCCCCTCCGAAGCGGAAGTAAACATTGTAGCGGCGGAAATAGGCACCAAATATAACATAGGAATAGATGCTGACCTTGAGGTGAAAGGCTACAAAAAAATACAACTTAATGCCAAAACTTCAACAGCCATAGCCGGCGGAGAAAGCAAAACAATAAAAACGGTTACCCAAGCGGATCGCGACAAACTTTCAAAGGAGCTTACAAAAACCGTAACGGAAGCCGCGCAAAAGTCCATAGAAGGGAAATCTACAAATTCAATCAAAGTTATTCAGGGAACCGCTTCGGCGGGACAAACCCAGGAAGTGTTTAACCACAATTTAAACGACGAAGCAGACACATTAGAACTCACTACTACGGTTACTATAAATGCTTTGGCTTACAATACAAATGACTTGGATAAACTAATAGATGAAATGTTAAAAGACTTTATACCTGAAGGATATGTGGTTTCGTCAAAGGAAAAAGAAGTAAACGTTGAAGTTTTGGGAAATTCAGAAACAACTGTTTTAAGCACGGATAAAGCCGATTTGCAAGTAACTATTAAAACTTTTGTTGTTCCGGATATAACCGAAGATAATATAAAAGAACTATTAAAAGGTAAAAGCGCCAAAGACGCCGAAGAAACACTAGCGGGAATCAAAAACATAAGAACTTATTCGTTGAATTTGAATACAAAACTCCCTATATTTAAATCGATACCTTCAAATACCGACAATATAAATGTAACTATTGAAAGGGAGTAATTTAAGGTTCGCGGTGCAAGCATAGCCGCGCGACGCACTTATACAATGAAAGAAATAGACGAAATAATTTTAGGAGTTGACTATGGCGAAAGAACCGTTGGTTTGGCATTAGGAAGAAATGGGCTGGTTGCGCCTTTGAAAAACATACAGGGAAACCATGGTTTAACCGCAATCAATGAAATATCAAAAACCGCGTTAATCAACAAATGCGCAAAAATAGTTGTTGGTCTTCCTTTAAACACCGCCGGCAGAGAAACAGCCCTATCGAGAAAAGTGCGACATTTCGTGAAATTAATGCGTGTGTATATAAAAATACCGATCACTTTTCAAGACGAGTTCAGCACGAGTAAAGAAGCGTTAAAAGAGGCTGTATACGGAGATCTTTCAAAAAAGCGGAGAAAAGAAATAGATCATTATTCGGCGGCCCTGATTTTAAAAAATTATTACAATTTCTTGGAAGACAAAAAAAGAATTAATTCTGAACGGGAGAGGTTTTAGTCTCAACTACCATTTTCACTTCCTTGGATTCACACAACATGCATTCAAAGTTTTCACCTGGCATTAGACACGCAGGACACATATACATACCGTCTTTATATATTAAGTCATCCTGCTTGCAGTGATTGCACAAAAACACAACATCATCTTGAGAAATTTCACCATCATTTGGACAGATAAATTTCACCTTTTTACCCTTTTCGGGGACAGGATCAATATGAATAGGCTCATCTTGATTATTTTGCACGTCTGACATAGCAAAAATATAATAACATAAGCTTTGACTCAAATCTAACCCTCTGATAATCTTTAACTATGCTCATCTTGGAAACTATACTGATACTGTATTTTCTGTTTGGATTTCTTTACGCGCTGTACATACTTCTATTTGCAGGGGACGCGTGGTACTGGTTTCCGATAAATATGATAGGGGGACCCATTATAGTACTTATAATTACGGTAAAAACGCTTAGAGGTAAAAAAATACCGCTCATTAAATGATTATATGTATAAAAATTTAATACAAAACAAAAAAGCAGCTATATTCGACCTAGACGGAACAGTAGCAGACACGCTTCCTTTATGGAACGAAGCCGCAAAAAGAGTTTTAAAAAAATTCTTGAATTACGAAGAAAGCTTTAAGCTGACAAACGGTGCTTCTTTACATACAAATTTAAGCACTTTACTACAGGAACATAATTTGGGAACCAACCAGTCGCTAAAAGAACTCGCAGACCTTGCCCACAATGAATTTTTAAACCTTTTACAGGAAAGTGCGCTGGAACCGCGGGACGGCTTTTGGGAGTTTACATACGAACTAAAGAAGCAAAAAAACCTCAAGCTGGCGCTAACGACAAATACAAAAAAAAGTGTTGCACAGGCAATTCTTTCCAAACTGGAAATTTCTCAAACGTTTGACAGTTATGTTTTCGGAGATGAAGTATCAAAAGAAAAGCCTGATCCGGAAATATATTTAAAAACCGCGAAAGCTTTAAATGTGCTTCCTCACCAGTGTATAGTTTTTGAAGACTCTGTAGTCGGCTGTAAAGCCGCACTAAAAGCCAGCATGGACGTAGCGGTAATTTGGGACGGAACCGAAGAAAAATATGAATACCCGGACGATGTGCTGGAGTTTTACCCGGATTTTTCGGTATTTGTGGGAAATCTGGATATGGATTTTAAAGAATATTTTACTAAAGCGGCGGAGAAATACAAAGGCTCTTCCGACTATCGAGCTGGAACGTCTACAGGCACTTCTATTTCTACAAAGTGAAATGTTATTTCATGCACTTTAAAATAAGTGGGAGTGTTTTTAGCCCAATTCACTATTTCCCATAATTTCTCTTTTTCACCAATCACATGAAGCTCTAAATGCATATCAGCGTGTTTTACAACAGAGGTGGCTTCCAAGCCCAAAGTTTTTAATTTGTTTTTAACAGATCTGTTATATAAAAACTTTCTTGCTAACTCTTCCAAAAGAAATCTTTTTTTAAATTTCATATGCAATTGTAGTTTTTTGTGTTTTTCCATAAGTCTTCTCCAAAAGACCCTAAATTGTAACAAACAACTACCGTTTTGTCAAATGTGATCCGATATCCGAATTTTATACATAATCTTGACCCTTACAGCACACCTCCATATACTTTATTTAAAGGTTAAGATGCCCAAGCGTAAAAACGTAATTAGTACAAAGGGATTCGCGCATCCTATATTTATATTGATAGTAGCGGCGGGGACTCTTCTAGCACTCACAGGCAGCTATATATCCACACAAAACAATAAAGCTAATAAAGGTGAAGTGAAAGCCGCCCGAACAAGCGAATTGATTATAGATCATACTATGACTGACGTTACGAAAATACCTGCTGAGTGGATACAAGCAGCACAGAGAAGCTTTTTTGTATCCTACGGACATACATCACACGGTAGCCAACTTATAACGGGCATGCAGAATATAGTGAGTAAACTCGGTTCCGGAGATAATTACAAATATTTTAACGATCTTTATCACTATAGATTTGGCAGACCAAATCCAATTGCCCCTACAACCGTACTTTCCCTATGGGATGCGTATCCCGGAGGGGATTTGGGCAACCCCGACAGAGTAACCTGGGCACAAAGAACAGATACCATGCTTGGAAACTCGAATAACGATTTTATGATTTATCCCAATAAGCGCAACCTTGTGCTGTGGTCATGGTGCAGCATGGTGTCAAATGCAACTGATGCAGATATAAACACCTACCTTTCTTTAATGGAAGAACTCGAAATAAAATACCCTCAAGTTACCTTTGTTTATATGACCGGCCATTTAGATGGTACGGGTGAGCAAGGAAACCTGCATGCAAAAAACGAAATGATAAGAAGATATGCCAGAGAGCACAACAAAGTGCTATTTGATTTTGCAGATATAGAAAGCTATGATCCAAGCGGTAATTACTTTTTAAATAGAGGGGCCAATGACGAGGGCAACTACTCCGGAGGAAATTGGCAAGATCAATGGTGTGCGTCTCATCAAAACAGCTGGATGTGCTCACTTCCCCAAAATGCCGTTTGTGCTCATTCAAAAGCCTTAAATTGTAATTTAAAAGGTTCTGCTTTCTGGTGGCTGCTGGCAAGACTGGCGGG
>Ga0209323_10002721_pt1 | contig 11746 bp, 16 predicted proteins | sample Rifsed19ft2_FD_184014 | JGI IMG/M metagenome (GOLD analysis project Ga0209323, IMG submission 184014) | Soil microbial communities from Rifle, Colorado, USA - sediment 19ft 2 (version 2) | ecosystem: Environmental > Terrestrial > Deep subsurface > Rock core/Sediment | place: Rifle, Colorado...
AAACAGTGTGCGCCATTATGATTGGTGTTATGTATCGGGACGGGTTAACGTCCTGGAGTGCAGCTTGCTCAACCAAAAATTCTTCGAAACATTGCTGTCCTGCGATGATTTTAAAGACGTGCTGACAAACTTAAATAATACCCATTTGAAGGCATACTTTACCCATGCGAAGCATTTGTACGAATTCGAGAAATTGCTCGATGAATATTACTACAACCGATTAGATGAGATTCGGTCTTTATCACCCGACAGCGCTGTCTGCGGCTTTTTCTTATTAAGGAATGACGTCCATAATCTGAAAAGGTTTATAAAGTCTGAGATACTTGGCGCAAGCGTGGATAAATTTTATCGAGGAACTATGAGCAGGGATGAATGGGGTAATGTCTGGCAAGATAAATCAACGGCTTTACCAGAGATATTCAGGGAATCAGTCTCATTTGTCAAGAAGGTCGTACTACAGCATAACCATAATCAAATTACCCCGCATATTTCCCCCCCTTCGCAAGGGGGGGATGAAGGGGGGGTAAAAAATGAATTGTTGCCTTTTGTTATTGATTTGATTTTCGATGGCGCTTATTTACGATATATTGAAGGTTATTGTAAAAAGATAGATGTTGAGATTGTCAAACGATACTTAAAGTTATACCAACTCATGAAAGGTCTTGAGGTAATACGGCGTGCAATATCTTTAAAGCTCGACATGCAACTCTTGGATCAATACTTTCTGGAAGGATTCGAACAGAATCACTTATTTCGCAAACTTGTTATAAACAAGGTATGGACATCGGAAAAGAAATTGCGTGAGATTCTGGAAGATGATGTCAAAAAACTTTTTGCCTATAAATCATCTGCAGGGGCAATTCATGAATTGCCCCTACATGTTGTACACGGAAATCAATTTATGGGACTTTTCGGACAACACCTGCCAGAGAATGAAAATATCATACAACTATTATCCTCAAATTTATTTCCCAAAATATCCTTTCGATACGAAGTGGCAACCGATAATTATTTATTGGACATGCTCCGTCCAGTAAAGTACATCCCATTCGGATCTGAAAGGGTGTTTGGGTATCTGTCCGGCCTCACTACAGAAGTATTTAACTTAAAATTGGTGTTGGGTGGAAAAGTGCACAGGATAGAAAATAATTTATTAAGAGAGCGATTACGAAGAACCTATGTTTAAAATTGTCATCATCGGCGAAAAGGAAGATATCCTGCCCTATCAAAGCATAGGGGTTGAAATTGAACCTGTGAAAACGACTGCAGATACCGTTTCTGCTCTCAGGAAAACAGCCCAAAACCCTCATGTGGCAATTATATTAATCACAGAGAACATGGCAGAACAGTGCCTTGATACGATTACCGGGTTAAGGAGTAAAAGGAAGATGGCAATTACAATCGTTCCTACAGAGCAAGGAAGCCGGCAAACCAGCATGATGGAACTCAGCAAAGAAATCGGGCGTGCCGTAGGGTTGGATATTTTAACAAAGACAGGGGTAAATGCTTCGCCCCTACACTAAAAGAGGATTTCGTTATGGGAAAAATTATCTCGTTTATTAATTATAAAGGCGGTGTGGGCAAAACAACCACTACCTATCACATAGGTTGTGCCCTTGCATTATTTCACGACAAAAAGGTGTTGCTTATTGATGTTGACCCGCAGACCAATCTTACGTTTTTATGCGCTATTCCGGAACGATGGAAGAAGTTTAAAGAGGACAACGGAACTGTGGCAAAACTGTTTCATGCGTATTTGAATAATATGCTGGATAGGTTTGACCTTGGGAAAATTATTTGGAGATTTCCCATAAGAATAGGCACAAATGAGGTTATTGCAGAATTAGAACTGATACCGTCTGATGTCGAATTGCTGGGGGTTGATATTGACCTGGCCGCAAAAACTACGAGAAGGAATGAGACGAGTTTTTATCATGAGCATCTTAACGTGCTAAGACGGACGATCAGTAAATTAAAATCAGAATTTGGTGTAGATGCCTCCCATAATGTGAGAGACGCGCGTTTTTATATAGAACAACGCAGCATCCTCAAAAAAGTAATAGATACGGTAAAAGATAAATATGATTACATACTCATTGATCGCCCTCCAAATCTTTATCTCGTTACTCAAAATTCACTAGCCGCAAGCGATTATTATATCATAACGACCATCCCCGACCATCTATCAACTATTGGCATAGAGATACTCACAAGGAAGATTACCGCATTAAACGAGGAACTCGTCCAGAAGTACCGTATTGCAGGAGCAAATGGAAAAGCAGTTACCCTTGGGGGAATATTATTTACCATGGTTCGTACTGCGGGACCAAATATCGTTACCACAAATAAAAAAATAATGCACGATATTCATGAAAAATATGGTGAACTATGTTTTAAAAATCATATTTCGTGGGGGACTGGCTATGTAGAAGCCGCAGCTCAGGCAGCGCCTGTCTTTTCATTACGTGAGGAGAATGCAATGCGTGTAGCGGAACAGTATAAAGAGGTAACAAAGGAATTTTTACAGAAAGTTAATGGTGATTAAAAATGGCTGGAAGGAAGAAGAAACTCGATCTGAAAGACACCCTGGCAAAGATAAAAGAATGTCTGCCGTTGTTGCCGGGAGATGAAGAAAAACAAAAGACAACTCAAATTATCTCAGAATTATTACAAGAGCTCGAGGTGCTAAGAGAAGCAATTAATCAGTTTCCAGATGACTCTAAGGTAAATAATATATCCGGCGCTATACAAACGCTGGTATCTTTCTTTGATACCATAAAAGACAAATCGCTCCTTGCAGCGATGCTCTTGCCGAAGAAAACAAGGGCCAGAAAAACTGCGGGTAGTTTGGTTGATACGGACGCATTATTAAAACAACTGGAAGGATTACCCACAGAGAAAATATTTGGAGAACTCACAAAGCACAAGAAAGACGCCCTTCTTGAGTTGTCTGCAAAGATGAACATAACGGCAAATAAAAAACTCACGAAAGGATCCCTTGCAGATAAGATATTCAAGCTGGGATTTGCAAACAGGAGAGGTTATGACCTATTGGGCAGTAAACACGGTGAATGAGAGTAGGGGCGAAGCATTTGCTATGCCTGGCATGAATTCATTCTTATATAGAACAGCAAATGCTTCGCCCCTACTTCACGAATTTCTGACAGTGGAGGGAAAGATATGAAATCAGAAATATCCTTTTCTTTAAAGACACCCCTTAATATTGAAGTCAGAACTACCGTTCAATATTGGGAATATCTGGTTACATTCAAACATCCCGTAATGAAAAGTAAGGCGGATATTGTAAAGTCTGTTTTGCAGATGCCTGATGAAATAAGGCAAAGCAAAGTGGATAAAGATGTCTTTCTTTATTACAAACAGTTTGATAGACTGTATTGTGTAGTTGTCAAACACGCAGGAACGGAAGGTTTTTTAATAACTGCATATCCTACTGATAAGGTAAAGGAAGGAGATGTAATATGGACAAAGTAATGGTTTATTATCACAAGGATTCGGACACAATGGATATTTGGTTCGGCAATCCCGAAGATGAAGTTGTGTGTGAGGAGGCAGGAGAGGGTATTATCCTTAAAAAGGATAAAAATGGAAAGACCATCGGTATTGAAAAACTCTATGTCAGTAAAACTGTTGGCATAGATAAACCATTACCTATAGAGTTAGTAGTGGCTTAAAATCACAGCATCCTTTAATTAACCTCAAATATTTTCAGGCTGTTTGGGTATGAAACTGCTCCGACGGATGCATACCATAATATTGTTTATTTAGAAATATTTTATTAATATAGGGCTGAATGGGGAAATGCATTATCGGATAGCCTGTTTTGAGTTGATATCATTGTCAATAGCAAAGATTTGTGACCCCGATCCTTTGTTTAATTGATAAATGAAGGTCTGACCCTCTCTGATCAAAAAAACCAATTTCATTTGACCCAGCCTCCAAATTAGAAGAGGAATTCCTATGAAACCAGAAGGGATAGAAGGGCGTATTCAAGGTGCTGGTGAAGCGCCAAAAGTTTATGAAAAACTGAATATTATAAAAGTCTTTTTGGAAAAAAATCCCGGAAAACTATTTGCGTATCTTGTAAAAAATAATGCGCCTGTGGATTGCAAGTATTTATTTGTTCGTCGCAGTGAATCTAAGATTAAGGATCCTTTCATTGCAATATTTAAGATTAAAAAAGTAATACCTCGAAAAGAAGTTACATCAGAAATGAGACCTCCGGTATCAGAACATTTCACAGATTATCGATATGCAAAAGAGCCAAAAGCATTATTAATTTCTCATATAGCAATAATAAATATAGACTTTGAAAAGATAAGAAAAATAGATGGCTCGGAATTAAAGGCTGTTAATCCAATGACAAAGGCGAAAATTCTAGATGAGGAGCTTATCAATTTGATTAAAAGATGGGATAGCGAATCGTTGCCCACACATATAACAATAGAATCAAATCGAGGATTAATAGAAGAATTAGATGAAAAATATTCTCATAAACCGGAATTTGAAGAAAAAGTAGTAAAGCAAATCCAAAGACCTTCAGACTTAAGAACTGCTATACTTGATGCAAGAGGAACAGAATGTCAACTTTGCAAATATCCCGGATTCGCCAAGAAAGATGGTAGCATATACGCAGAAACGCACCATATGATTGAATTGAATAAACAAGCCACCAAAACTTTACAAAGCTGGAATATTCTAGTTTTATGCCCAATTTGCCATATGAAAGTGCATTATGCGAAAGTTCATTATGAACCATTTGGCAAAGGATGGAGAATTATTCTTGAAGGCGAAGAGCATATAATAGAATAGAAACAGTATTTTTTTTCGGCAGCAATTAGCTTTAGTGTCAGTATGCAACATGGCAAGATCATTAAGTATAGAATTTGATAGGGTTATTTTCATGTTACACCAAGAGGCAGCGCATGAGAATCAATTAGCAGATTGATAGCAAAGAACCATTTTAACAGCAAGAATAAAGACCCCATTGTTCTCTCTCTTCGAGCTTGCAATGAAAGATGAAATAAAAAACAGGCTAGACAAGAACCTACATCGGGTGAGGAATCTTGTAGATATTTTTGAAAACTACGCTACTAAGAAAACCAACAAAGTTACCGATACAGATATTTTGCGCGCAGCCACTGTGTTTTTGCATGCCACGCTAGAGGATTTTTTGAGAAGTATCGCTGCTTGGAAATTACCTCTGGCTTCACCGAAAATACTGGACAATATCCCCCTAGCGGGGAAGGAGAAAGGTCAGAAAATTTCTCTTGGAGATTTAGCAAACAAACGTAGCATGAAGATTGAGGAACTTATCAAACTCTCAGTAAATGAATACCTAGAGCGTTCGAACTACAATAACGACAGAGATATATCGAACTTATTAAAAGCCATAGGCATTACAGTCAAAAAGGTCGAGGGGACTTCCAACGATATATCAGAATTGATGAAACGAAGACATCAAATTGTCCATAGGGTTGATAGAAGGCCAAAAACAGGCAAGGCTGTTTTTCTAACGAGAGACGATGTAAATCGCTGGATCAGTGTTGTTGAGAAATTCACAGGCAAAGTATTAAACGAAATATTCGATTGAATTGTCAATATGCTTGGACTAAAACACACATCTATTTGTTGCTCATAGAGTGACCAATTTCATCGGTACTTCTTAACGAAAAGGAGGAAGTAAAATTATGAGAACCATAGTATCTTTCCTTTATTGTAGTAGTTGCAATATCGTTTTTTGTATATCGGTTTTATTGTCACTTTTCGCACTGAGTGGAGTCGAATTGTTGATACACACCCAGTCGGCGATTGCAGAACCAACAGTTATCTCTACCATTTCGGTTGGGTCGGATCCTATGGGTGTAGGAGTCAATTCTTCGACTAACCGTATCTATGTGGCAAATGCGGGTAGCGGTTCACTTAGTGTAATCGACGGAACTACAAATGAGGTTGTTTCTACCATTTCGGTTGGGGCGCAGCCATGGGGTGTGGGAGTCAATTCCTCGACTAACCATATTTATGTGGCAAATGCTGGGAGCGGCACGATTAGCATAATAGATGGTGCTACTAATACGGTTATCTCTACCATTTCGGTTGGGTCTTCTCCCTATAGCGTAGGAGTCAATTCCTCAACAAACCATATTTATGTGACAAATTATTATAGCGATACGGTTAGTGTAATAGATGGCGCTACCAATACGGTTACCGCCACCATTTCGGTTGGAAATAGTCCCGAAGGCGTGGGAGTCAATTCCTCGACAAACCGTATTTATGTGGCAAATTATTCCAGCAATACGGTTAGCGTAATAGATGGCTCTACCAATACGGTGCAATCTACCATTTCAAGTATGGGAATGCCTCGAGGCATAGGACTCAATTCCTCAACAAACCGTATATATGTGGCAGATAGATCTAACAAGGTTAATGTAATAGAAGGTGCTACCAATGCGGTTATTTCTACCATTTCGGTTGTGTCGCGTCCCTATGGCGTAGGAGTCAATTCCTCGACTAACCGTATCTATGTAGCAAATTATACCAGCTGGACGGTTAGTGTCATAGATGGCACTACCAATACGGTTGTCTCTACTATTTCGGTTGGGAGTGGCACATCTGGTGTAGGAGTCAATTCTTCGACTAACCGTATCTATGTGACAAATCATAACAGCGGTACGGTTAGTGTCATAGAAGATTCTCTGGCAACAAGTATCACACCTACTCCTACCTCTCCAACTCCTACACCCGTAGCATCGCCATCACCGACTGTATTTCCGACGTTTACACCTTTACCAACAGCCACACCCTCGCAATCTCCCGCTCCAAGTGGCAGTGGTATAGTATATGGGTTTGTATATAACGCTGACGAAGAATCTTTAAAAAATGTTACTGTGCACGTTACAGGCAATAATTTCTCCGATAGTACCACCACAGACGAAGACGGTTATTATGAATTCAACGGCCTTAAAGAAGGAGATTACACACTCACCTATGAAAAATCAGGCTATCAGACTCATACCGAAGATATAAGCCTTGGAGAAGGGGAGGACATGGACCTGGGAACGATTATTATGGAGACAGTCGAAAAGGGCATGATATATGGCTATGTGGTGAATATAAAAGGAAATCCTATTGAATATGTAAGGTTGAAGCTGAAAGGGATAAGTACAAAGAAAACAAGGCAAACATCCTCTGATGCAGACGGATTCTTTGAGTTTTCAGATTTAGATGCGGATACCTATATAATCACTGCAAAGAAAAGTGGTTTCAAACCCGTAAATCAGAGGATAAAGCTCGAAGATGGAGATGTGACAGATATTGAGATTGAGATGAAAAAGTCGAGCAGAAGGATTGCGTTTGTTGAACACTAAGATTGAGGTTGGGTGAAGCGAAGCGCAAGCAGCAAAAAACTGAAAAAATCTTTAAATAAAGAGGTGACTAATTATGAAGGATGTGGAATTAAATATACTTATTAACAGTCTAAAAGCTCAGGTTAATGTACTGGAAGCAAAAATAAAGGATATTCAAAAAGCTGCTAAACCTAAAAAGTTTGCAGGCTTTTATGGGGTTTTTGCTGAACTCGGCAAAACTTCAGAAGATGAAATTAAGGCTGTTGAGTTTAAACTAAAGGGAAAATCACTATGACTTCCTATATTATTGATACTCACGCACTTGTCTGGTTTTTAGAGAAAAATTCAAAACTTAGCAATCCTGCCAAATTAGCAATTTCAGATACAGCGGCTCAAATAATTGTACCAACAATTGTCTTGGTTGAAATAGCCTTCCTTTATGCCAGGAAGAAAATAAAAGTAGACGTTTCCTCGGTATTATCTGAAGCTGTAAGCGCCGAAAACTGCATTGTATATCCACTTGACGAAGAGGTCGTTTCCAGAATACCAACTACACTTGATATACACGATGCGATAATTGTTGCGACAGGTCTACTATATAAAGATTTGATAGAACATAACGTGGCGGTTGTTACAAAGGATGAAGCCATTAAGAATGCAAATATAATAAATAGTGCCTGAACGAAAACGCATCCTTTTGTCATTTCGACTGAAAGGAGAAATCTGTAAACTCAATAATTTCAATAGACAAAAGATTTCTCGCTTCGCTCGAAATGACAGTTTTGCGAGTTTTCGTTCAGACACTAAATACTATATGGTGATCCTTGGCTGGTTCAATCTTGCAGATTGAAACGAAACATTTTGCCCTTGGACGCAAACTGAGGACTATTGCAGCATTTTGTTGTTTTCTAAATGTTACGGTTCAGGCTGCAAGCCAGAACCAGCAGAACACCCTTTCCAGCGTAATAAAAGAAAAAGAAGTGACTATATAAATGTGTCTAAACGAAAACTGGCAAAACTGTCATTTAGAGCGTGGTATAGTATTACTCAGTAAAAACTTCTTTATTTTGTAAGTTTTTAAAAATAGTGACGTGTGCCGAATGGCGAGTGACGAGAAAAACGTCACCCGTCACCTGCCACACGATAAAGAAAATAGCTTTTGTAAAATGGAAGTTGTATGGGACATTTATGAGTTTAAATTTATTCGGGAGGGAAATGAAGATGGATTGGAGAAATCATATTGTAAGCACACCCGATGTGCTACGGGGTAAGCCCAGGATTAAGGAAACTAGAATTCCAGTTAGTCTTATCCTTGGATATTTAGCGGCAGGCAAAACCTCTGAGGAAATCATAGGAGAATTTTCTGGCATTACAAAAGAACAAATTGCTGCCTGTTTGGATTATGCCCGTCAGTTGTCTGAATTTGAGGTCACGGTTTAATGGCTTTAAGATTCTTTGCGGATCACTGCATATCCAATTTTATAATTAAAATACTTCAAGATGGAGGTAACGAAGTATTTAGATTAAGAGATTGTATTTCTACAGATTCAGCCGATCAAATTGTAATCTCAAAAGCACAGGAACTTGATTCTATATTGATTTCATTAAACGGAGATTTTGCAGATATAGTAGGTTATCCTCCTGCAAATTTTAAAGGCATTATTTCCCTGCAAGTAAAAAATCATCCCTATTTATTCTGTGTATATCTGAGAAAATCTGTGTCCTAACTTGATATTTTTATGAAGTTACAAAATGTCTAATAACGGAACAATCATCAAGGTTTCTGGCCCACTCGTCGTAGCCAGGGGTTTAAGCGGGACATGCATCTATGATATGGTGCGTGTCGGAAACTACAAACTCTTTGGCGAGGTGGTGGAGATACGGGGTGAAGAGTATTTTATTCAGGTCTATGAGGAGACGGAAGGTCTTGGGCCGGGTGAACCGGTCTATCCAACCTATAGCGCATTTAGTGTAGAATTGGGGCCGGGGCTTATCGGCGCTATTTATGACGGCATCCAGAGACCACTGGATGTTATTAATCAGTTGCACGGTGATTATATTGTACGAGGCATTGAACATCCGCCTTTGGATAGAACAAAGAAGTGGCATTTTCATCCAGTAAAACATGTGGGTGACGAGGTTGTTTCCGGTGATGTGATTGGGTATGTGCAGGAATCGAAGCTTGTGCAGCACAAGGTCATGGTGCCTGCGGATGTAAAAGGAAGGCTATCATCAATTGAAGAAAAAGAAGCGACGATTGAGGATGTCATTGCAAAGGTTGAGACTGTTACAGGCACAAAAGAATTGACCATGCTTCAAAAACGGCCGGTAAGGAATCCCCTTAAGGTAAAGAAAAAACAGCAGACAACTGTTCCCCTGGTCACAGGGCAACGGGTTATTGATATGTTTTTCCCCATTACAAAGGGCGGTGTCGCTTGCATACCAGGACCTTTTGGAAGTGGGAAGACGGTGATTCAACACCAACTATCCCGTTGGGCGGATGCGGATATTATCGTGTATGTGGGTTGTGGTGAACGCGGGAATGAGATGACAGAGGTGTTGATAGATTTTCCCGTTCTAAAAGACCCGAAAACTGGCGAACCACTCATGGAACGAACGGTATTGATTGCCAACACCTCCAATATGCCAGTTGCTGCGCGGGAGGCATCGATTTTTACGGGGATTACCATTGCCGAGTATTACCGGGATATGGGGAACAGCGTGGCGCTCATGGCCGATTCTACCTCACGGTGGGGTGAGGCCATGCGGGAGATATCCGGTCGATTGGAAGAGATGCCAGGCGAAGAAGGCTTTCCAACATATCTGAGTTCCAGACTGGCCAGTTTTTATGAGCGGGCTGGAAATGTAGTCTGTATGGGATCGGATGAACGGCAGGGGAGTTTGAGTGTAATTGGTGCAGTCTCACCTCCGGGCGGTGATTTCTCAGAACCGGTAACGCAATCTACCTTACGCGTAGTAAAAGCATTCTGGGGACTGGATGACAGGCTGGCATCCCAAAGGCAATTCCCTGCAATTAATTGGTTGACCAGCTACTCGCTGTATCAGGACGTTGTGGATGTGTATTCCATTACCAATATCCATAAGGATTGGAAGACGTGTCGTGTTAAGGCTATGGGGATATTGCAAAAGGAGGCTGAACTGGAGGAGTTGGTGAGGCTGGTAGGAATCGATTCCCTTTCACCAAAAGATCGACTTCTTATGGAGGTCGCCCGAATGATTCGTGAAGATTTCCTGTATCAGAATGCATACGACCTCCGTGATACATATACCTCCCTGGAAAAACAGTTTCTTATGTTAGCAGTAATCATAAGGTTTTGTGATAAGGCAAACGAGCTATTGCAATCCAATGTTGAGCTTTCAGCGATACTATCTATTTCTTCACTTTCAGACATTGCTCAGATGCGTTTTATCCCAGAGGAGAATCTTGGTGAGTTTGATAAACTGGATGCAAAGATGATGCATGAATTAGGGGCGTTGCTTCAAAACGATGAGAAAAACATTTGAAACCACAGATTGCACAGATGACACAGATAAGAAAACGAATCATCTGTGGAATCTATTGACACAAAATATGTTTATGAATCGATGAAAAAAGACCCAAGAACTCATGCAATTATTGGAGCTGCAATGGAAGTTCATATCATTGTAGGCCCAGGACATCTGGAAGCAGTATATCAAGAGTGTTTGGAGATTAAATTTGAATTAAGAGAAATTCCATTTATTCCTCAACCCAGATTGGAAGTATTCTATAAAGATCGGAAATTAAAGAAATTCTATATTCCTGATTTCATTGTTTATAATGAAGTAATAGTTGAAATAAAAGCTGAGAAATCTTTAACAAGGGTTGACGAAGCACAGTTGATAAATAGCCTTGTTATTAGTGGTCATGACGTAGGATTACTTCTAAATTTTGGTGAAGAGTCTCTTCGCTATAAGAGGTTCATAAGTTAGATTTCATAAATACAGCTTATACAGATTATGCGGATAAATAAAAAAATCTGTGTAATCTGCGAAATCTGTGGTTAAGTTTTGATATTATTCGTTTCGAGGCAGGGAATTGCTTAAGGAATATTTGAATATTCGGGATATTATCGGCCCTCTCATTCTGTTGCAGGAGGTGGAAGGGGTTGCTTACGGCGAACTTGCCGAGATAAAGCTATCCAGCGGCGAGGTGCGTCGTGGAAGGGTACTGGAAATTGCAGACCACAGGGCGCTCGTTCAGGTATTTGAGGGGACGCGTGGGATTGCCAGGGATAATATCAAAGTAAAATTCCTGGGTAAAGGGATGGAGATCGGCGTATCGCCGGATATTATTGGAAGGATATTTAACGGGGCTGGAAAACCGATTGATGGCGGCACAC
>Ga0209323_10002725_pt1 | contig 11738 bp, 10 predicted proteins | sample Rifsed19ft2_FD_184014 | JGI IMG/M metagenome (GOLD analysis project Ga0209323, IMG submission 184014) | Soil microbial communities from Rifle, Colorado, USA - sediment 19ft 2 (version 2) | ecosystem: Environmental > Terrestrial > Deep subsurface > Rock core/Sediment | place: Rifle, Colorado...
TGGCCTGCTCCAGAGCTGATTGGCGCAGGCCAGGTCTTTAAGATGGCGCCAAAAGCGCTCGATCGGGTTCAACTCGGTACAGTAAGAGGGCAGCCAGATGATCATGATCCGATGCTCAAAGAGGCTCAAGGCAGCCAGCGCTGCAGCGCTCTTGTGGTAAGAAGCGCGATCCAAAACCAAGATGAGGCGACCGGTTGGATATTTTTCGACCAACAGATACTCCAAAAAGGTGATGAAGGTTTCGCTGTTCTTCCACTGGGCAATCATCCATTCGACTTGATCGCTGATCCAGTTATAGGCGCCAAAAACGTGGCAGCGCTTTTTCTCCTGATTAGCTGGCAGCGGGATGCGCTTTTGCACACCCATTTTCATCCAGCACGCTCTCAGTACAGGGTCCAGGCTCAAGGTCGTTTCGTCCATAAAGAGGAGCTGGAAATCGTCTTGGAAGCCCCCTTTTTGAGTTCTTCCAGGAGTTCCCGAGCTTGCTCCTTGGCTTCTGGATCCTGCAGGTGATGCAAATCATGCTTCGGTCGTCTGTAGCGATATTTCTTCTTCCTGAGCAGCACGCGCAACCGGCTCTCGCTCAGGTTTATGCCGGTCTGCCTTTCCAGATGATTGCGCAGCCGCTTGACAGTCCAAATGGTGAAGGCATAGCCGAGTTCAGGAGGTTCTTTGGCAATCGTTTCTTCTAACACTCGACAATACGCTTCGTCTGCCTTGCCTGGGCGTCCGCTTTTGGGACGGTTGGCCAGTCCCTCCAAGCCGTTTTTCTTCCAACGAGCATGCCAGTTGTACAGGGTCGGAAGACTCACCGCCATAACCTTAGCAACTTCGGTAGGGTGGCTCTCCAGATGCAACATGCGAATGGCTGTTGCTCTTTGCCGGACTTCTGGCCTTTCATCGTGGCGAATGGCTTGCTCAAGGATTTTGATTTCTTCATCGGTTTTTTGGTATATCAGTCGTTCAGCCATTCCTTGAGTTTATCATGGATGGCTCGGTTTAAAGTTTCTTTCGATCAACTACTTAGTTTGGTAGAAGTCGGGCTTCTACTAAACTTTGGTCCAAAACCAGATACAGTTCGTAAAGTATTCGATAATGACCGAAAAGGTTGTCTATCCTGGATTCAAAAGGGATGAATCGGTTTACCATCATTTGGTTGAATAAAAAAATATCCGTGGAATCCTTGAAATCCGTGGCCAAAATAGGAGAAAGAAAATGAATCATCACACTGATCCTACACGAGAGGCGGTAATTGTCGCCGCGGGGAGAACAGCGATCGGCAAGGCCAAGCGTGGCAGCCTGGCGAGCACCCGGCCGGACGAGATGGGGGCGGCGGTGATCCAAGAGGTTATCCAGCGGGCACCTGAACTTGACCCGGCTGAAATCGATGACGTGATCCTGGGCTGCGCATTTCCGGAAGGCGAGCAGGGCATGAATATGGCCCGCATGGTGGCGCTGCGCGCCGGCCTGCCCAATTCGGTGCCGGCAGAAACGGTCAACCGTTTTTGTTCCTCGGGATTGCAGACGATCGCCCATGCAGCCAATGCGATCATGGCTGGCCAGGCGCAGGTGATCATCGCTGGCGGGGTGGAGTCGATGAGCATGGTGCCAATGACGGGGTTAAAATTTGCCCCGAATCCCTTCGTTGCGGCCGAGTCCCCGCAGGTATTTACGAATATGGGGTTGACTGCCGAAAATGTCGCCGCTAAGTATGGCGTGAGCCGGCGCGACCAGGATGAATTTGCCCTGCGCAGCAACCATAACGCGGCTGCGGCGGTCGACGCGGGAGTGTTCGACCCCGAAATTGTGCCACTAGAAGTAGAAATTGTCGAACCGGGGAGCAATGGCGGCGGCCCTGTGCACCGTTCGTTCGCTTTCAAGCGCGACGAGGGGCCGCGCGCCGATACCAGCCTGGAAGCGCTGGCCTCTTTACGCCCAGCATTCAAGGAGGGCGGCACGGTGACAGCCGGCAATTCCTCGCAGATGTCTGACGGCGCAGCAGCCGTGATCGTCATGTCGCGCGCCAGGGCCGATGCCCTTGGTCTAAAACCGCTGGTGCGTTTCGTAGCTTTTGCGGTGGGGGGCGTGGCTCCCGAGTTGATGGGCATCGGACCAGTGGTTGCAGTTCCTAAGGCGCTCAAACTGGCCGGGTTAAACCTGGACGACATGGACATCATCGAATTGAACGAGGCTTTTGCCGCTCAATCAGTGGCTGTGATCCGTGAATTGGGTATCGACATGGATAAAGCGAACGTCAACGGCGGGGCGATCGCCCTTGGCCATCCTCTGGGTTGCACCGGAGCTAAACTAACCACCCAGATTATCCATGAAATGAAACGCCGCAACGTTCAATTCGGCATGGTGACGATGTGCATCGGCGGCGGGATGGGAGCTGCGGGGATTTTTGAAAATGTTGCGTGATACGTGATACGTAAAACGTGATTCGTAAATATGAGTACGAGGAGGAATGGATAAATGTCTGAAATAACCGTTCAAGAGTTGATGAACCGCATGCCAAAAGCTTTCCTGCCAGAGACTGCGGTTGGATTGGATGCCGTCATACAATACCATCTTTCCGGGGCGGAAGGCGGTGATTGGGTGGTTACCATCCGAGACCAGAAATGCACCGTCGAAACCGGCAGCATCGAGAATCCCACGATGACCCTCAGTGCAGATAGCCAGGATTACAAAGATATCATCCTGGGGAAACTCGACCCGATGTCGGCTTTCATGCAGCAGAAGGTCAAATTGACCGGCAATCTTAACCTGGCCTTGGGATTGACGAAGTATTTCAAGATGAGGTGACCAGCTCTTCTAAAAAGAAAAGACCCGGAGGAAGCGCTGCCGGGTCTTTTTTGCTTTAACTTCGATCACTTTACTCCTCGAATGGGACGGATATCACCGATCGAGCGATCTCGTCCTCCAACCTCTGGAGCTCTGCGCGAACTACTCCAGAAAGCCCGGCGACCGGCACAATTGATTTATCGTGGCTGTCGCGGTCTTTAAATTCTACGCCTCCAGCCTTCAGCGACCGCTCGCTGACGGTAATCCGGATCGGCAGGCCGATTAAATCAGCGTCTTTGAATTTCACACCCGGACTCTCGTCACGATCGTCGTAAAGCACCTCAATCCCCTCGGCAATGAATTCCTGGTATATCCGGTCAGCGATTTCTTCCGGTGAAAGGTTGGTTTCATCCCCCTGGTTTGTTGTTCCTTGAGTGCGCTCTTTTCCAGCCAGTGCCAGGAGTTGAACCTGGTAGGGGGCGACTGAGACTGGCCAAACCAGGCCATTTTCGTCGTGGTGGGCTTCGGCGATGCAAGCCATCAGGCGACCGCTGCCTATGCCATAGGAGCCCATGATCACCGGTTTAGACTTCCCATCTTGATCGAGGAAATAACAACCCATGGCTTCGCTGAACCAGGTGCCTAATTTGAAGATATTACCCACTTCGACGCCACGCATTGTGTGTAAAGGGCTGCCACATTGTGGGCAGGCGCTCCCCTCTTCTGCAGCGGTGATATCCGCCACGATGTCAGCCTGATAATCTCGCCCGTAATTGACATTGCGCAAATGGAAACCGGCTTCATTTGCCCCCGCCACCAGGTTCGGCGATCCCGGGAGGCTGTCGTCCACGACTACCAGCACCCCTTTGATCCCGATTGGGGAGGCGTACCCAGGCACAGCGCCAACGGCACTGATTTCGTCTTCGCGCGCCGGGCGGATTTCTTTGGCCGCCAAAGCATTGACGAGCTTGGTCTCGTTCACCTCCATATCCCCTCGTACAATGGCAAACACCAGGCGGTTAACGGTCTCCTTCCCTTGTGGAATGCTGGCAACGACGAACACCGCCTTAGCGGTTTTCGATTTTGGGATGCCCAGGTAATCCGCCAAGGTTTCGATAGTTTTAGTTCCCGGGGTAGGGATTTTTTCGATTGGTTGGGGGTCTTCAGCTGCCAAAGGTGTCTTCTGGAAGCGGGCGATCTGCCGGTTGGCGGAATACCCGCAGCTATCGCAAATCAGCAGGGTATCTTCACCGATGGGGTTCAGGTACATGAACTCGTGGGCCAGGTTGCCGCCCATCATGCCTACGTCGGACTTGACAGCCTGGACAGGCAGCCCGCAACGGTGAAAAATGTCGTAGTAGGCCTGGTAATGGGCGCGGTACTGGCGGTCCAAACCCTCCCAATCAGCGTCCAGGCTATAGCTATCCTTCATGGTGAACTCACGAACGCGGATCAACCCGGCGCGCGGGCGCGGGTCATCCCGCCATTTGGTCTGGATGTGGTAGATCAAGGCCGGCAGCTGCCGGTAAGAGCGGATCTCTTTGCGCACCAGGTCGGCCACGACTTCTTCATGGGTCATCGCCAGCACCATATCCCGCCCGGATTTGTCTTTAAAACGGCCCATCTCCGATCCAATCTTATACCAGCGTTGCGTTTCCTGCCAGATATCGGCCGGGTGGACAACCGGCATGGTGAGCTCCTGCCCGCCGATAGCGTCCATTTCCTTGCGCATGATATTTTCGATTTTCGTCAAGACGCGCCGGCCTAAGGGCAAATAACTGAAAATGCCGGTCGCCAGTTGGCGAATAAATCCAGCCCGTACCAGCAGTTGGTGGCTGGGGACTTCAGCCTCCGTCGGGGCTTCGCGCAGCGTCTGGCTAAAGAGTTGGCTCATTCTCATTGGGATGTCTCCTGGTTTGATTGGAACACGGATTTCTCGGATTTCACTGATTTATCTTTTGCCAGTCATTTTGTCTGGTCTACGTCGGACGACCAGCTTATCGGTGCGGGGTAGGCTGACCGATGATAGCAAATAAAAACGCCCTTGCCTGGCTTTCAGTCCAGAGGGCGTTTGGAAACAAGGAAGGTATTGGTTAGCTGCCAAACCCTAAGAAACCGAAAGCCTGGGCAGGCTTGCGGGGAGATGGGCTGGGGGATGGCAGGTGGCGGTTAGTTTTCATGTAGGGCATTAGTTTACCACTCTCCGGAAGGCTTGGGAAGGCTGGAATTTTATCGAATGGTTGGTGAGTTAGCGCGGGAACCAGATGAAGTGGTTGCGTTCGTCCAGGCGGTGCAGGCCAGCGGCGTGCGCCATTTCAACCGCCTGGGCATATTCCTGGCTGGTCAGGCGCCGGTTGAGTTCGGGGATCAGGTGGACTCTGTAATCCGGGCGATATTGATCCATCAGATTCAGGTAGGTATGCGGGGAAATCTCTTCGGCCAGGAAGCCCACGATCTGTGCGGTGCCTGCCAGACCATTGGGCAACACCAGGTGGCGCACCAGTAAGCCGCGCTGTGCCACGCCGCGCTCATCGATCTGCAGATCGCCGACCTGGCGGTGCATCTCGCGCAGCGCAGCCTGGTTCACCTGGGGATAGTTCCGGATTTTTGAGTACTGGCGGGCGATCTGGGCATCGCCATACTTCATATCGGGCATATAGATATCGATCACCCCATCCAGCAGATGGAGCATGGCCAGGGAATCGTAACCTCCAGTATTATAGACCAGGGGCAGGCGCAATCCAGCCTGCGCGGCGATATACACGCCAGCCATGATCTGCGGGACAACGTGGCTGGGGGATACGAAGTTTATATTATGGCAACCGGCGGCCTGCAGTTCGAGCATGATGGCGGCCAGCCCTTCCGGTTCGACTTCATCGCCAACATCCGTCTGGCTGATGTCATGGTTCTGGCAGTACTGGCAGCGCAGGTTGCAGCGGGTAAAGAAGATCGTCCCGGAACCACGCCAACCGCGCAATGGATCTTCCTCGCCCAGGTGGGCGCCGTAACTGCTAAGCTTGGCGCGCAGACCGGTGCGACAGACGCCCAGTCTCCCAGCGCGCCGGTCTACCGGGCATTCCCAGGCACATACATCACAGATCGAGAGGTGCTGGTACGCTTGTGAAACGCGCCTCTCAAACTCACCAGATTCAAGCAATCTCCGATAAGCAGGTTCAAAGGTCGCCATGCTGGTTCATATGAACGATATTCGGAGCGAAATCAGCCAGCAATCCAGGCGGGATGCGGATCGGCCTGCCTGTGGATAAATCGACCCACACACCGAGGGAATGTACGTTGGCCAGCACCTTACCATCTAAAGTGCGTCTGATGGTGTAGTGGCGGGTGGCGGTGGAGCGCTTCACATCTGAGACCCAGGTGGTTATGGAAAGATCATCTCCCAAGACCGCTGGCTGAAGATATTGCACCTGGTTGCGGCGCAGCAGGATCGCAAATCCTTCTTTGAGCATGCGGGAAACTGGCCAATGATGGGCCGCGATCACCTGCATTCCGCATTCCTCGATGTAGACTAAATATACGGCGTTATTGACGTGCTGGGCTGGATCGATATCCCTCCAGGCGACTTTCTGGTGGATCTCGAAGACTCCAGGCGGAGGCGGTGGGGCAACCGGAAATGGTTTGCGCGCTGGGAATGACCCAGGCAACCCATCAGGGAAAAATGCCTGTTTCAATTCGTCCGGGATGGTAGCCGGCCGTCCGGTTTCTGTGTTGAGAAACACCCAGTCCGTTTCGGCGCGTGCGATCAGACCATCGGAACCAGCGCGGCGGAATTCATAAGCCCGACGCGATCGCACCCTTTGAAAGTCAAGCACCCAGGTTTTGACTTCGACAGCCTCGCCATAGCGGACTGGCTGTAAGTATTCGATATCTGTTGTGTGAATCAACCAGTGGTGGCCGATAACTGCGTAGCGAGCCAGGTCGTAACCAGCCGCGGCAGAGGCATCGAATGCGATTTCTTGCATGTAGCGCAGATAATTGGCATTATTCAGGTGCTCAAATGCGTCGCATTCGTAATGGCGGACGCGGAAGGTACGCGTGTGGATAAGCGGCATATCAATCCTGATAGACTTCTGGATTGGCGCAATAGGGCAGTCGTTCTCCCTTCAGTCCAGCCAACAGGTTCTCGCAGGCCAGCTCTGCCATTCGCCGGCGCGTGTTCCAGGTGGCTGAGCCGATATGGGGGACGATCAGGCAATTCGGTAGGTCGTATAGGGTGTGGCTGGAGGGCAGCGGTTCCGGATCGGTGACATCCAACGCTGCGCCAGCGATCCAGCCTTCCTGCAAAGCCTGGACAAGGGCCTGGGTGTCCACCACAGGTCCACGCGATGTATTGACCAGGATCGCATTCGGTTTCATGGATTTCAGGGCAGCTGTATCGATCAGGCCACGGGTTTCAGTGGTGAGCGGTGTATGCAGGCTGATAAAGTCGCTCTGGCGGAGAAGATCGGAAAAAGGCAGGCGGATTGCTCCCAGGCGCTTTTCAACTGCGGGGCGCGGGTTCGGATCGGAGTAGACCAGGCGGAAGCCAAAACCCTGAGCGCGTTCAGCGACCGCCTGCCCGATCTTGCCCATGCCTATGATGCCAAGCGTGGCACCGTGCAAGTCGGCGCCCAGCCAGCCGGTGGGCGACCAGGTCTGCCAGCGTCCCTGGCGCGCGTCCATGCTGGCCGTGACCAGACGCCGGGCAGCTGCCAGCAGGATCGCCAGGGTCAGATCGGCGGTGCCATCGGTGAGCACACCGGGCGTATGGCCGACCGGGATGCCGCGCCGGGTACAGGCTTGCAGGTCAATGTTATCGACCCCAACCGCCATGTTACTGACTACTCGGATTTTTGGCGCTCGATCGAGAAGGGCCTGGTCAACCGGGATGGTCAAAAGGGAAAACAGGCCATTCGCTTCTGCGAGATGTTCGGCAAGTTGCGGGGCGAGCCGGGTTGCATCCTGGGGGCCGGTCAGTGTCCGGCAGGAGTCTTTCAGCGTGTCGAGCCAGCCTGTTGGCAAGGTGTGAGTGACAAGCACAAGGGGTAAAGTAGGAGAGGGCATGGATTAAACCTGGGACCTCAAAAAGCGAACAAGAATGCCAGATCGTTAACATTGGTCTGGGTTGGACCTGGTTTGAGCAAGTCACCGAGGGGAGCGAAGAAATTATAAGCGTCGTTGCGCGCCAGAAAATCAGCCGGGACCAGGCCGAGACGGAGAGCATCTCCCAGAGTATCCCCGCTAACCACAGCCCCGGCGGCATCCGTGGGACCATCGCCACCATCCGTGGCAAGAGTCACGAGGGCAATATCAGGTAAACCGGCCAGTTCGCTCACCGCGCCTAAAGCCAGCTCCTGGTTACGGCCACCCTTTCCCGGGCTTTGGACGGTCACCGTGGTTTCGCCACCGATCACCAGGCAGGCCGGGCGGGGGATTGGCTGGCCGTTTTGGGCTACCTGGCGAGCGATAGCCGCCAGCATTCGTCCAGCTTGGCGAGCTTCTCCCTGTAAGTAAGTGGTCAAAAGCAAGGTGTGAAAGCCTTCCGCGGCAGCCTGACGCAAAGCGGCCTGCGCGGCGAGAGAATTACTGCCGATGACGATATTATCTACATTTTCAAACAAGGGGTCCCCTGGCTTTGGGGTTTCTGAGGATATCCCTTGTCGGCCTCGTTCAAGGTGTTCCAGGATGGCAGGTGGGACCTGGTTGAGGATGCCATAGCGATTTAATGTAGACAAGGCTTCTTCAAAGGTAGTTGGATCAGGGACAGTCGGGCCAGAAGCGATGACGTCAAGGGGGTCGCCGACAACATCGGATAAGATCAAAGTCGCTACCTGGGCAGGGGCAGCCAGGCGGGCCAGGTTGCCCCCTTTGACCTGGTCAAGATGCTTCCGGATATTGTTGATCTCATTGATCGAGGTCCCGCAGACCAGCAGGAGGGAGGTAAGAGACCGGAGATCATCCAGGGAAATACCGGGTGGCGGAGAGATAAGCAGCGCCGAACCACCTCCTGAAAACAGGCAAATCACCAGGTCATCGGCCTGGGTTTCCTGGAGTAGGTGAATAATACGCTGTGTAGCCTGAATACCACGTCGGTCGGGAACAGGATGGGCGGCTTCGAGCAGGGTGAGGCCTTTAATATCACCGAAATATTTCGCATAGCCATCCTTAACAATGACAATCCCTGCGCTAGGATGGTCGCCGAGGATTTTCACCGCCGCCCTTGCCATCGGTGCGCCGGCTTTGCCGGCTCCGATCACATAGACATGGCGAGTTCTTGCCAGATCGTATGTCTTCTCACCTATCGTGAGTTGATCTGCCTCCCGGCGCAGCGCCCTGTGGACTGCAGCTCCTGGCTCGACAGCCAGGATGGCAGCCGCCAGGATACGGGTAACAGTCCCTCCCCAAGGAAATTTCTTCAGTGAGCCAGTCAAGAAACAGGAAGGGTCCATTACATCAGGGATCGAAAGGGAGAAAACCTAGGCTCCTACCGGCAAAATTATCTCGGGCGAATCATTGTGTGGGCTGTTGACCAGCCTCGAGACTGGGTAGGCTGCCATCAGGTCAGCCGGGTAGGGAAGTAAGAGAGGAGTGAGTTCACCGGAGTCTTTTTCCTCTGTGGAGAGCCAGAGTGGATAAGCCTCAGGGGATAAGATAACCGGCATACGGTTATGGATCGTCTCTATCAGTTCGTTGGGTTGGGTAGTGATGATCGTACAGGAACGGATTTCCGAGCCGTCCGATGCATGCCAGATCTCCCACAGGCCGGCGAAGGCGAAGGGTCGTCTGGATTTTAGATGGATAAACTGGGGGGTCTTGCTTTTTTGGCCAGGATCATGGCGCCATTCGTAGAAGCCATCTGCCAGAACCAGGCAGCGCCTGCGCCGGAATGCAGCGCGGAATGATGGTTTTTCAGCTAGGGTTTCAGCGCGGGCGTTAATCAGGCGGTTGCCAATTCGGGGGTCTTTCGCCCAGGAAGGGATCAATCCCCATACGAAGAAATCGAGATGGTTTTGGCCATCGTTGGCGACCACCGCAACCGGCTGCGAAGGGGCGACGTTAAAGCGTGGGGAAATTTCATCCGGCACGCTCAGCCAGGGAAATGTCTCTTGCAGCTGGCCCGGATCGACTGTGAGTGTAAATCTCCCGCACATAATTACCTTCCTTATTTCGATTGGTACACGGATTAAACGGATTTCGCTGATATTTCCTTTGACAGATGTCTTGCGTGATCTGCGAAGTACGCACAACCGATAAGTATTTATTACTGTGGCTGGTTGTTTTTAATAATCCCGCCGCCCAGGCAGAATTCGCCAGCATAGAAAACAGCGGCCTGCCCGGGGGTGATATCCCGCAGAGGGTAATCGAATTTCACGTAGACCTGGCCCTGATCGAGGGGCGTGACAATGGCTGGGGCTTCCAGGGATTTATAGCGAATCTTCACCTGGGCTCGGAAGGGCCCGGCTGGTGGTTCGCCAGAGATCCAATTAACGCCTGCAGCCAGCAATTCATTCCAGCCCAGCTCTTCCTGTGTGCCGATGATGAGAGAATTCTGCAGTAGATCTTTTTCCAATACATAAAGTGGTAGCGGAGCGGTGATGCCTAAACCCTTGCGTTGCCCGATCGTATAAAAGGCCAATCCCTTGTGCTCTCCAAGGATTTCGCCCTTGCGGTTCAGAATCGGTCCGGGGTTTTTTACCTGGGGTATATTTCGTTCTAGGAAGCCCCGGGTATCGCCGTTTCCCAGGAAACATAGATCCTGGCTTTCAGAGCGTTCAGCCATTGGCAGGTCAAACTCGCGCGCCAGTTGGCGGACTTGCGGTTTGGTAAATTCGCCCAACGGGAAGAGGGCGTGGGCTAATTGCTCCTGGCCGAGGACGTGCAGGATATAGGACTGATCTTTGCTTTGATCGAGAGCGCGCAGAATTTGGAGCTTGCCGTTCCCATCACGGTGGAGACGGACATAGTGGCCGGTCGCCAAGAACTGAGCGCCGAGTGCGAGGGCACGCTTGAGCAGGAAATCCCAGCGAATCTGGCGATTGCAAACCAGGCAGGGATTTGGAGTGATACCTTGCGCATAGCCATTCAGGAAGAACTGCACCACAGTCTGATTAAAGATTTCCTGAGCATCGATGGCATAGAAAGGGATATCCAAGCGGGCTGCCACCCGCCGGGCGAGCGCCATTGCATCCGGCGTGCAACAACGATTGGAGGATTCACCCCCTGGTTCACTCCACAGGCGCAGCATCATGCCGATGACTTCATAGCCCTGGCTTACCAGAAGGGCGGCTGCCACCGAGCTGTCTACTCCGCCGCTCATGGCGACGACTACTCTCGCAGGGAGCTCGTTTCCAGTTGTGGAATTTAATGAATTTCGGTTTACCATTAATGAATTTTACGTAGGTTTGCAACCAATCGGGGCAGAACACGCAAGAGTTCCTCGACGTGATCCGCGGTGGTGCCTTCACCCAACGTGATTCTGAGCGAGCCTAAAGCCCAGGCGCGTGACAGACCCAGGGCGGTAAGCACCTCGGAAGGTTCAGGATCGCCAGTTTTACAGGCTGAACCCGAAGAACAAGCGAATCCCTCCACGTCGAGCATCATCAGCAGGGCATTCCCATCTATCCCTGCGAACACAAAACTGGCGTGGTTTGGCAGGCGGAGGGTTGGGTGACCGGTCAATCTGGAATGCGGGATTTCTTCCAATACCTGACCAATCAGGTGGTCGCGCAGCGGTTGCAGGCGCTCGATGCGAGTGACGCGTTCCTGCTGGGCCAGACGGAAGGCCTCTGCCAGGCCGACGATGTAGGGGATGTTGTGTGTCCCGGCGCGTAAACCGAATTCCTGCCCGCCGCCGGTCTGAATTGGCAGGATGGCGGTGCCTTGGCGAATAAATAATGCTCCGACGCCTTTCGGGCCATAGAACTTGTGAGCGCCGATCGACATCAGGTTGACATGCT
>Ga0209323_10002730_pt1 | contig 11733 bp, 18 predicted proteins | sample Rifsed19ft2_FD_184014 | JGI IMG/M metagenome (GOLD analysis project Ga0209323, IMG submission 184014) | Soil microbial communities from Rifle, Colorado, USA - sediment 19ft 2 (version 2) | ecosystem: Environmental > Terrestrial > Deep subsurface > Rock core/Sediment | place: Rifle, Colorado...
ATTCAGCTTCTTGGCATACTCTTGCAACGCTCCTCCAGAGCTTATAGAAACAATCATGCATTTTCGTTTGACCGCGTCTAGAAAGGCACTTAATGATTCTTCAGTTTCTCCAGAATAACTTACCACAAACACCAAGGTGTTCTTGTCTGCGTAGGCGGGCAACGAATATTCCCTGCACACGTCAATGGGAATGGTTAGCCTGTCACGCGCCCAATCCTTAAACAGTTCACCGCCAATAGCAGAGCCGCCCATGCCGGCGGCAATAATTTTTTGAGGTTTCGGGTAGTCAACAGAAACGGTTTCTGCCAGTTTTGCAGCTTCTCCATAGTGTTTTGGCGCGTCCACACAGAAAGAAAGCATGTTGCCTTTGTCAACTTGCTTAATTTGGTTAAGATCATCTAAAACTGATGTTTTTGGCAATCTCAATTCCTCTTTTGACACCTTCTTAGATTTGAGGTTCTGTCTTTTAAGCATAAAGGTTGCCAAACTTTTAAGCTGAAGACTTGGTAAGACATTGGCTAGGCAATTGCAATGAAGAAACTGTCAATAGCAATTCCGGCTTCAGTTGTTTCTGACACTCCGCATCTGCGAGAAAAAACTTCGAAGATAGGCTTGATCGGAAGGGCTGCGGCAATCTTCAGGGTTGAGGAGATCATAGTTTACCAAGACAATCCGAAAATGAATCAAGCATCTGATATGAATCTTGTTGCTACGTTGCTCGCTTACATGGAGACGCCGCAGTATCTGAGGAAGAGGCTGTTCAAACTTGAGCCAGAATTGCAGTATGCGGGGATACTTCCGCCTTTGCGGACGCCGCATCACCCATTAAACCGCAGAATAAAAGATTTGAAGATAGGCGAGTACCGTGAAGGCGTAGTCTTGTCCAGAAACAGCGAGGGCGCGCTTGTGGACATTGGAGTCGAGCAACCAGCATTGATTCGGAACAGCAATTTAAGCACTAACAAGCGAGTAACCGTAAAAATCTTGACAGTCGGAAAAAGAGTTGAGGTAAGACTAGTAGACCGCGAAGAAATATCAGAATATTGGGGTTACGTGGTTAAGCCGGAGAGGCGTTCTCTTGGAAAAATCTTGAAAAGCAAAGACTTTGGCTTGATCATTGCCACTTCCAAGTATGGTGTTCCAGTTACAGAAGCCTGCAAAAAGATAGCTGAAAAATGGGGAAGCACAAAGAATATCCTTATAGCTTTCGGAGCGCCGGCGCATGGGCTTCACGAAATACTGAAACATGAAGGACTCAACTTGGATGACGTGGCAGATTTTGTTGTCAACACTATTCCAGCCCAAGGAACCGAAACCGTTCGAACAGAAGAAGCACTAATCGCTTCTCTAGCCATAATCAACACAGCCTTCGGCCTTTAAGATTTAAATGCCACGTCTCTGCAATGTGCAGCTATGTACTTTGATATTGCCATGCCATTAACGCTCTGCGCAGTTACATTGGCTGCCTTGTTTCTGAACGGGAAAGCTGAGAATAGACTGAAGTCAACATTACAAAAGAGAGAATTCCGTTTTCGAGACACTGCCCTGCTTATCGCCGCCATGGGCATAACAGTGTCCATCGCTGTTTTCATTCCATCTAGGGCTATTACAGCGCTATTTCTATTTGCATATTCAATGCTGCTCTCCATTTTCACATACCTATTCTCAGACCTGTCAAAAACAACGGCTGAACTTTTCTGCGGAGCATTTCTAACAGCCAGCCTTGCAGCCGCAATAGCCAGCTTTTTCAATCTTGGCGTGGAGGGCACAGCTTTTTATGGCACTTTAGCTTTCGCCGTCTTATCGAGTCTCGCATGTACAGCGCTTGTGTATGAACATCGTAGAGCGAACATGAAAGAAAGATGGTATCTGACCGTTTTCCCGCCAGCATTGTTCGTGTGTCTGTACCTGTTTTTCGGCAACACCGCAATATGGCTTCCTTACTTGTTAGATTTATACGCGATAACCTTTGCAGTTTTGATTACGCTTTATTTAGGAAGCTTGTTCAATTGGAAAACTACACTCTTTTTCATCGGCTTCATCACCGTATTAGATATAATTCTGGTTTTAGTGACGAGAACAATGGTTGAGGCTGCAGACACCGCCATTAATCTTGGCCTGCCTGTGATGGTTGCTGTTCCAATCATCCCATTCATAATAACTCCAGAAGGTATAATCTTGAATTTTTTGGGTTTGGGCGACTTCTTCTTTGCAGGATTAATAGCTATACAAACCTTCAAGAAATACGGCAGAGACTCTGCAATTTTCGCAGTTGCCTCGATGACTGTGTCATTCTTTGTCTTTGAGGTTATTACATTAAACTATAGGATAGGAGCTTTTCCAGGAACATTAATGATCATCTGCGGATGGGTAGCATTCATGCTTATTAAAACCTTAAGAAAAATGCTTGCTCACTAAGAAAGGTTTTCCACCTATGTCGCTCACGATGGCATTTACAGATCCGGCTGCCCGCCTATTTGCTCAAGAACCCATATGAAAACACGCGATCATTTTCGCTTATGTTCAGAAGCCATAAATAGAAAAATTCGCTTTGGTTCAACAGAGGAAGGATCAAATGAAGAAAAGAATCGAAGCAAGAATAATAATGGTTCTACTGTTTTGTCTTGCTTTGATGACCAATGTCTCAACGTCTTCATACTCTAGCATTGGAGTTAAGAATGGAGATTGGATAAAATATAGTCTTCAAGAAAGCTTCAGTTCAACAGGAGAGCGTTGGCAGAAGATAGAGTTTCTAAGTGTAGAAGGGGCAACAGTCACTGTTCGCTTGACAGTTCAAACGTCTAGCGGAACAGAAATTGATCAAACAGAAACTATTGATTTAGCATTCAGTGACAGTGATTTTTCAACTGTCTTTTTTAGCATGCGCGTGCACATCATTCCTGCCAACCTGACAACTGGCGATCCTGTCCACTTAAGCAGCGAATTTGGCAATAAAACAATTATCGGCGAGGCAACAATGGCTTGTGCTGGTGCAGACAGAAGAGTCGTTTATTCAAATTTTTCACAGTCTGGAAGTCAGTACACTTTTTGCTGGGATAAACAGACAGGGGTTTTGGTGGAAGGGGCGATGGTTTTTGGCGGCGCTTTTAAAGCTCTTTGGGTTACAGAGACGAACATGTGGGCTGGTGGAGGAGTTGCTTGGTGGATTTGGGTAATTATCGCAATAGCCGCTATTTGCGGCATCATAGCCTCAAGAAAGAATATCTCACAAAAGTTCCGTAAAAAAGCTGATGCCTCACCACACTCTAAACAGTAACGCAACTAGCAGTCACCGTCTACGGAAGGAAAATTACCGGGAGTGCGTATGCAACTTATTGGAGGTGAACGTTGTATTATTTGTTACACATAGCGTTTTACACAACAAAGAAGGAAATGAAGGAATTAGGGATTGTTTTGCAACATCTTAGCGGCGTTTTTGTCCTCACATTCAACATAATAGCGACCATCTTCGGTTTTCTTTACCAACCCAAATATTGGTAGATTCTGCAAAGTTACTTCGTTCCATCCAGAAATTCCAACTTCTTCGGGTTTAACCGCTTTTTCATGCGCAACTGCCCCCGCATCCCTGAGTAGTTTTATACAAGCGTTTTTCGTTCTGAACCATGCCAACCCTCCAACAATAATTGCTATCATGATTCCAACGGTTAACTCAGCTTCGTACATCTTTGTCACCCCTGATCTACTATGGATGCGGCAACATTACATATCTCTATTTCTATCGGTAGCGAAGTTCCATACCAAGTTGGCTAGTATTGATGCTGGTTAAAAACCTAAAAAAGATCATTACTGATCAGAAACGGTTTTCCACCCACATTGCTCGCGATAACATTTTCAAAGCCTAGCATGCGAAGATATTTAGCAACTTCGTCCGAGTTTTTGTTGTAGGTGTTTATGAAAACCGATGGTCCCGTATCCATTGAATACCACGCTGGAATCCCTTCGTTCCTCATCTGGATAACTTCTTTTATGATGCGCACTGTCTCCGGCTCCCAGAGCACCATATGCGATTTGCCAGTCATCGTTATCGCATGAAGATTCAGCGTGTCCTCTTCAGCCAATTGTCCAATGCGGGCAACATCTCCCTTTTTAAGGGCTTCTTTCATCTCGGCAAGCAAGATGGCAATATTCTTCAACCTTGCTTTAAACAATGGCGAACTGAGCACTTCAGCATGCGCTTCATCAGTTCTCACATCAGAAGAAACGGGAACGATGACCATTGAGAAATCCATGTTTCTCGGCGCATCCAACTGCGCGGCATACGACCTGCCACCTTTATCTGAATACCAGATGGCGAAACCTCCGGCTAGGCTTCTGGTAGAAGATCCCGCGCCCAACCGCACAATTTCTGAAAGCGAAACACTGTCAAGTTCAAGATCAAGCGCTTTGGATGCTGCCAAGCCTAGAGCCGCAAAACCTGAAGCAGAAAACCCCAAGCCCTTACCTAGCTTGAGACTGTTTTCAGAGACGACTTTGAAACTGCCGGAGAACGTTGCCAACTTCCTTAGCTTGTTAAGAACGGTTTCGATTCTTTCCCGATCTTTGCCGACTGGCTTTTTCCCGTTAACGATAATTTCGGTTTCCTTCAGCTCGTCTGATGTTTCAACTGTTGTTGTGGTCGTTAAGGCTTCAATGCACACGGATATGCTGTCATGATAAGGGATTCTCAACTTTGGGTTTTTCAATCCGTGATACTTCACTAATCCCTGTATTGGATGCGCCACGGCAGTGGCTTTCAATAAAGAATCACCTCTTAGCTTTAAACAGAAACATTATGCGGATAAGGGAAATAAAAGAATAGGCGTGAATGGAGCGCTAACCGAACAGTGCTCCAAGACCTTCAAGCGCTGCTTCTTCTTTCGCCTTTTCGTCTTCCTTCTTTTTCTTCTCTTCCTCTTTCGGCTTTGCTTCTGCCGCTGGTGCTGCTGCTTGAGCCGCTACGGGCGCAGCCATCATTGTTGGAGCTGATTTGATCGCCTCATCAATGTTAACTTCAGCAAGCGAAGCCACTAAGGCTTTCACGCGTACCGCGTCAGCGTTTATGCCTGCCGCTGTCAAAACCTGCGTGAGGTTTTCTTCATTTACTTGTTTTCCAGCTTTGTGAAGGAGCATCGCAGCGTAAACGTATTCCATACCTCTTTCACCTCTCAAATCCACTATTTTAACTTTTTTCAGTCTTTTCCTCTATGGTTGGCAACCGGCTACTTAAACTTAACATTTCAGCATGTGCCTTTCTTAGCAAGTCAGCTATTGTTTCCTTCGTTGGCAAGGCAGCACCCAATGAAAGCGCACTTGCTTCTCGATGCGCAATCTGCAATAACATGCTGATGGTTTCAGGCGTTGTGTAAACGATTTTCAGCGACAAAGCAAACGCGTCAGCATGATTCTTTTCAACGTTCTTTCGAGTGCCATCTACGTCGATTTTAAGCTGGTCTTGGGTTATGATCAAACCATCATCGTAGACAATCCGCATTGCCAGCCCAGCCTCAACAGGTTTTATTCCAAGCTTAGACAAGACACTTGCAAGCCGTTCAGAAATCGCTTCGCCTTTCTTGACGACGAGTGTATCCTTGTTTATCCAGACGCTTCCAGACTCAATCCGCGTAGGCAAACCAACAGAGTTTAACTGGCTAATTATTGGACCCGGCGCTTGTCCAGTGTTTCCAGCAGGAACTACAACATCAAAGGCAGCTATGTCCCCAGACTTTGCCGTGGTTTTGACTTTTCCCCTCTCCAAAGTCAACACGAGTTTGAAAGGGTTCAAGTCCGTGAACAAATACACGTTTGCCCCTACCAAGTGTTCCTCAAGACTCTTCAGGTCGGGTTTTTCCTTGCAGTTTTCAATCGCTATTTTCATCAGCGTGTTCTTTACGACTCGCATGTACACTGTGTCTACAAGTTTTTTCTTGAATTCCTGCAACTGTGGCGCTCTGACCTTCTGCAAGCTCGCTATCCCAATAGACTTGTACTGCTTCATCAACTGTGTTATCTCTTCAACTGCGCTGATTTTTTCCTGCAAAACTTGCTGAGACGGCATTAACTTCCACTCTTATGCTTTGATCTTCACGGGCGCACCCATGGATGTTTTTATATAGGCAAACTTGATGTTTTTCATTCCTTTCTTAAGTTTTCCCTCTAAAGCCCTCAGAACAGCCTGAATGTTCTCAGCCACTTCCTCATCCTTCATGTTTTCCATTCCAACGCGACACTGCAGAATTGGCTGGGTACGCACTTTCAAAAAGATTGTCTTGCGATGTTTCTCTAGCAAACTCGCTATGTCTGCCGTCGGAGGAATCGGCACAGGCATTTTTCCTCTTGGACCCAATACAGAACCCAAGGTTCTGCCCACCAAAGGCATTAACGGGGCTTCAGCGATGAAAAAATCATATTGGTTAGCTATTTTCCGCAGTTCTCGTTTTTTGCCTCCTAAAGCTTCAAGATCAGTTTTTTGTATAACCAGATCAGCGTTTGCCCTTTTTGCTTTAAGGGCTAGTTCTCCTGAAGCAATAACACATATCTTGTTTGATTTCTCCGGCGAATATGGTAATTGAATGACCTCTTGGATTTTGCCCTCAGGCGACTTCATGTCGATATCTTGAAGCTTCAGAACAAGCTCTACCGATTGAGTAAACTTTCGTTTTTCGGATTTTTCCTTTGCTTCCTTAACTCCGGATAGTATCGTTTTTTGGTCTAAGGGCATTTTCGAGGCCTCGTGCCAATGATGGATTGGAACTCGATTATAAAAATATTCGCTTATTCTCCGCCCTTACTGAATGGTGTTTTGCTTTCCTCGCTGAATTGATAACAATTAATCTTTAGCTTTTGTTATAACCACAGTTTTTCCTTTAATTTCAATCTCAACCTTATCTCCTTCCATAAATGGAAATGTCCCATCTCTAGCGACTTCGGTAGGGACATAAATGAAAAATCTATCATAAGTTTTCTTGCCAGTTTTGGTTCTTCGGTTAATGAATGTTCCTATACCTTTCCTCATTTTGGTAGCCTTATTTCTGTTCATAATGTTTCCTCACATGTTTCTTTCCAGTTCATAATTTATCTACATAATTTGGTAGCAAAAACTTAAGTAGATTGCACACTATTAATACGCTCAGGTATCTGTATGAGCAAAATAGCCATAATCAGAGTTAATTTAGTTCCAGAGGCTTCAGAGGAATCGCATAACCAAATTGAAAAGGAAATTGCTGAAAGTCTTCAATGCGATTGGCTTCTAAGAATTGAAAGGATCAAGGTTTTAGATGCGAGATGCCACTAGAAGACTACGGAAAAAATTAAAGGATAATTGTTACAAATCCGAAACTATAGACAAAATTGTAGAGTTTTACACCAAAGGCATGAGGCTTAGAATGAAATGTCCTAATTGCGGTTTTTGGAATAGAATAGAAGTCAACAAACTGTTTATCGAACAAGAAACCTCAGAACGTAAAGTAAAAGCCTATATTCCCATTTATGAACCCCTAAAGACTGAAACCTGTAAGAAATGCAAAAGCATTATAGCAAAACCAAAAGAATTAATCAGAATTATAAAAGGGAAATGAGAGCACGGATGCCCGATAAGTTGATGATAATATTTGACAAGTTTTCAGAATATCCGCTTATTTTTCGCTTTTGCTGAATATTTCGTCATATACGCCTTGGTCGATTTCCTTTTGCACTTCACGGGGGTCTTTACCTTCAACGGTCACTCCCATGCTCACACAGCCGCCCATAATCTCCTTTGCCGCCGCCTTAAGGGTTCTTGCCAAAAGCTCCGGACTTTTGATTTTGGCTATGCGTATGACCTGATCCATGGAAAGGTTCCCAACCTTCTGCGTGTTCGGCGTACCAGATCCCTTCTCAACCTTCAACTCGCTAACAACCAAGGCAGAAGCTGTCGGGGTTCCAACAGTCACTTCAAACGTTTTCGTCTCAGGGTCAACGGCGACCTTAACCGGAACCTTCATTCCAGAATAGTCCTTCGTAACCTCATTTATCTTGTTAACAATCATTAGCACGTTTACGCCTAGCGGACCAAGAGCTGGGCCCAATGGCGGTCCCGCCGTCGCCTGACCTCCATTAACCAACAGTTCCACAATTTTCTTATCAGACAATTTGTGCTTCACCACCTTCAGTTTTTGCTTTTTCCACAAGCTTGATGTAGTCTGAATGAACAGTTATGGGCAAAGTGAACGTCGCCTCCAGCAACTCAAGCGTGACTTCCTCCTTAGTCTTGTCAATACGTGTTATCTTTGCCCGCATGCCCTTGAAGGGTCCGCCGGTCACCTCAACTATGTCGTTTTCTCCCAATTCTTCGATTATTGGTTTTCTAACAACGTATCTTTCAATTTCTGAAAAGCTTACGATGCCTGGAATTCTGGACCGAACGTGTTTTACACCTGCTATGGCTTCTTCCACAAGATGTGCACCGTCAGCTTCTACAAACACGTAACCCCTTAATGTTTCAGGCACAAGAATGGCCTTTATCGGGATGCTGTTCATTTCGATCTTAGCTGCGACCAGTTTGGCGACATTTCTCTCCTGTCCAGTCGTCGTTTTAACCGCGAAAATCTTTATTGGATACTCTTCCGCTTTTTTCGCCAAAGTTTCTTCCTTCTAAGTGGTGGTCGTTGCGCCAGGTTGCAGAACCGACGACAGCAATTTTATGACAAAACCAACTACTCCGACGACACCTATGCCTAAAAGGCATATTTTTATTGACAGCCAAAGCTCAGTTCTTCCCGGTTTGATTGCAAGCTTCAGCGTTCTTGCAGCATTAGACAGGAATGATCTTAATCCCATGATTCATCGCACACTCAACATTTCAATCGTAATATAAACGTTGCTGTAACTATTGACCTCACTAGATAAGCTCCATCACTTCTATTAACTTTTCTCTCTGCTGAACGTTAGATTTTTTGAAAGGTTAAGCCATTCTTCCCAAGCAACGCAACGATGTTTGGCTTGTATTCGCCTTTTATTCCTTTCCAGTCGAGAACGGCATACTCAACTTTCTCCAACGTTTTTTCAACACATTGCTTGAGAACTTCACCGTCAATGTCTGGAAGGGCATATTTGGGAATTATGTGACCGAAAGCGATTTCCTCCTCCAACACCATCCGCGTGAACCGAGCGTTATAATGAGGCCCACCTATACCGAGCACTACGGTAGCGTGTGACTGGCGAAACTCTGCAATGGCTTTCATTGTTGCATGTGCAACCACTTCCGCTGCTTCTAAGTCATTCCATTGCGCAAGCGAACTTCCCAATTCAGAAAACATAGTAGGCACGCTCAACGAAGGACCATGGTGCGTGCACTCATAACAGACTTCGTAGGCAAGCTGCTTTTCCTCTTTCAATTCCATCATAGCCTTCAAACCGTCTCTCATAGCGTTTGCAGGTGCGATAGAGACGTTTCTCGGAAGCCCACCCAATTCCGCTTTGCCCAAGTTGCCTGGAGTATGCACCGACAACGTTGGAGTGCCGCTCACACTTCTGTGTTTTGAAACGAAAACCACCAGTTCCACATGGTCGAATGAATCGAGTAGGTTCTGCGCGTATACGGGTTCTATGTTTAGTGTTACAAGCCTAACTTGCCTGCCGCCAAAATACGCTTCATAGACCAGATTATCTTGGAAATTTCCAGCTGTTTTTTCAAAAGGATAGTTGTTTAAGATTTGTTTGGCAATGTTAAGGCTGGCAATGTCCTTGTTCGAGGCGACGAGCAAGATTATGTTTTGTGCCTCCTTGGCTATTTTGTGGGTAATTAATAAATAGTTATGGCGGTAATGAAGTTGCCGTTGATTTTGACGTGCGCCATTCGCGTGAAGTTTGAGGCATAATATTCAGGATTAATTCAAGAATTCTATGACAAGATAATGGAAGACGCTATCATGATTACCGTTTATGCTAGACCCAAGAGAGAAGAATTCAATGAAAAAGTCCATGATGCGAAGTGGTTTGTAACACTCTCCAAGCAAAAACCATAGCCGTCACCTTGAAAAGTTTTATAACGCAAATTCAATGGTTTTGCCCTGTATAAATAGAGGGCTATAGAGGGTGAAGACATGAAACTAGGATTCGACATTGATGGCGTGATATCTAATTTTGCCAAAAGCTTTCCAAGCATAGTCAAGAAGCATTTTGATATTGAAATTACAGAGAAGGATATTCCTTGCCATGATCTTGGCTTAGTTTTAGGGATAGGAAAAGAAGATAGAGACCTGTTGATAAAAGAAACTTTCCTGAAGGGCGTGGAACCGATGCCTGATGCTAAAGAAGTATTATCGAAACTGTATTCTGAGGGACATGAGATTCTTATTCTAACTGCGCGAAACAGCGATCTTGTTGATGTAACCAAACGATGGCTGAAAGACAAAGAAATCCCCTATTCCCAACTAGTCTTTCTGGATGAAGGATACAAATACTTGTGCGCCTTGGATGTTGATTTGATAGTTGAAGACAATCTAGACGACGCAATAAAATGGTCAAAAAGAGTCAAGAACATACTCGTCTATGATCATCCTTGGAACCAGTCCTTTAATGTTATGAAGCTATTCAAACGAGTATATAGCTGGAAAGACATAGAAAAAGAAATTGACCATATCTGTGCAAATACCTCAATGCCCCAAGAAGCATAGTTGATGCGAGCCATTTGTTTAAAAAGTAAGCGCGAAATCCTCCAACTGGATGCATTCCCAGAAACCTTTTAACCTGAAATTGGCTTGTTTTACAAAAGGTGAAAACACGCATCTAATCAACTTCAAGGAACTGTCTGGACGCCAACTTATCAAAATGGTTGACAAAGCCATAGAAGTCAAACATAACCCTGAAAAGTATAGAACTGCGCTGGATGGAAAATCTTTGGCTATGATTTTTCAAAAAACTTCCACAAGAACCAGAGTTTCTTTTGAAGTTGCCATGACTGAACTTAGAGGTCACGCGCTTTACATAGATTGGAGAACTACAAACCTCGCATTAGCCGACATCCGTGACGAGACCCAATACTTGTCGCGCAACGTTTGCTGCATAATGGCAAGATTGTTAAGAAATGTTGACTTGCAAGCCATGGCTGATGCTTCGCGCGTGCCTGTGATCAATGGGTGCGACGAAAAATATCATCCAAGCCAAGCAATAGCCGACCTAGTGACTATAAAAGAAAAGGCGGGCAAGCTGAAAGGTGCGAGACTTGTCTATGTAGGCATTCATAATAACGTTTGCAATTCGCTTATTGAAGGGTGCACAAAGACAGGCGTCAAAATAACCACTGTAACACCCATAATCAATGAACCTTCAAGAGACGAAAAGCTGCTGGATGCAGCGCGAAAGACAGGACTGTATGAAAGCACATTGGACATTAAGAAAGCGGTTGAGGAGGCAGATTTTGTTTACACGGACACGTGGGTTGACATGGAATTCTTTTCAGACCCCAAGTTCGCTGCGGAGAAAGAGAAACGAATCAAAACAATGATGCCATACCAAATAAACAAGGAACTGCTCAAGAGAAGCAAAGCGTACGTTATGCATGACATGCCCATTCACAGAGGATACGAAATAACCGCGGACGCTATAGAAAACTCGAAATCGATAATATATGAGCAGGCTGAGAATCGATTGTATTCGGCGAAAACGATACTTCTCCATTGTTAAGAGAATAGGGGCATTATTTCATTACCATCTGCACGAATTTTTCAGGATTAAACTCTTCCAGATTTTCAGCCT
>Ga0209323_10002731_pt1 | contig 11731 bp, 14 predicted proteins | sample Rifsed19ft2_FD_184014 | JGI IMG/M metagenome (GOLD analysis project Ga0209323, IMG submission 184014) | Soil microbial communities from Rifle, Colorado, USA - sediment 19ft 2 (version 2) | ecosystem: Environmental > Terrestrial > Deep subsurface > Rock core/Sediment | place: Rifle, Colorado...
CTGAATGTACTTGAACGCCTCACTATCCCATGCACCTGATACCCTTTTGAAAGCAGTAATTCAGTCAGATAAGCCCCATCCTGCCCTGTAATGCCACTAATAAGCGCCTTTTTCATAACATCCTCCTATGGTTATATCAATCTCCCTAATTATGTCGTCCTGCAGCGACTTCCGTGGCCGCGGCCCAGCACCATACCAGTTTGGTTAGAAACACAACAGGCGCCGTGTACCAGTAGCGCCGCACAGAGGGGTGTTTAACAAAAATTCCGGTCATCACAGCAAGCGCAATAAGTGGCGAGAATATTCGAAGTATCAGTGGACTGAACAATATCCACGGAGTTTTGAGCGTATCCTTGTATTTCGTCCTGATACGGATGGAATGCCGCGCCCACCCTGCCGAATGCCTTAACACTGCCCCCAGCGTATCCCTGACCGGCCGGTGAATAATATGCGCCGCCGGTTCAAAGAAGAGGTGATAGCCGGCACGCCTGACCTTCATGGACAACTCAAAATCCTGCCCGCGTGGAAAACTCTCATCAAACATCCCGACCTTCTCCAGGATAGCCTTCTCGATAAGCATATTCGCCGTAGCCAGCATAAAATGCCTGTTCACACCCCTGCCTATATCCGGCAACAGATCATGGAAATGGGCGACATTGTCACAGAGCACCCAGTACCGGTCCTGCTCAAACCAGATCGGCCCGCCAACCACAGGGTTTCCTTGCTTATAGCTGCCAAGCAGCGTCGCCATCCAGCGAGGCACTGCAATACAGTCTGCATCAATAAAGAAAATCAGCTTCCCTCCAGCCGCCTTAATCCCCCTGTTCCTGGCCTCAGCAGGATTGAGATCCCGCTCCGACTCAAGAAACCTGACCCGCTTGTCCTCAGCCTCATGCCTCCTGACCAGCCCATACTTATCCCGCCCTACAACCAATATCTCATAACCAGCGCTATCCACCCCCTCTTGCCAGCGAAGCGCATCCAGCACCTCGCCTATGCGGGGAGAATGAAGATTAGGAATTACAATGCTGTATTCGGGTCCGGGCAAGTACATATTCCTTTTGCACAAATACATGTGCAACTATTTTCATCACCTTGAAATAGCATTCACTACTTTGGCTGTAATAGGCGTCATTGGCATAATCTTCACCCTGCTATATGAGCGTAAGTTACGTAAGCTACAAAAGAAGTAGGCGCGGTCCCTGTTATAAATGTATATTCCACAGTATAGCCTGACCGAGAGACCGCATTACCGGAACATCCCATTTCACTAAAGCCTTCAGGAATCGCCTCATAAAAACATAAGAAAATAATGGTATAAAAGTAAACCAGTGATAAAACGCCGCATGTTTCCGCATGAAATAGATCCAGTTCCTTGTACGGTAATATGAGGCAATTGGGCTGAACGTCCCGCCTGTACTGGCCCCGCCCTTATGATAAATCACCGCAGCCGGCACATAGAGGACATCAAAACCAGCCTTGCGTCCCCTGAAACACCAGTCAATCTCTTCAAAGTAGGCGAAGTAAGTCTCATCGAGAAGTCCCACGCTCTCAATGAACTTTTTTTTGGCTAACATCGCACATCCAACAATATAATCAACATTTCTCGGTGAAACCTCATTCTTCGGATCAACCTCGCCTATATTAACAGTTCTCCTGTTGAACCACAGACTGAAACTCTCTCCTCTCGAATATAATAAATGTTTATCCGGATAACATAATATCTTTGAACCAATGATCCCTGCGCCAGGATTATCTATCGCCGCTGTAATTAAAACATTAAGCGAATCCGGATCAATAATCGTATCGTTGTTTAGTATCCAGACAAAGTCCGTACCCCTATCCAATGCATATCTGATTCCAACGTTATTTCCACCGGCATATCCCAGATTCTTACCGTTTTCAAGAATCGTAAGCCAACTGCGCTCCGGAGGATAGAGCGAACGTATGGCCTCCACAGAATCATCTGATGACCCGTTGTCTACGACAATAACGTGAAAGGCAGGATAGCGAAGCTTCTCCAATGATGCGAGACACGCCAAGGTATCTCTTTTTCCATTCCAGTTGAGGACTACAATATCCACAGCAGGTATATTCATATTCTAATGTCCGCTTCTTTCATCAGATAATCCCGCCACTTTTCATTGAATATTTTGAGGTTACTCATCCTCCTATTCCTAACCACATCATCCCTATCATCCTTCTGAGATCCGAATTCATAGTGATACAATGTGCTAAAGGGGCAGTAAATAACTCTCAGCCCCATCTTTCTTACCTTCAGACACAGGTCCACATCTTCCAACCCGTAAACATATTGAATATCAAAACCACCGGTATCTATAAAAGTAGACTTCCTGATCATCATACAGGCCGCAGTGACAGCAGGATAATCCCTCTGAACATTTACTTCTTCAGCAAATGGACTCATAGATTTTCCGACATTGTAAGGCTTGATATAGCCCTGATAAGGCATGAACAGTACCCCTGCGTGCTGGACAGAGTTGGCCTTGTACCAGGAACGGTCCATAAGAGACCTGACCCACGTTCCACCCTTATCCGGATAGATCAGTTTACTTCCCACAATTCCGGCACAGGCTTCCTCCTCCATAGTAAACAGCATCTCCTCAAGCCATCCTTCCAGAGGTTCTGCATCATTGTTCAGAAAGACCAGGTAATCCCCTGTTGCAATCCCTGCGCCCTTGTTATTCGCCACAGAGAAGGACTCATTCTCCACATTCCTGATCAATCTGAGATTAGACATATTCAAAGATTCAAGATACTTCACAGAATCATCCATAGAACCATTATCCACCACAATAATTTCATAATCCCTGCACTGCGTAGCCGAGATTATCGAAGGAATACACCGTTTAAGATGGTTAAATCCATTGCGATTCAGGATAATTATGGACACCCTTTTATCAAGGATATCCGCACCCCATTTCCTTTTATGGTTCCTAACCGATTTCAGTAATTCTTCTCTGAACAAAACTCCCCTACCCCACATACCTTAAACCCTACTCCTTAATCTTTTGATTGAAACCTTCCCAGAAATAATGGCTATAAAGAGTTGAATATAGAAGCGGTAACTTATAACGCCTTTCACAGTATTGACCAATGTACAACCAGAATGGCATTGTAACAGAATTAAACATGATCCTTTTCATTATCCTTTTCCAATTCGGGTCCGAACTTCTTTTCGTGAGTTCGGGGTGAATGCCGGACAGAATGACTGCTGATTTGCCGGTCAAAAAGGCACGCTTACAATAATTTACCAATTTAATCGGATGATAATGGTATGCCAGGGCCTGCCTGTTATGAACTATTCTCAAACCGCGCCGGGCAAGGCGATAGCCAAGCTCATTGTCTTCATATGCCGCATAAGGAAAATGCTCATCAAAAAGGTCTTCGCCCAGAAACATTCTCTTAAGAGATATATTACTTGTATAGAAACGTCTGAAGTCTGTAAATGTCCCTGACCCGATCGAGCTATAAGAAAACTGTGCCCCGCCGGTTTCAAGCCATTGCATATAAGGAGATATCTCCAATTCAGGAGACCATGTAGTATATCCCAGCACAGCCATTTCCGGCTCTTTATAACGATCAAGATGCCAACTCAAATGCTCATGCAGAAATGCCGGACTTCCGGCAATAATATCATCACCTATGAATAACAATATCTCACCGGAGGCTTTTCGGATGCCATAATTGCGGGCCGCTGCCGGCCCCCTGTTAGACTGTCTGTAATATTGCAGCGATAACGGATAATTGTTTCGGGTAGCCTGCATCAACTCCGCAGTCCCATCGGTAGAACCATCATCTATTACAATAACCTCATACTCCCCTGCAATATCCTGGCAGGCGAGGGCCTTCAGGCATTTATCTAAAGCCTCCTTACGGTTAAATGTAGGGATTATAACGGAAATATTCACTACCACTGTCCTATCGCCTCACCGGAACTTTATGAACGATAAATAGCGCCCGGTAGTAGGGAGGGAAATTGACAAGACTCAGGATAAATCCTGAGAGGAACCGAAGCCGGTAAGCAAACATATAAGCACATCTCCTCATCAAGACAGATGGATGCAGTTCCCATTTGCAAATAATCCGATGAAGCCACAAATTCTCATTCCCCAGGTGCAAAAAAGTCAGCCCAGGGGTTAATGAGCTGACTACCTGAGCTTCTTCAGGAAAGGGAAAGCGCATATGTTCATCAAGCCAACCGGGAACTGAGGCCTTTTTTTGTTTACACCATGCAATCAGTTTCAGATCACTATCCTGTGCCGGATTTCCAGCCGGAAAACCTATAACTACAAAGCGACTTGCCACGCGCAGCGCCTCCTGAATGACCTGCCCCCTGGACGATGGTTCAACATGCTCTAATACATCCATACAGATAGCCATTTCAAATGAATTATCACGAAATGGAAGTTTTGCCCCGGATGCCTGAACTAAATTAATGTGTGGAACAGCATTTCCTTCAAACGCAATGTCAACGCCGACAAATTTTGCACTACAGAATTCCCCTATGCCTTTAGAACCACTTCCAATCTCGATAAGCGACGAAGGCCTGTATTTTCTTATCAATCGAAGAATGGGTTGATATCTTGCCAGTCTGTTAAGCATAATGTCGTACTCAATACCCGCGTCTCACACCTGACGCATGTGCAAATCTTGCAATATGATTTAAAGAGGCAAAGAGAATGCTTAAGCGAACCCCTACACCCCTCCTCTGTAAAGATAGAATTTGTCCAATAAGAGGCACTATATTTAATGCATGAAAAAATACCGGCGTATTCGATTGATAATTTCCCCCTGCCTTCTCACCCCATTTATTATTCAAATAAGCAACACCTCTTCCATAATTATAAAATGTTCTATAAAAACTCTTGAGGTCCTGCTTATGATTATGGTATACCCTGGCAAGAGGATTATAGACTAACCTATGACTTAGAGCCTTTATCTTATACGACAAATCAGGATCTTCCCCGCCAGGATTTTTTATTTCCTCGCTAAATCCATCTACTTCCAATAAGACTTTTTTTCTATAACAGGCGTTGGCAGTCACAAGATACTTTACTCCGTCACCCTCACCAGGCGGCTGGAGAATACGATAGTAATCCATATATTGGCTGAGCGTATCGTTATTCTTCGAGATCACCATCCCGCCGACACCTGCAATCTCTTCCGATGAGAAATCTTTTATTATTTCCATAAGCCAGTTCCTGTCCACCTCGCAATCATCATCCGTAAAAGCAATAAAATCCCATTTGGCATTTTTAATACCAATATTTCTGGCCTTTGCAGGGCCACCATTTACCTGCCTGAAATAAGAAAGATTAATCTTAAGGTCTCTTCTATACTCTTTTATAAATAAATCTGTCCCGTCTGAAGACCCGTCATCCACAACGATTACTTCAAAATGAGATTTCGGATATGTCTGAATGGCGAAGGAATCCAGACAGGGCTTTAGCAGCGACTTTCTGTTGTAGGTTGGTATAATTACGCTGACTTTAGGCATAAACAAATAATAGACAACCTCTCCAAGTATTGCTATGATACAAGTAAGCTCGTGATGGGACTTGTAGTCATCGGAAATCTCCTATCCGATAAATTTTCAAGACACACATTACTGTAGGTTATCGCATTTTCGTCTCCCATACAAAAAGCATAACACCTTCAAGCCATTCGAATATCTGCTCCGGGGTAAGTCTGAGGAATTCCTTCAATTCCTCATCTGAATGTATCCTCTGATAATCATAAGAGTCCTTATACCAATCCATAATAAATTCCCGCGGCACTGATGAAGCTTCTTTATAAATTTCATTTAATGGCTTTTTTATATAGGCATATTTATAGAGTTCTTCCTTGTCCATACTCACTCCCCTTTTCTTAACTTCAATATTCTTTCAAGATGGTGTATATCTTCTAAATCCCGGGGTCTGCCGGCAGAACTTTTTATCCTTATAAGATCATCAATAGAAATAACATTCATCTTCATATCACCTATAGTCATAACGACTTTCTTTTTATATGCATCTTCAAAATCCATCGGGTTACACAAGAATATATCTATCTGCTTAAATGGTTTTTGACGATCAATGAAAGTAAACACTATCGCGCCCTTTTCCTTAATCCACTCATCACGTTTTTCTGCTGAAATGAGTTCCTCAGGAGATACAGGACTCCTTGGAGAAAAACCATGCCTACTCATAACGTCCACTATCCTGGCAAGATTTTCATCAGAGAGATCAACCATAATATCCATGTCCATAGTCATCCTTGCGTACCCGAAAAGATTTACTGCCATACCTCCAACTACAAGATATCTCACGCCGACAGACTCAAATTCTTTAAATATTTCCTCATATATCATAATTACATATTACCTATGGCAGGATAGAGGTGTCAATGGTGTCCCCGGAATCATATACTCCATGAGAAGAGAATATGGGACACCATCAAGCCCAAGAACTACCACTTTGGGAGACGATTTCTTTTTTTTCATTGGAATTTTAAACATAAATAGTCGCTGTCCCTAATTGTAACTTAAGACAGGACAATACTTAATGGTACTGCCCATAATTTTTCACCGAGTTTCACTCCTTTACTTCCATTATATGCAAGGATGCCGGCAACACAGTGTGGAGTAGAGGAGATAAATGTTCTGAGGCCGGTGAGGTCTTTATCATCCCATCTGCCGCCAGACTTTACCTCTATCGCGATACATTTTCCTTCTGCTTCTACTATGAAATCAACCTCGTATCTTCCCTGAATACTCCAGAAGTATAATCCTGCATCATTCCATATCGCATCAATTATCCCGGATAGGTTCTGGGCAACATAGGTCTCAAACAAAGCGCCTTTAATGCTCTCCTGTAAGCCTGTCTCAATTCTTTTTACTCCGGCAAGAAAACAGGCAAGACCGGAGTCTGTCATATAAATCTTAGGAGATTTGATAAGCCTGCTTGCAGGATTCCTCAGGTAGGGAGGTGTGCGATTTATTATAAAAGATGCATCAATCAGAGAAAGGTATCTTGTGGTTGTCGCAGCATTTAATTTCGCATCCCTTCCAATCTGACTGGGACTTAACAATTGTCCGGTCCTCAATGCACAGAGATGCAGCAGATGTCTAAAGGAAATTATATTTCCAATTTGGCTCAGATCCCTTATATCCCTTTCAAGATATGTCTGCTCATATCCCTTGAACCACAGATCCTTGTTCTTTACCTCACCAAGACATACAGAAGGCATTCCGCCCGTAAGGACATCCTCGAATTTTATGGGGGGTGCATCTGAAGACATTGGAATAACCTGTTTCTTAAAGAACTCCCGTAAAAAGGGCGGCTTTGATAACTTACCGTTAATCTCACGCCGGGTAAATGGATGCATCGTGAAATAGACAGCCCTTCCCGCAAGAGATTCAGTTATCCCCTTAAGCATGGCAAAGTTTGCAGAACCAGAGAGCAGAAACTGTCCAGGAATCCTCTTCTTGTCTACTATTTTTTTAATCGCTGTAAGTATTTCAGGACACTTCTGCGCCTCATCAATAGTAAGAGGTGCATTGGTATCAATAAATGACTCAGGGTCTTCTCTGGCTGCAGAAAGGTAAGCAAAGTCATCAAGGGTAATATATTTACGCCCCTTCAATCCTGCCTCCATCTTCAAGAAAGTACTCTTGCCTGATTGCCTCATGCCTGTAATAACAACAACAGGCATGTCTTGTAACGCCTCTTTTATAACAGGAGCGATTTCACGAGGATTGTATGTCATAATAAGTCAAAGTATAGTGTCTTTTTGCCATTAATGCAAGGGACACCATCAAGCCCCAGGATTACCTACATATATCCAAGGGAGCTGAGTTGTTCCCTGATCTTCTCGTTGTCATCCTCTGAAAGATCGGAATCCCCGGCCTCTGTGCCAGATGACGGGCCCGTGCTGCGCTGCCGGTAAAGTGCTCGGATAATTATGTAATTTTGCCTGTAAAGCTTTATCCTCACACATGGGTGAAATAAGCAGGATTTTCAACATTAATTAGAGGAAAATTGGCCGTCCCAAAGGGCCTTTAAAAATTCATTTACAGGTAAAATAGTGATGCCATCTAACTTCCGTGTACGGGCCTCAAGGCTTACACATAAGTAGCGTTTGAGTTTCTTTTCTTCTGCAATGGCTCGCAGTGATTTTAAATCCTGTGTTGAGACATTTTCCTTAGCCTTTACCTCTATAGCCGTATGATCGCCAATTATAAAATCAACCTCAAATCCCGAAGTTGAACGCCAATAGGTCAAAGGGTCTCCTGATATATAGTCTCGGTAGCACATCAGTTCATGAAATATATAGGTCTCAAATGCATCACCAAATTCAGGTGTCCCTTTTCGTATGTGCCTCCATCCTTGCAGTGAAGTAACTACTCCAATATCAAAGAAATAATATTTGGAGGAGGAAAGAGGCTTTCTTTTTTTTGACATTTTCCATGGCGGCAATTCATGGATAACCAGTGTATCCTTTAGAATTTCAAAATATTCATATACTGTTGTCCGTGGCACCTGCGCATCATTTGCCACATTTGTAAAATTTACAATTGTACCATTGCAAAGAGCGGACACTTTCAGAAAACGGCTAAATGCTGGTATATTCCGTACAGCGCCTTCTGCAACTATTTCCTGCTGCAGGTATGACCCGGAATAAGCATCGAGGTCAGCTTCAGGGTCATCGGAAAAATATACAGATGGTATAGTGCCCCGCTCTACTGCGCGTAATAAATCAAATCCTGAGCCAAGTTCATAAGATGTAAGCGGGTACAGATATTTTGTACGTGCCCGCCCGCCAAGCAGATTGACTCCACCCCGGCGCAGCTTGCGGGCGCTTGATCCTGTAAGCAGGAAATGAATACCTCTGGTTTCGATTAGCCGGTGTACCTCATTTAAGAGGATTGGAATACGTTGGATTTCATCAATGACCACAAAACGCTCTCCTGAAAGTATTTCCTGAGACATACGTTCAGGCTTCTGACTTAAAGCAAGATAAACAGTGGTATCAAGTAAATCATAAACCCTCACCCCTTTAAGAGAATGAGCAATAAGAAAACTTTTTCCGGTTTGCCTGGGACCTAATAAAAAATGAGACTTTTTCTCAAGAAGTGCGTTGAGATTCAAAATCCGCTCAACATAAGGTTGTTTATCTTTCTCGTATTTTATTGTCATGTCTGTCGTCAATTATTATATTAAATGACGAGTCATATGTCAATTGAGCGCCTTTATATTTTTCTTTAATAAATTCTTCCAAGTTCCTCTGGAAATACATTATCTTTTATGTAACGCCGATTAAAATATGACAACACACCTGCCAGTGACTCCTTTGCCTGAGTCATCCTGTAACTAATAAGAGTCCGCTTCTTATCCTCGGTCGTCATATCCGTATACCTTCTCTTTCAATAACTTTATAAAGAGGAGATTCGCCCATCGGACCATCTGTTAGTTCTGTCTGGCTATATATGACAGAAGATATTAAACAATCATATTTGAGATTTATTTTGAATGTAATCATATCAATAGCTTCCTCTATTGAAGGGGTAACATATTCCAACTCAATCATCACATCTATGTCTGAATCTTCAGTTGCATTACCTCTCGCTTTTGAGCCAAAAATGCGAAAATCAATAAGCCTGAAGTTTTTCTCTAATTCCTCTTTTAGGGAGGTCAATGCTTCTATCTCATTAAGACGGAGTAAATCAGTTTTCATAATTACCTCAGATTTTATCCCCTACCCTTCAAACCTTACTAAGTTTTGAATCTATTGTCAATTCACCCGCACCTACATATATCCAAGTGAATGGTGTCCCTGGGTTTATTCCTACCTTATTGAGAATCGGGCTTTTTGTAATTTTTATGATTTAAATGGACCGAAGGCTGCTGCATATTATCCCGGCTATATCTTCTATTTTTATATCATCACTATTTACAGGCACTGTTGAAAACACCTTGTCCCTGTTAACGGCGCCATTTAGATCAAAACCATAGTTCGGCAGGAGATATATGTCTGGGCCGTTAAAGGTCTCAAAGAGATCAAGGTATAGTTATAGCTCTGCCTGTCAATTTCCATAAACCCGAATATGCCATGCTGTCCCGGGTTTTTACCGGTTATAAAGGAACTCCAGGCAACGGATGATATCTCAGGGAGCGTTGATCTCATAGGCATAAGACTCCCATGACTTGAGCACAACCCGGACAACTGCGGCATAATGCCTCTGCTCATATACTCCATGAGAAGAGAATATGGGACACCATCAAGCCCAAGGACTACCACTTTGGAAAACGATTTCTTTTTCAAATCTGATATCTTACCAGACAGTACTAAGTTTTCTATCTCTTGTCAATTCACCCGCACCTACATATATCCAAGGGAGCTGAGTTGTTCCTTGATCTTCTCGATGTCATCCTCTGAAAGATCGGACTCCCCGGCCTCTGTGCCAGATGACGGGCCCGTGCTGCGCTGGAGGAATTCCTTCAATTCCTCATCTGATCGGGTTACACAGGAATACATCTATCTGCTTAAATGGTTTTTGACGATCAATGAAAGTAAACACAATCGCGCCCTTTTCCTTTATCCACTCATCACGCTTTTCTGCACGTCCACTATCCTGCCAAGATTTTCATCAGAGAGATCAGCCATAATATCCATGTCCATAGTCATCCTTGCATACCCTAAAAGATTTACTGCCATACCTCCAACTACAAGATATCTCACGCCGACAGACTCAAACTCCTTAAATATCTCCTCATATATCATAATTACATATTACCTATGGCAGGATAGAGGGGTCAATGGTAAATGAACCCCAATTATCTCCTGAACCCACCTCTTAACAAATAAACCCAGAAAAAGGGATAAGCTAAAAGTATTCGTTTGATCAAAGATGGCATTCTTATGTTCTTATCCCACGGGCCTTTGATACTGCGTAAGGCGCTCCAGATGGCGTCCATGCATGCATTGACAGAGTCCGGCCTTTTCTTTTTTTTTAAGCTTCCTGCCAGACTGATAGATTCTGATAAATAATTCCTAAGGTAGAAGATCTTATCCAGGCCTCGTAGATTATCACTCCAGAAATAATAGATGTTTCGGGTCATATAGTAACAATGCAGTGGTGAGTCCCGCCCACCGGAAGAACGCGCCTCTTTATGGTAAACCTTAGCCGTTGATACGACCATGTTGCTAAATCCGTTGTTAATGGCTCTTACAGAATATTCAATGTCTTCATGATAAGAAAAATACTTTTCGTTTAAAAATCCTGCTGCCATAACAACCTTACGTGATATAAGAAGGGCGGTCCCCCACAGAACAAGATCTTTCGCACTTGTATTATTCTTCAATGACATCACGTCCCTGAAGTGTATAAAATCTCTCTTTTCCCAATCGAGAATTGATCCGCAAAACTGGACCATTTCAGGCTCATCATAAAAGTATATTACCGGACTGAGGAGGCCACAACCCGGTGATGTATTGGCGGCAAGTATCAGCTCACTCAGGGAATCAGGCGCAACAACTGTATCATTGTTGAGTAACCAGAAGAATTTCGCATCGGTATCCATAGCATAACGCATCCCGACATTATTTCCGCCTGCATAACCCAGATTCTCCTTATTCTCTATCATCATTACTTTTGGAAATGAGCTGCGAATAACCTGTACGGAGTTGTCTGTTGAACCATTATCAACCACTATGACTTCAAAAT
>Ga0209323_10002736_pt1 | contig 11717 bp, 15 predicted proteins | sample Rifsed19ft2_FD_184014 | JGI IMG/M metagenome (GOLD analysis project Ga0209323, IMG submission 184014) | Soil microbial communities from Rifle, Colorado, USA - sediment 19ft 2 (version 2) | ecosystem: Environmental > Terrestrial > Deep subsurface > Rock core/Sediment | place: Rifle, Colorado...
CTTTCCGATCTCATGTGACTTTCTTTTTCAACGGCGGAAGCGAAGCTCCGTTCGAGGGAGAGGAAAGGCTTCTCATTCCGTCCGTGAAGGATGTGGCAACCTATGACCTGAAGCCCGAGATGCGAGCCATCGAGATAGCCGAGGCCGCGGTCGAGAAGATAAAGGACGACAGTTACGGATTCATGCTGATGAACTTTGCCAACGGCGACATGGTTGGCCATACAGGGATTATCGAGGCCGCCGTGAAGGCGTGCGAGACCGTTGACAGGGCCGTAGGTATGGTAGCTGACGCGGCCCTTGAGCGGGGCTGGACGGTCATCATCACGGCTGACCACGGCAACGCCGAGCAGATGAAAGACCCTGAAAACGGCGGGCCGTTCACCGCTCATACGACAAATATGGTGCCTTTCATATTCGCGGATAAGGAAAAAAAAGGCGTAAGGCTTGCCAAAGGCGGGCTACAGGATGTGGCCCCGACGGTCTTGAAGGCGATGGGCCTGGCGCAGCCCACTGATATGACGGGCAAGCCCCTTTTCTCCTAAAAATTGCTTTTTTTTCTGATCTCTGCGTCATGGCGTAAATAAAAATGCACACATATTGTCATATAAGCTCCGCTTTTTATTTCCGCCCTTCCTTGACCTCAGAAAAAATATCTAATTTTTAGAAGCTCTTTTCCATGATCTCTGCGTCAGGGCGTAAATAAAAATGCTCTTCTTTTCTGTCATTCTGAGGGAGCGTAAGCGACTGAAGAATCTTAACTTGCTGATTTTCCAAATACGAGATTCTTATCTCGCCCCGTCCTGGGGCTCGACCCTGCGGGCCCGCGATCGCTCGAAGTTCAATTTTTGCTATCCTGCAAAAATTATCGCTGTGCTCAGAATGACATACTTACAAATCAAGGTGGATAAATAAAAGGCTTCCGGCTGTCCTCTTTTTCCCCTCCCTCGATGGGAAGGAATGAAGGGAAGGGTGAAATCAATCAGAGCGAGCCTGACACAGAAATGAAAAAAGGGCGGGATAATTTATTTTACCCGCCCTTCGTTTAAACGCATATTCAGCCGACCCTTCTTACCCCCGCGTGATAACAGCACCACAGGCTTTCAAGGTTGTTGTCAAATGTCCTTTTGCCAGCGTACTTGAACTCTATCCTTATGAACGAGATGCCGCCCGGGATGTTCGAGTTCATCTCCTCCACGACCTTGCCCTGGCCCCATTCCGGGTGGCGAAGGTGCACCACTACCTCTCCGACAGAGAGATAGAGTTTTCTTATTTCACTGCGCATCCTGCTCATGGTTAATTTTCCGTCTTTTGCAAAATACGGTCAAGGGAAAAAGCCAGCCCCGGTCCATGTTTTTTCCTCAATAGCGGCTTGAACTGGGCGAAAAGAAATGAGATATTTAATCAGGCTGTTGAAAAAGGCCCATCTGCGGCGTTGTCATCGTCACTCGTCACTGCGGCGTACAACAGAGTACGCCTCATGCCTCGCTCCTTGACGCCTTGCATCTGAACCTTTTTGAACAGCCTGAACAAATCAGGTCTTCAAAGTTGCTCAAAAAAGGCCCATCTGCGGCGTTGTCTTTGTCTCTCGGACACTGCGGCGTACAAAAGAGTACGCCTCGCTCCTTGTTCCTCGACGCCTTGCATATGGAGCTTTTTAAACAGCCTGAACAAAACAGGTTTTTCAATATTGCTGAAAAAATATGTCATTGCGAGCGAAGCGCGGCAATCCCGTTTTAAAGTAAACCAGCTGATTTGAGATTGTTTCGTCGCGCAAGCTCCTCGCAATGACTGTCTTTTCAACATGTCAGTATAAAAAAGAGGTGCCCATGTCGAGTAAAGGTTCTTACAGCTATCTCACCTGTCCAATGTGCGATGTAGAGATACCGATGGCAGGTGACGAGAAGATCGGCGAGCAGGTCTTCTGCCCGTACTGTCAGACGCCGCTGGCCGTGAGAAAGACAAAGACCGATGAGATATATCTCGAAGAAGACTTTTAACAGGCCGCTAAAAAAATTCCATCTGCATCGTTTCCTGAATGTCTTATATATCGAGTATCGCCGTCGCCTTCCAGCCTTCTTCCGTGCGCTCTAATTTGAACATGTGAAGCGTTACAGCCTTGACGTCGGCCCCGAGCGGATGCTTTTTGGGGTCAAGCTCCTCGCCTGAAAGCGTGGCCTCAAGGCTGTACCCGGAATCTCCCTCGGTTATCCTTATCTCATCGACCCGCAAAAGCAGCTTTTTTGCGTCCTTGTAATAGACAAGCTCGCCCAGAAAATTGAAAAGCAGCATGTCAGCTTCCTCGTTCGACAGCCTGACTTCGACTTTCTGCTTACGCTCAAGTCTTTCCGGCTCTTCTATCATCACATGCGTGGTCGCTTCCGCAGCCGAGGCAAAGACCTCTTCCAGGTCTTTGCCTGTAGCTTCGAACGCGACGTCTGCTGTGGCTATCTCGTCAAGGTAGCGGTACGGCATCTTCAGCCCTTTATGTTGCCGATAGGAATAAGCCGGAGGACTCTTTTACTCAAGCCCGCCAGCTCTGTCGCCTCGACTACTTCGTCGATCTGCTTGTACGCGGCCCCGGCCTCTTCGGCGAGCCCGCCCCACGAAACGCTCCGCACATATATGCCCCGTTCCTCCATGTCGTGCTGAAGCTTCGTGCCTCTGTACATCTTCTTCGCCTGGTGCCTGCTCATCGTCCTGCCGCTGCCGTGGGCCGTCGTATAAAACGCGTCAGCGCCGGTTGCGAGCCCGGCAAGAAGATAGGAGCCGGTCTCCATCGAGCCGCCTATGATGACGGGCTGTCCCGTTTCGCTGTACTTTGCCGGCAGGCCCTCCATGCCGGGGCCGTAGGCCCTTGTCGCGCCTTTCCTGTGGACGAGCAGCTCTCTGGGCTTGCCCTTTATGATGTGCGTTTCGAGCTTGGCGGTATTGTGGGTCACATCATAGACCATAGACATGCCTAAGTCTTCGGGGGAGCGCTGGAATACTTCCGAGAAGACCTGACGGAGCAGGTGAAGGATTACCTGCCTGTTGACGAACGCCATGTTCGCGGCGCATTTCATGGCGGCGAAGTAGTCCTGCCCTTCGGGGGAGTTGAAGGGGGCGCACGCGAGCTCCCTGTCCAGCACCTTGATGCCGTACTTGCTTTCCATGACCTTCAGGAACAGCTGCAGATAATCGGTTGCGACCTGATGGCCGAACCCGCGTGAGCCGCAGTGGAACATGACCGCGACCTGGTTCGGGAGCGTGAAGCCGAAGGCCCGTGCACACTCGGCGTCAAAGATATTCTCAGGTTTGGCTACCTGTATTTCGCAGTAATGGTTCCCGCTGCCGAGAGTGCCCACCTGGTCAAAGCCCCGCTCTACGGCCCGCTGGCTCACCTTTGACGCCTTCGCGCCCTTGAAGCACCCCTGCTCTTCGGTTAACTCCAGGTCCTCTGACCAGGCGTAGCCTTTTTTCAAACACCAGCGGGAGCCCTCTTCGGTCATTGTCCTGAACTCGTCGTGAGAAAGGCGCAGCAGGCCCGTTGAGCCGACGCCCGAGGGGATGCGGTAGAACATGGCGTCGACCAATTCCTTCAGCCTGGGCTTCACCTCGTCATAGGTGAGATTAGTCCTCACGAGCCTCATGCCGCAGTTTATGTCGAAGCCTATGCCTCCGGGGGAGATGACGCCTTTTTCAGGGTCCATCGCCGCCACCCCGCCTATGGGGAAGCCGTAGCCCCAGTGGCCGTCAGGCATGCAGAAGGCGTAGTTCACTATGCCGGGAAGGCAGGCCACATTGGAGACCTGCTCGAAAACTCCGTCGTCCATCTCTTTTATGAGCTTTTCCGTGGCGTAGATCCGGGCAGGGACGAGCATCCCGGTTTTGTAGGATCTGGGCAGCTCCCATATCGTATCAGATACCTTCTTCAGCGCTGAAGGCTGAGCCATCCTCATCTCCCTTTTTGCGAATAGTGATACTCACACTTTAACAGAAAAAAAGGAATATGGTCCGCCAGTATCATGTCTGCTCACCGTTCGCTTGTCCAGCTTCTTGACAAGTCCTGTCAGGGGTCTACAATCAAACATGGGCAGAATATACGCGGAAGCATAGGGGTTCCGCCGGCCCGCAGGTATTAGCGATTAACAAAGGAGGCATGACTATGAAAAGGAGCTTTATAGGGGCCGCTTTCACGCTCGCGGCGGCCGCCCTTTTCTCTACCGCCGCCTACGCAGCCTTAGAGGTGCCGCTTGAGGGGTCTTTGAACTTCAGGGACGCCAGAGGCACGGCATTAATTGAGGAAGGGACCGATACGGTTTACGAGCAGGAGCAGATAACCATCAATGTCGGCGGACTTAAGCCGAATTCCGTCTATACGGCCTGGCTTGCGAAGGACCAGCCGGGAGAGAGGCTGATGGGGCTTGGCGTTAATCCTTATTCGTTCAGGACCGACGCGTCCGGAAGCGGGAATTTCGTGGCTACCGTTGGCGAGGGTGAGCTCAACAGGTGGGATGTCATCGAGATAGCCCATCATCCCAACAACGACCCGAGTGATCTGCAGAATTCGCAGATAGCCTTGAAAGGAGACCTTGGAGGGATCTTCGATTAAAGGAGGAAATGCCGGTCAAAAGCAAGGGCCTCCATATTCAGGGTAGGAGGCCCTTTCGTTTTCAACCTCCCTGTATCTGAGGTGAGCGATGGTAAAGGAGCTTGCTGCTGCCGCTGCTCTGGCTTTCGCCATTACAGCCCAGGCCCCGTACGAGAATACGGTGGACTTGAGGGGCGAGGACTGGGACGACGCCACGGGAGAGGCGGTAATAACTGACATACGGGACGGCCAGAAGGAGATAAGGATAGACGCCAGCGGCCTTGAGCCCAACGCGACCTATTCGGTATGGCTCATAAACGAAGCCCCGATGATGGGCGAGGTCGGCATAGGCTCTGGAGACCTCATATTCGAGTCTGACGCCCTCGGCAGGGGTTTTTATGTAGTGACGATACCTTCCGACCAGTTCAAGGACTGGGACAAAATAGAGGTCATGCATCATCCCAACAGGGATACCGAGGATGTTGAAAGCGCGGAGTTGACCCTTACCGGGGTCCTCTATAATCAGAGCGTCGAAAAAAGCGGGTGACTGACGGAAGACGGCAAAAGACCTCTAAAAAACATGGGAAAGCATGGAGCCTTCCCATGTTTTTTTCGCCTGAAGACTTCCCTTATCCTTGACCGTTTTTTCCATCTATGATAGTTTTTACTCATGAATATACTGATAACGGGCGGGGCGGGCTTCATAGGCTCGCACCTTGCGGACGCGCTTCTCGCCAGAGGCGAAAAAGTAACGGTAATAGACGAATTCAACGATTTTTATGACCCGAAGCTCAAGAGGGAGAACATCGCTCCCCACTTGTCAAATCCCTCGTACAGACTTATAGAGGGCGACATCCGCGATACCGATAAAGTTTTGCGGATGTTCGAAGAGACAAGGTTTGATGTTGTCGTACACCTGGCCGCCCGCGCCGGTGTGCGCCCCTCCATAGAAGAGCCCCTTTTGTACGAGCAGGTCAACTGCGTAGGCACGCTGAACCTCCTCGAAGCCGCCAGGAAAACAGGCGTCGGAAACTTCGTCTTCGCGTCCTCCTCGTCAGTTTACGGAATAAACAGCAAGGTCCCTTTTTCAGAGGGCGACCCCATAACCTGCCCCATATCGCCCTACGCTACGACCAAGAGGGCGGGCGAGCTGATGTGCTATACCTATTCGCACCTGTATAAGCTGCCCTCGACCTGCTTGAGGTTCTTTACCGTCTACGGAGAGCGCGGCAGGCCCGACATGGCCGTGGCCAAGTTCACCCGACTCATACACGACGGCAAACCTATTCAGGTCTACGGCGACGGAAGCGCCCAGAGGGACTTTACCTATGTTGGGGACATCATAGAAGGGCTACTGAAGGCCGTCTATACGCCGTCGAGATACGAGATAGTAAACCTGGGCGGGGCAAACACCATAGAAGTCAACAGGCTCATCGAGCTTATAGAAGGCGCGCTTGGCAAAAAGGCCGAAATAAAATATCTGCCGCCAGTTCCGGGGGATGTGCCCATAACATACGCCGACGCGGCCAAGGCAAAAGAGCTGCTCGGATTTACCGCGGCCGTAAGGATAGACGAAGGCGTCGAAAGATATGTTAAGTGGTTTCTTGAAAGGGAGCAGCGCGCTCATTCCGTCTGAGCCCAGGGATAAACTTTGAAAAAGAAATTGATAAAGGACATAAAGGAAAAGGACAGCGTCGTCGGCCCGTTCCTCGTCGTGCGCAAGGAAACCGGCATATCAAAGTCCGGCAAGGCTTATCTTAACCTGAAGTTCATGGACTCGACCGGAGAGATCGAGGCCAGGGTCTGGGACGACGCCGAAGAGCTCGCCCGTGGCTTCAACAAGAACGATGTCGTGTCTATCAAGGGCTTTGCAGTGGCTTACCAGGGCGGCGTGCAGCTCAATGTATCCGCGGTGAAGGCACTTGCCGAAGGGTCGTACTCGCTCAGGGATTTCCTGCCCTCTTCCGAAAGAGACCAGGCCTCTCTGGAAGCCGAACTCGATTCAACGCTGGCGTCCATCAAGGACAGGCACCTGAAGGCCCTGATGGACTCTATATTTACTGATACGGAGATAAGGGCTAAATTCCTTATCGCCCCGGCTGCAAAGGCAATGCACCACCCGTACCTCGGCGGGCTCGCTGAGCATGTGTTTTCGATCTGCGGCCTCGCCGATAAGGTCTCAAGCCATTACGGGGCCACCGTTAACAGGGACCTGCTGCTTGCGGGGGCCATGCTTCACGACATAGGCAAGATATACGAGCTGACCTACGAGAGGGCCTTTGATTATTCGGACGAGGGCAGGCTACTTGGCCATATAACAATGGGTGTCGAACTCATAGACAGGAAGCTCGCTAGCCTCGCTGATTTTCCCAGGGAGCTCGCAGTCCTCTTGAAACACATGATACTCTCACATCACGGCCAGCTTGAATTCGGCTCTCCCAAGAGACCGAAGACCATAGAGGCCATAATACTTTCCTACCTCGACGACCTTGACGCGAAAGTCAACACGGTAAGGGCCCTTTTGAACGGCAAGGCCGAAGGGTCAAACTGGACCCCATATCAGAAGCTTTTCGAAAGGTACATCTATACGGGTGCGGCGCCGTCGCATGAAGATGACGGGAACCAGCCCGGTGAGACTGCTGAGCCCGGTGAGAACGGCAAGAAGGCCGTACCCGGTGACGATAACGGCCTCGGCACGATGAGCCTTTTCAAGTAAAAACCCTTCCATTCAAAGGCTGCTTCTAAAAATCAGATATTTTTTCTGAAGTCAAGGAAGGGCGTGAATAAAAAGCACAGCATATATGAGATATGTGAGCATTTTTATTTACGCCCTGACACAGAGGTCAGGAAAAAGAACAATTTTTAGAGGTAGCCTGAAATGAACCAGAAAAAATCAGAGATGGAACGCCTCAATGCCGGTATTGCCGCCGCGTGCGCTGGCGCGCATCCCGGGGCAAGGCCGGTTTTTGGAGAAGGACCTGTGCCGTGCTCTCTCATGGTCATAGGAGAAGCCCCGGGCAGGGACGAAACCAGCGCCGGGAGGCCGTTTGTGGGCAAGGGCGGCTCTTTTTTCATCGAGGTCTTTGAAAGGGCTTCGGGAATGGCAAGGGAAGAAGCTTATATCACTAACGCCGTCAAGATATGGCCTGTGCTTGAGACAAAAAGGCTCAAGACCAGAAAGCCCCTGAAGGCGGAACAGGATCTCTTCGTTTCTTTTCTGCTCGAAGAGATAAGGATAGTAGACCCGTCAGTAATACTTGCCGTGGGCAAGACAGCTTTTTTCGCGCTTTTGCCCGGTGAGAGGTTTGAAGCAGGGAAGTGGAAGAGCTTTGAGGGCCGCCATCTGATGGCCGTCTACCACCCGTCATACCTTTTGAGACAACAGAAGCGCCTTGCGGAGAGCACAAAGGAACTTGAGTTCGCGATTAGAGAAGCAGTAGAGAAGATTTAACAAGCTGCTTCAAAATTCCATCCTGTCGTCTTCGAAACGGCGTACAAACAAAATACGCCTCTCTCCTCGCTTCAGCCTTCTTTGGGAACTGGGCTGCAAACAGGGCAGTACGGCTCGCCTGCGTCAAGCGGGCAATCATGACCGCACTCGGTGCAGCAGACGCACTCAGCCAGCGGATAGGTGCACACAGGGCAAAACCCTTCTCCTGGCGCGGTAGTTTTGTTTTTTTCCATAAACCGCCTCCGGACATCAACGATACAATTTAATTATAACGCTTTTTCTTCAATGGATTTTCAATCAGAAGAGCAGCATGAACTCTGCGTAGTAAAGGCCGGAGAGCCTGTCCTGACCGTTGTCTCCAGCAATAGGGAGCTGCATGCCGGTGGTGATGGCGAGGTCTCCTTCGATGTTCAACCGGAAAGCCGGGCCAAGGAAAGCGTAGTTCTCTTCCATGTCGAATACACCCACTCCCTGGAAGCGCAGTCCCGGGCTCAGGTCATAACCCAGGCCCGTGCTGACAGGGCCGCTGTCTTCAAGCAATTCCGGGAACGCGGCGGGAGATTGGCTGACATGAGCCCTGTCCGTTGCGTGCATGCCCTCCACTAGCTCGCAGAGCGAGGACGGTACATCCTTGCCGGAGACGGCGGTCTGATCCGGTATAAAAACACTTTCAGGTTTGAACGCGCCTTCTGTCAAATGGTTCGCAAATCCTACCGCGCCGCTGTTCAGGTACGCGCTGCCCCAGGGCATGAGCGCGGCCGCCGGAGCGGGCGATAAAAACAAGCCCGAGAGCGCGATTGATAAGGCCTTTATGGGTTTTGAAAATTTGACTGTTGCCAAAGGGCCTGCCTTGTATATAATTAAAAGGTCATTTTTCCAACCTGAAAGCGCGAAGAGCTATGCTGAACCTTATGAACATGCTCAGGAACTGGCGAAGCCTGTCGCTCACGGCCGGCCTTTCCTGGTTTATGAAGCTCCTTATGGTGCTCCTTCTTCCTGTGGAGCTCTACAAGGGAGACTATCTTTTTTCCATACTCCTTGTTTTTTCGGTCATCCTGTCCCTCATACCGAGCCTCGTGGAAAGGAGCTACCGCGTAACGCTGCCCTTTGAGCTCGATCTCCTCATTACGCTTTCGATCTTCCTCAATACCTTTATGGGCGAAGGGATGAATTTCTACCAGAAGGTGCGGCTCTATGACAAGGCCCTGCACATATACGGCAGCGCGGTAGTAGGCCTGCTGGCCTTTGTGGTCGTCTACACGCTGAATTATACGCGCAAAGTGCGCCTCTCATTGCCTTTCATCGGTTTTTTCACCATTACCTTCGCGATTGCCATGGGAGCCGTCTGGGAGATAATGGAGTTCGCGGTTGACAGCCTCTTCGGCAAAACGACCCAGAACGGGCTCGCGGATACAATGTGGGACCTCGTAAACGACTTCGTAGGCGGCGTCATTACGGCCGCCGTCGGCATGCTCTATGTCAAGTACTCGAACCCCGATGTGAGAAAAAGGCTTGCCATGCCGCTTGGTGAAGTCTTTGGCATGGGCAGGCGCATAGACAGGCTTAAGGAGCGCCTTGAAAGGCAGCCGAAGATCGTCAACGCGAAACCTGAAAATATCGAAGACAAGAATATAAGAAAAAAATAAATCCACGCTTCGTAAGGGAAAGTTTCTCAGAGTTCGGGGATTTTCTGTTTCGATTCTGCCTGTTGCGCTTGCCATGCGGCTCCAGACAGAGACAAGCTCCCCATACCTTCTAAGGCTCTCCGTTTAAATTCCATCGGCCGCTATTTTTTTACTGCTGGCCCTGAATCAAGTCGAAGCGGCTGCAAGCTCCTGTAAGCGTCAATGGCATTCAAAAAAATAAGGCGGCAGGTTTTGACGCCTGCCGCCCTTTGCCTTCGCGGACTCGGTTATCTCCAGTCTCTAAGGAGAATCCCGGAACCATCCCGAAAGATGATCCCTTATTACTCTTCTTAAGGACCGGAGTTTCGGACCCGCGGAGGCAGCTCTTGCCCCCGCGCTCGGTTATCTTGAGGTTCTAAGGAGAATTTTCAGGACCCCACTCGGATCTTTCAACCCGAAGGTAATCACCTTCCATTCTTCTTACAACCCAAGTTTCGGACACGGAGGCAACCGTCATTTTTTTTAGCGGCAGAGGTTTTACCCTCTGCCGCATTGCTTCCCTGAGCCGGTTAATTCCCGACTATTAAGAGGAGGTTTCGGAAACCATCCGAAGACAGTTCCTTATCTCTCCTCTTAAGAGCCGGTTTTTTCCGGCCCAGGAAAGCAACCTTCAAGTCTTATATCTGATACGCTTCTTCCACATGGAGGAAGTTGTCTACTTCCTCTTCTATGACAGACGCGAGGTCCGACACGGAGACTAGGCCAATGAGCTTATTGTTCTCAACCACCGGGAGCCTGCGTACTTTCTTTCGCGCCATCAGCTTCGAAGCATCGAACACATCGGTTTCCGGGGTTGCCGTTATTACGCTAGACTGCATTATGCCGTCTATCCTCGTCCCGTCAGGGTCCTTTCCGCTTGCGAGCCAGATCACCAGGTCCCTGTCCGTAATGCAGCCTTTTATCGACTCGCCGTTCGTAACGAGCAGGTATCCTACCCGGTAATCCTTCATCTTCTTCGCGGTCTCCCTTATAGTAGTGTCAGGGCTTACCGTTACTACTTTCTTCTGCATTATCTGTTTAAGTTGCATTTTTTTCACCCCCTCTTAGAACCTTTGCTTCTGGGGCTGCTCATGAATCAATCCTGACTTAAATCCGTTCCTCTCAAGAAACCTTTCTAGACTCTTTTTCCATTTTGCGGGGGCGTCTCATCCCTTCATCGCCCATAAAATAATGGTAACTCAAAAAGACGGGGAGTCAAGTCAGGCGGATAAAAAAGAAAGCTGAAAAAAAGTCATGGACGCGTTGACTGGGCCGCGTTCGGGTTTATACTCTGTCTCTGGCCTGATTCCTTTGGCTCTTTTTTCATTGATTCCAACTCCGGCGCGGAGGTTTATAAATGTCAGGATGGCGTTATCAGGCAGCGCTCATCTTTACTGCGGCGATGTCGTTTGCCGGGTGCTCGCTTGTCGAACAGGTGGTCGTTATAGAGCACAGGAAAGAAGCGGTCAAGCCTTCCGAGAGGACGCCTTCCAGTGGTGTGTCCATAGCCTCAGGCCCGTTCAAGTGCGCTCAAGGCGTGAGCGGCCCCGGTTGCTCCGGGGAAGTTATCTCGAAGACATATTCCGCCCGGTATGACAGCGGGCCTGTTTTGAAGCCGATTAAAAAAACGCCGGAAAATAAAACCGCGGAAGCCCGTGAAGATTCCGCTTTTGTCAGCGCCGTAAAAAGCTGGATCAAGACAGGCATGCAGCTCCCCGGCTGGGTAGGCCCCAAATGAGCGGTCTTAACAGGCGCGGCTTAAATAGCACTTGTTAATGGGCCTTGTCTTTGATTTAATATTCTCTCCATGAGCCTTTTCGCCATAATCTTTCCCTCGCTGATATTTGTTTTCTGTCTTTTCATCCACGCTTTGATATGGCGGCTGCGCTTCCCGGCCAACAGGGCCGCGACCCTTTTCATCATCTTCGTTCTTCTCCCGTTTATCGCTGGCGGTGCGTACGCGCTGCTCCACCCGATCAATTTCGCAGAACCTTTCGGACTTTCGGTGGTGGAAGCAATGGCGTGCGGAACC
>Ga0209323_10002740_pt1 | contig 11714 bp, 18 predicted proteins | sample Rifsed19ft2_FD_184014 | JGI IMG/M metagenome (GOLD analysis project Ga0209323, IMG submission 184014) | Soil microbial communities from Rifle, Colorado, USA - sediment 19ft 2 (version 2) | ecosystem: Environmental > Terrestrial > Deep subsurface > Rock core/Sediment | place: Rifle, Colorado...
ATGTCGGTATGGCCAAATCGGCAGACAGTGCGGATATAAAGAAACTATGCAAGATACTGGCACAGGAAGAACTCAAACACAAGCATAAGCTCGAATTGTATTACGACGACATTGTCTTTAAAGAAGACTAACGGTAGCGCACTTGCGTTCCAGTTTGATATTTTTAAAAAAGAAAAAAGCCTTGTTCTGAAATAAATTCGGAACAAGGCTTTTTTTATTACATAAAATGGCGAGGCCGACGGGACTCGAACCCGCCGGCTTAATTTTATAAGTCTTTGTTAAATAGCAACTTACAATTTTTCATAGTTCAAAAACACCGTCACCAATGTGTCACCAGATGTTTATTTAGTAGAAGTTCTAAAGTTCTTCCCATTTTGTTCTGTCAATGTCAATTTCTTTAAGAATTTGATTGAGAAGGTTTTCACTTATGTCCCTTTTGTGAGGATTTGGGATTCTGATTTTTAATTTCTCTTTAATCATGAATTGATGTTTTCCCCCGGAGTATGGTCCAGTAAAGTCAAGTTGTCGCATATAGCGAATCAAGTTTTTGCGTTTAATGGGACCGAATTTTGGCATCAAACTATTTCCTTAACGTTTAGGTCGATTCCGTTAATTATTGGAATAGTATGACCCCTTTTAATACCTAATAGAATCCATTCCTCCAAAACTTCTTTTAGTTCTTCCCGGCAAGCTTCTAGACTATCTGCATTTGCCCATACTCCCTGAAGGTCTTTGATTTTGCCAAAATATCCTTCATTATTGGGCAGAATCTCATAATGTGCTTTTTTCATAGCCGCGTTGATATAAGCTGTAAACATAAGTTATTTTCCTTTATAAAGAGGTTACGTTTGAAGTTTGTTTTCTTTAATACTTTTAACATGTTGGATGTGTTTATTTTTAGTTTTACGGTTAGAAGGTAGTTTATATGCAGTTATTCCTTCGATAATAGTAGAGACTTCTTTTTCAGTAAGGATTTTTTCAGTCTTGCTTTTTATGTATTTAGTATAACCTTTTAAGAATACGTTTTCAGGTATATTTGTTTTAAGTTCACAATCTCCGATAAACATAATAACAGAATGAAATTTTCCTTCTGGTATTTTAAGAATTTCTGAGATCGTCTTGATATGTTGATAATTTTGCCTTAAAGGATTTTGGAATGAATATTTTTTGCTGAAGAATACCTGAGTCCATTTAGTGTCTTTTTCGCTTCCATAGATCCAGCCATTCATGTTTTTTGTTTCGATGACAAAGATACCGTAAACAGAGATGATTATGTGGTCAATTTGTGTGGTTCCGCCGCCAGACTTGGGTAGAATAATGTTGTTAAATATATGGTAGGTATTTTTATCGAGATACCACCATTGCATAAGTTTAATAGTTAACTCACCGTCCCAGCCTTTATACCAGCTTTTAAAACTTTTTAGCAAAGACATTTTTCATAACCCTCCTTATAGCATTTCAAGCAGAGAACGTTATGCCGGTTTTGTTTTTTTTAAATTAACTTCATGGTGTTTTGTTTTTTTAAGGGAATCTTTCCAAACATCGCGTTTGATGAAATCGAGGAAATTTTTAGTAGTGGTTATTTTTGAATTGTCGTTGTTTCTGAGGATATCAATAAGTTTATCGACATATTTTTGTTCTTCAGGGGAATAGATTTTTTTCTCATCATAATTGCCTGTAAGAAGTTCTTCCATAGTCACGCCAAGTACTTTGGCCACTTCGTAAGCCTCATTAAGTTTAGGTATACAACCCTTCAAAATGCTGTTAATAATGCCTGTTTTTATTCCTTTAGCTCTTAATGAATAAGGTTTTCCAAATTTTTTTGTTAGTTCTAGGAAGTTGTCTTTTAGTGATTTATGCATATATGTTAATAAACTTATAAATTATTTATTTGACATATTAATAAACTTACGTATAATCCTTTTTAAATTAAAAGAGGCTATAGTGAACCTTTTTTAAAAAGCGGGGAAGGGTGTCTCTTGGCGGAGGCTCACCCTTCCCAACATTAATTAGCACACCTTTGTGGGGTGCGTATGCATAATACTAATAAAATTGGTGAAAATGTCAACCGAAAAAAGCTATTGAGGGTGTTGTTTATCCTGAATAGTTTTTTTCCATTCAGGTTCCACAGTAAGCTCGACGGGATCGTGAGAGTCTTTATCATGATGCTGTCGGGCTTTTTTTGTTCTTACAAAGCGGAAATAATGATTACCGGTATTTTTGGTAATGATTATTGTAGCGCTATTAAATGTTTGTGTGTGTTGATGTATCAGGTTTTTGATAGTTCAACACAAGTTGAAGTATTGGAAACTTGATGCTTCGACACATAATGAAATTTTACCGATTAAGGGGTAGCTAATGCCATTACTAGAGTCATTGCCTGGTGTTGATAGTGTTGATCGTAGTATGTGTGTTCAGTGTGGTAATAATGATGTGTGCAGTCTGTATGAGAGTTATACGGCATCGATGAGGGTTAATTGTGAGCATCGTACAGAAAAGGCAATAGTATATTATCCTGAACAACAAGCGTTGAATGGGGGGGTAGATTTTAAAGAAGATGAAGAAGGTGGTTTTAATGAATTTTCGATGGCTGTTTTGTCATGTGGTAGTAGGTGGATAAATGCAGAGTGTGAAGGAAATTCGGGTCATAGGTTTTTTATTGAGCTGCATTGTGGCAAAGAGTATTGCCCGAAATGTGGTTTAAAAGGTAGTAAGGTGCACAATAAGCGCGTTAAAAAAGCCATGCTTCGGTTAAACCATATTGAGAGATTTTCTACGTTAACGATAACGGTTCCAAAGGAATATTCTGAAATGTTTTTGGAACGTAGTAAGTTGGATAGTTTTTATAAGGCCGGTATAAGAGTGGCAAAAGAAATTGGTGAGGGTGGATTTGCAAGGATCCATTTTTTTGGAGATAAAAAAGAGACCTGGCTTGAGCTTCACCCTCATTTAAATCTTTTGATAGTTGATGGTGGTTATTTGGAATACGAGAAACTTGAGGATATAAAAAGGTCTGTGGGTAGGTCTTTCCGGGCGATAATAGGTAAGGATGTACCGGTTAATTTACATTATAAATTTTACAGAAAAGAGGGTGATGTTTGGCTTGATAGTAGGGGTAATAAGTGTAAGGGGAATATTCTTCGGCATAAGGTGAAGTATATAACAAGGGCGACTGTGGGTTACGAGAGAATAAAAGGGTTAGAGTATGGTTTAAAGGAAAGTTTGATTGAATTGTTGGAAGGTGATAAGGAAAGTCATAAAAGGATACTTTTAATGAGGTGGTTTGGGAGTATGAGTAATAATAAATACAAAAAAACAATAACAGAAAAGTTAGGCGTTGGGGCGTTGGATGGTGAAAGTGACAAGATGTTATGTCCGTGTTGTAATGAAGAGATGACTTTTAAGTTGGTTGATAGTTTTTTGGTGCCTCCAAAAGAACAAATGGAAGAAGTTTTTCCGGGTGTGTATAGAGTGCGAAAAGATACGAAAATGGTAGGTGAGGACTTTAAATCGGTTAAAGAAGGGGTGTCTAATGTGGGTATTAAGGGTAATTTTTTTAATGGTGGGTTTTAGTGTTATGTTAAGTGTGATTGGTTGTAAGGGGGTGCAGAAAAGAGAGGATTTAGGATTTGGAGATTTGGTAAATGCGCCTTTTGAAAGCGTGAGTGAGGTGGGTTTCAATGGAAGTGTTTCTGTTAATGATATCGTAGGTGGTTCAGATTCGAAAGATGTTGAGATTGGTAGGGGTGTAGAGATTGATGTTCAGGTTGATGGGCAATTTGAATTATTTGATGTAGTAAAGATGCTTTTGATTCAGTTTGGTTATTCGTTGACGTGTGCTTCAGAGGGTAAGGTTATGGTGTCTGTAGTTGGTAGTTATACAGAGGATGAAATAGTAACGATAGCAAAGGGAATTTGTGAAACTCTTGGGTACTCGTTGGTTATTGATGGCCGGATATGTACGATTGTGAGAGTTGATAAATCGAGGTCAGTGCCTGATTATGTAATGGCATTTAAAACGAAGTATGTTCTTTTAAATAAAGATTTATTGGGTGATATTCAATCAACGGGAGATTTAAAGGTTTTGGTATTTAAAGATATTGTTGTTGTTTATGGCTTGAAACAGCAGGTGTTGCGGATTGTTGAGTCATTAAAATTAATGGACATAGATTATTTGCGTGGTTGTTTTGTGAAGTTTGTGAGCTGCTTTGATGCGGAAAAGGTTATTTCTTTGATTTCGGGTATGTATGAGCTGGAAGGGGTGAAGGTTATAAAGGTTTCTGTTGATTTGGTTGTAGTGGTTACTCGTTCTTCTGATTATATGACGTACATATCGCGGATGATAAAGAGTCTGTCTTCTTATTCTACTATGTCTGAGGTTTATGTTTATAAGGCTAGGTATCGCGATGTTGATGAAATTAAGAGTTATATAGATACGATTGAGAAGGTAGATATGAAAGTTGATAAGGAATTGTCAGCTTTGTTTTTTAAATGTTCATATGATCGTTTTGTGGTTTTGAAAAAGTATTTAGTTTCTTTTGATGTATTGAGTAAACAAGTATTGATGCGGTTGTATATGGTTGATGTGAGAGGTACCAGGGATTCTGGTTTTGGATTGGATTGGTGGGTGGATGCAGGTTCTTTTAGTTTAGATAAAACAAGTTTTGGGTCTTTGATGTCAAGCGGGATTAGCGGGGTGTATAAAGTGGGGAATGTAAAGGCTTTTTTTAAGATGCTTGAAAAGGTGTTGGATGCAAGAGTGATAAATAAGCCGAGTGTATTTGTGAAATCTGGTCAGGAAGCGGAAATTAAATTTACTCGTAGTGTGCCTGTATTGACTTCTAAGGGGTCAGGTCAGTCTGTAGGGGTTGGTACAGGGATTATCCAGAACATTGAATATAAGGACGTTGGGGTAATCTTTAGAATTACTCCAGTGTGTGTTGGTAGTAATATCCTTATAGAGGTCTATGTTGAAAATTCGTTATTACAGAAGGATACAGGGGTTGAGAATAATCCTTTATTTCTCAAAGATTCGGTAAGAACTAATTTTACTGTGCGCGATGGTTCTTTTTGTGTTTTAGGAGGGATTAGGTATGACAATAATGAGGTTTCGGTAGATGGTGTGCCGTTTTTGAGTAGGATAAAATATTTAGGGTATTTATTTGGAGGGTTTAAAAGGTCTAATGAAAAAAGAGAAATGTTAGTGTGTTTGTATCCGAAAGTAGTAAGGGATGAATATGAGTTTGATCGGTTGAGTGAAAGTTTATTAGAGGGTATGAGATTTAATCAAAATTAGGGGGTGCAAAATGGCAAAGGAAATTAAGGGTGTTGTTTTGAAGGGTAAGTATCTCGGCTTTTATGAGATATCGGGTAAAGACGGGAAGAAGTATTTGTATGCACAGGTTCTTCAGGGTGATGGTGGTAGGTCGTCTATTGTTGATGTTAGGGTTAGGAATATTACCGTTTTGGAGGTTTATGAAGAAGGTTCTGAAATAGAGTTAAAGGTTAATATTCAGGAGTTGTTAACGAAGGACGGAAAGCCGTTTATTGTTGTGGATGCTGCTTAAGGGGGTGTGCTGTGGAGTTAGGTGAGACAATAGTTTTTTTAGTGCCTCAGATAATGCCGGACACGGTGGAGGGTTATCAGTATTTCAATTATTTTTTTGGAATACCGATGGCTTTTGCCGTGATAATAATTCCTTTAATGGTTCTGATCATGTTGGTGAACAGGTCTTGAAATGGAAGCAGTAGATTATAATTTTTTAATGGCATTGTCGGGGTTGTTGTGCGGAATAATGTTTTGTATGGCTATGATTTTAGCATTTAAATGAGAGGGGGTGATTACATTGTATAAGTGGTTTTGTCGGGGCGTGGTGTTTTATTTCTTGCCGTTGGTGTTAGGGTTTTTTGTTTGTGCTTCTTTGGCTCGGGCTTACGATATAAACGTTGATTTGACGACTCCGCAAGGGGCTTGTACTGCTAGTTATGTATTTAGTGGTTATGAGCCGGATAAGGCTATTGATAACGATTCTTTGACGTATTGGCTTGCGGCTTATGATGCTTTTGGTTGGTGGAAGTATGATTTTGGGACTGATAATGGAAATCCAATTGAATGTCCAATTGATAAAGTTGTTATCACAAAAGGGACTGGTGGTTCAGATGGAACGTTTGAAGTTTTGGGGTCAAATGATGATGTTTCTTATGATAGCTTGTTTAGTGGGACTATAGTAGCAACAAGTGAATTGGAAACTTTTACGTTTGTGAATAGTGTGAGTTATAGGTTTGTAAAATTGGTTATGTTTGTATCTTCAGGTTCGAGGGATATAAAGGAAATTGAGTTAATGGTAACAACTTTGTCGCCTACACCAACGCCCACGCCTGTGGCGAGTGTGATTTTTGGTAAGGTTGCTGACTTTTATCGGACTCCGTTGGAAGGTGTAGAGGTGATGGTTAATAAGGGTACTGAAACTGTGGGTGTGGTTGAATCTGATATGGATGGCTATTTTGTTGTTAGAAGCAGTGGGGTAGAGGAGTCGGATATTTTGGATTTTTCTTTTGTAAAGCCGAAATTTATTACGGTTAATACGTCTGTTATTGTTGGTGCTGTTTCAGTGGTTGAATGTCCTGATATGTTTTTACAGCGGGGAACAGGGACAGAGTATGCTTTAACTGTAATTGTAATGTCTGATGGTGAATTGGTTCCTGGTGCAAAGGTTCGTTTTAAAAGGGCTGGTTTTTATCCTTTTGTTTCTTATACGAATGGGTCTGGTACTTGTATTATTAATAGATTAAGGGATAAGCTTTATGGTTATGTGGTTACGTGTGATGGTTTTGTTAAGTTGAGGGGTACGAAGCAAGTGACCGTTAGTGAGGATTTGCCTTTGGAGTTGGTGGCAGAGTAGTTGTTTTAAAGGTTTTTTTTCGTGTGGTTGTTATTTTGTAGTTTTTTTTAATTTGGTGAGAGGGGGTGATTATAGTGTTTAGGCTGATTAAAAATGTTTGGGGAAGGGTAGGGGTTATTGTTAGTACAGGCGTTTTAGCTGTTGCTGTGGTGGTTGGCTATATGCAAGTGGCTAGTGCTGCAATTGATTTAACGGATTTTTCTCTTTCTCTAACTACCATTGAGATCTTAGTTCCGATTCTTCTTACTGGCGGGGCTGCTATGTGGGTAGTTCGTAAACTAATTAAGTCTACGAATAGGTCTTAGGTGCTTGGGTAAGGGACGTGGGTTTTGCTTGCGTCCCTTACTGTTTTGAAGGGGTCTGTTTATGTTGGTATTCGCTGAAGTTTTGGTAGATGTGCCTACAGTTATTGAGATTAATACATTAACTTTGGTTATGGTTTGTGTTGCATTTGTGATGTTGTGTTCGTTAATTTGGGTTGCGCGTAAGTCTATAAAAACAATAAATAGGTCTTGATTATGAAACAGGTTTTGTTTTGTGTTGGTGTTATATTAATTACAACTAAAGCGTATGCTGTAAGTAATAGGGATTTTAATAATACGTTTAATGATATGGTCTCTATGGTTGCTCAGTTGAATACGTGTTCGTATGGGTATTTGAGTTGTGTTGGTCAAACTTGTTCGGACAAGTTGCCGTTTGGATTAAGGATACAGGGCTGTCCTAGTGCTGGCTTGGTAACGCTTGATGTTAGTTATCATGTTGGTGAAACTAAGTATTATTTTATAGTTACGTGTGGTAATGCTTATTCAAATGGATTGGCCAGGGACGCCTTTATATATGCTGACAATGTGTTAATTTCGAGGCATTATGTGTCACCTAGTCAATATGCGAATAATTTTTCTGTTGATCCTGTATTTTCGTATTTAGGTAGTTTACCTGATGTAAATAATTTACCTTATGATTTGCCGCCTGCTGATGAATTCCCGGGTAATAGTATGTTGGTTAATGTCGAGACGTGTGGGGGTGTAGAAAATGGTTATAAGGCAGTATGGGTTGATTTGTGTGATGGTAGGGTTTTTTATACTGCTAAAGGAATATGTGATAATGGGGTGTATGGTTGTTATAATAGTCCTGATTTTTCTTCCTGTTTTTCGCCGACTCCGACTTTGACTCCCGAGCCATCGCCCACGCCTACGCCGACGGAATCACCTACGCCGACGGGTACGTCAACACCAATTTTAACACCTACGCCTTTTCCTTTGCCTACTGATCCGCCTCCAATATCTCAGGTTGGTACCATAACTGGAACGCTTGATTTAAACAACGGTAATATAAATGTTACGGTTAAAATGCCTGATCAAGAGCAGTTATCTCCTTATTTTAAAAGTGGACAAGCTGAAGAAAATAAAATTAATGAGATAGATGATGAAGTGGTATCTGATGAAGTTCCTGATGTTGGTCAAACTACTGAGTTGGAATACACTTGGCTTGATGATTTGCTTGGTGTTTTGTCTAATCATACGATTTTGAGTGTTATTAATGGTTCTCATATTGTGTCGTCAGGTGAGTTGTGTGAAATATCTTATGTTATTTGGGGTAAGACTATCACTTTTTCTTTTTGTGATTGGGAGTATTGGTTTGATTATTTAGGTTATTTTGTTTTTGCTTTTTCTTTGTATTATGCAGTTGTTATTGTCTTTTTAAAGGGGTCTTGATGTGGGTATTCTTCTGAAAATATTTCAATTGCTTGGGGCTAAGTTCACTAAAGATTTTGTTATTTTTTTGGCTTTGAAGGTGTTTTTGACGTCTTTGGTTTTGATATCTCTGCCTATTGCATTGACTTATTATGGTTCTACTTTTTTGACTGGTATTTATGACAGAGTTACTGATTATGCGTCTACTCAGTTGGGAAGTAGTTCTCTTGAAAGTGTTGTTTTGAATGTATCCGGTTTAACTGCTTTTTTGGTTAATCATTTGAAATTGGTTGATGCGTTTAATGTTATTATTACTGCGATTGGTCTTAGAGTCCTTTTGAATCTTATTCCTTTTTCAAAGGTTTAGTATGATAACTTTAATTGAAGGTCGTATAGGCTCTGGTAAGTCATATTTTGCAGTGAGAGATATCCTTTATCAGTATTTTACATTTGATTTAGATAAGGTTCAATGGATACCTCGAAGTGATATTGATGTTGAAATTTATTCAAATGTAGATGGTTTTTGGGTGGTTAAGAGTTTAGACGAAGAAATTAAAAAGGCCGGTGGGTTAGAGATTTTTTTTTCTGAGTCTTATCAAAAGAAATTTACCAAGTTAAAGCGTCATGTTTATGTAATTGATGAGGCCCAGAAGTCTACTTTGTTTCATAAAAAGTTTTATAATGCTGAAGTCTTTTATGTTTTTGAGTTTTCGCGACATTTAGGAATTGATTTTTTTTTGATTACTCAGGATTTGTGGAAGCTTTCTCCTGGTTTAGTTAATCTGCCTGAAATACATATAAAAGTACAGAGACGTTCTCTTGCTGTGTTTAGGAATTCTTTCACATATATGTATATGAGTGATAGAGATGTTTTAAAAAAGATGTCTCTTAAGAAGGATCCTAGAGTGTTTGCTGCTTATCGTTCTCAGCGGGTTGCTGTTCGTGATACTTTAAAAAGTTTTTCGCGTCGTTATATATTAATTTTTGGTTTATTGTTTTGTTCTGTTGCGGGTGGTTTTTATATGTTTACAAAATCTTTTTTTTGGACGATGGAGCGTTCTTCTAAGAATAAGAAGGTTGTTAACCATGTAGAGAAAGTTGAAAAAAAGATGTTAGCTGTGGTTGGTGATTATGTTTTTTATAATGTAGGTGGTAAAGTTTTAAAAGAGAAAAAGTAGAATTGCTGTTTGTGCAGTCGAGGGATAAGAGACGGCACAAACAGCAGTAAGTGAAAGATATCGCTTTTTTTGTATACTAGATATTGTAAAACACAATATGTTGTATTTTACTTAGTGTAAAGGGGGTGTAAGATGGGGTTGACGAGTTTAGACGTGGTAAAAGTTTATTGTGATTTTTCAGTTGTGTATATTCAGGAAAAACTTGAAGAGTATGGTTATAAGGTAAAGCTGAGTATGGTTGCAAATATGTTACAGATTGTTTATTTGGAAGTAGAGTTGGAATGGGAAAAGACTGAAGAGGGTTTGAGTCAAAGTGTTGATGGAGGGCTTCTAGGGGTCTCTGGGGGTTTTTTACATGCCTGATGCCGTTTCCATATAGAACGGCATAATATAAAGCGTAGGGGTGCTTCTTGGGTTGATGTGGGGGTTGAGTAGTGAGAAGGTATAGAGCTATTTTAGGTTATATAATTTACAAAATTATCCTCTCTATTATAAAGGTGTTTATGAGATGGTTGAAATAGCAAATGAAATGGACTTGACAAATCCTGAGTTAATATTGTATTTTCTCCAGTGTGAAAGTGAGGAGAGAATGCAAGGAACGATAAGGGCAAAGGGCCATTGTCCGGTCTGTCGGAATAAGTTTATAGAAATAAAAAGGTTCGGTTACATTTGTTCAGCACATAAAACAGTTCCTAAGCGGTTTTTTGTAGACTTATTTTATAAAGGACTAAGAATCAGGGTCTTTTCAGATAAGCAGGGCCAGCCGATTGATACCTACCAGAGAGCTTCCGATTTATTGAATCATATCAACTACGAAATAAAAAACTATTCCTTTGATCCTACGAAATATGTTAAACAGCAGCTTGTAAAGTATTATGTGGCGAATTTACTGGAAAAGTTTTTAGAGTCTAAGATTGAAACCCTTGCTCCAAGTTATAAGAAGGATTATATGCGTTATACAAGAATTGCCCAAAGCTTCTTTGGGGCAATGGATGTGAGAGAACTGAGAAAGCTAGACCTTATAAATTATAAAGAACATTTGGAGAGAGATTTTGAATTTAGTGATAAGACTGTCAAAAACATATTTGATAATTTCAAGACCTTTCTCAGGTATCTCAGGAATGATATTGAGATAGTGGATACAATACCCTCGTTTCCTATTGTGGAGACAACACAGCCGGAAACGCATTGGTTATCGGCAGATGTTCAGCAAAAGGCGATAGAGTGCATACCTGAAGAGGATAAGCCTATAATAGCGTTTCTCATGTTGCATGGTTGCCGGCCTGGGGAAGCCAGGGCGTTGAAATGTAAAGATGTGAGTTTAGACAAGGGAACCATAACTATATCAGCTACATTTTCAAATGAAGTTTATAGAGAAAAGCGGAAAGGTAGAAATGTAAAGGATGTAACGATTCCGATACATTTAGAAATGTTTGAATTTATAAAAGGTCGAGTAGGAAACAACCTTCCGGGTGCTTTTGTGTTTATTAATTCAGTAACTGGTAGAAATTACTCAGAGGGTAAGTTGAGTAAGATATGGGAAAAAGTAAGGGAAGAAATAGGTTTGAGTAAGTCGATCAGGCTTTATGATGCGACAAGGCATAGTGTAGCCTCTCAATTAGTAAACAAGGGGGTCCCGATTCTTAGCGTATCGCGATTGCTTGGTCATAGTAATACAAAGATGACGGAAAGGTATGCTCACGTGGATTTAGAAAAGTTAAAATATGATATGAAAAATTTATCTTTAAAAGGTGAGACCGTCACTAAGCTGTCACCAGAAGCAAAAACTATTTTGTAGGTCTAATGATAGCAACGAGATAAAACGAGGCCGACGGGACTCGAACCCGCAACATCCAGATCGACAGTCTGGTACTCTAACCAATTGAGCTACGGCCCCTGAGTTTAATTATTTTCACTCTAGTTTACAGACGATGGTGGGC
>Ga0209323_10002741_pt1 | contig 11713 bp, 16 predicted proteins | sample Rifsed19ft2_FD_184014 | JGI IMG/M metagenome (GOLD analysis project Ga0209323, IMG submission 184014) | Soil microbial communities from Rifle, Colorado, USA - sediment 19ft 2 (version 2) | ecosystem: Environmental > Terrestrial > Deep subsurface > Rock core/Sediment | place: Rifle, Colorado...
TATGTTCACTATTTTTATTATTATTACAACTGGTGTTTTTTACGATTCTTCAGCAAGAAAGCCCACTTCACTTGGCTCTTTAGAGGGGGGGATGAATTGCTTTTTATTTATTTTTTTGTTCTTCGATATATTTTTTAATTGTTTCTTCTGAAATATGACCAACGGATTCACAAAAATATGAACGAGTCCATAAGGATGGTATTCTGCTTTTTAGAAAAGGAAATTCTTTCCGTAACATAAAAGCTGTGTATCCTTTTAGTTGGCTGACAATGTGCATTGGTGAATCAACAGTATGTACTTTAATAAATAAATGAACATGGTCTGGCATCACTTCCATTTTTTCAATACTCCATTTATGTTCTAATGATTTTTCAATGAGTAGTTCTTTTAATCTTATTTCAACATCACCAGTCAAAACATTCCTTCGGTATTTTGGACACCAAATTAAATGGTATCCACAATTATATACCGCATGTGATTTAGCTTTAAATCTTTTTGCCATTATTTTTAATAAAATATTTGACAAAGATAAAAATAATAATTAGATTTGCAAGATTAAACTAATAAAATGTTAACATATAAACGAAAACTGATATTGACAAAAGGACAAGAAGAGCGTTTATCTTCTTGGATTGGAGCATGTCGTTTTGTTTATAATTTAGGATTAGAAATAAGGATAGAATCATACAAGAACATACAAAAATCAGTTAGCAAGTTTGATTTAATGAAACAGTTAACTGAGATAAAAGATGTTGATTGGATAAAAGATGTTCCTTCACAGAGCCTACAAAACACTATGGATAGGCTTGATAATTCTTATAAGAACTTTTTTAGGATGTGTCATTCAGGAGGTGGTTTTCCAAAGTTTGCATCAAAGAGAAGGTACAGTTCTATTTTAATGAAGAAAGTTTCAATAAAAAACAACAAAGTAAGAATACCAAAAATAGGTGAGTTAAAAATGTTTAAGGATGTACCGATAATAGGCATCCCAAAGACAGCAACAATAATCAAAGAGCCAACAGGCTATTTTGTTTGTATAGTCTGCGACAAAGTAAGTAAAAACATACAAAACACAGATGAGAATCAAGTTTGTGGAATTGATATGGGAATAGCTTGTTTTTGTGTTGATAGCAAAGGTAAAGTAATTGATAATCCTAAACATTTTAAGAAATACGAAGATAAATTGCGTATTGAAAATAGAAGTTTAGCTAGAAAAAAAAGATTAAGTAGCCGATGGAAAAAACAAACGAAGAAGTTAGGATTATTGCATCATACGATAGCTAATGTAAGGAAGGATTTTCTTCATAAAGAATCTACTAAGTTAGCTAAAAAGTACAACACTATATATGTTGAAGATTTGAGGATAAAGAATATGGTTAAAAACCATAATCTTAGTAAACATATTTTAGATTGTGGATGGGGTGATTTTAGGTTGATGTTGGAGTACAAAACAAATGTAATCAGAGTTAATCCTATGTACACATCTCAAACATGTAATGAATGTGGTGTGAAAGATGCAACAAGCAGGATAAGTCAGAGTGAGTTTGTTTGTAAACATTGTGGAAATATTAGTAATGCTGATTTTAATGCAGCTAAAAATATTATGAGCAAGGGCATTGCTCTCAATCGTCAACGTGAGGCATTAGCCTGTGCGTAGGTTGAAGAACCTCACTGCCTTTAGGCGTGAGAGTATGTCAGGCAGAGCAAGATACATCTAGTTCTAAGTACAGCGATAAAATTCTAAAAATAATGAGTAGATTTTAATTTCTTTTTAAAAACGGTCAAGATGATAAAAACTATTAATATTAAATCAATAGGTAGGGTTGGAGAAGATTTTGTTGAAATGTCTTATTCTGTAAACAAACAAGATGGTATTGTTTGTATAGAAACTATTTATGTTGCTCCATCGGAAAGACGTAAAGGATTGGCTAAAAAATTGATTTTAGAACTACTTAATAAACATGAAGAAAAAGTAGTTAGAGTTGACTGTACTAAAACTAGTAAAAAGTTTTGGATTAAGTTAGGTTTTAAATTCAATGGAATGAGTAGTTTGATGTTTGTTAGCAGTATTTTGAAACACGAAAGAAATAATGCTAATACTTTATTGACACCTATTGTTGGTGAAAAACAAAAACTAACCACTCCTTCTGTTAGCACTAGTTTATCTTATGTGGATATTGAATTGGCTATTGCTAAACACTACGGAATTAGACAGCATATAATTGTACCTAATTGTTTTATCAATTTTGGAACAAATACAGACCACGAATGTGATTTGATTGTAATTAAAAAATCAGGATATGCTATTGAAGTTGAAATTAAAATGAGCAAAGCTGATTTAAAGGCAGACTTTAAAAAGAAACATGGACATATTGATGAAAGATTGCAGCATCTATATTATGCAATGCCAAAAGAGTTGTATGAGAAATGTAAGGACTTGATTCCTGAATACGCAGGTGTGTTTTCTGTTACTAAACACAAAGATATATTTTTTGCAAGTATTGAGAAAATAGCACCTAAAAAACAATGTAGGAAACTTTCAACAGAGGAACAGCTAAAAATAGCTCGATTAGGAGTGATGCGAATTTGGAATTTAAAACAAAAATTTAATAAATAACTTTTAAAAAATGATGAAATAATTGAACTTAATTAGTAACAGTGAAAAAATAAAACCATGCAAGTAAAAACAATAGAAAAAAACATCAGAGCCAAGATGGAAGAATGGCTAAAAACAATCACTGATGATAAATTAAGAGGTGATGTAAAAGAAAACTTATTAGTAAGTGGTGGAAGTATAGCTTCTATGCTATTAAATCAACCTGTAAACGATTATGACGTTTATTTAATGGATATTGATGTCGTTAAAAGGTTGGCTATTTATTATACACAATCAGATAGAAATATTGTAATCTTTGATGGAAGAGAAAAAGAAAAATTGGTCAAGAGCCTTAATGATGGTTATATTGATAATGGTGGTGATAAGAGAATATTAGGTATAGATAGAAATAATGCTCATGCTATTTCTTTAAGAAATTTAAAGGCAGACCAAATTAAACTATATTTCAATGGAGAAAAAGGAGGTTTAAAGGTTCTTAATGTAGATTTAGAAAAGGCTTATTACACTCCTTTGTATTTTTCTCCTAATGCCATTTCATTATCAAATCAATTACAGATAGTTTTAAGGTTTCATGGAACTGCTGAAGAAATTCATAAAACATTCGACTTTATTCATGCTACTAACTACTTCACCTTTAAAGAAGGACTTGTTAGGAATTTAGCAGCAGTTGAAAGCATACTCACTAGACAACTTAAATATCAAGGTTCTCAATACCCTGTTACATCTATCATTAGAGCTAAGAAATTCATCAAGAGAGGTTTTAACATCGGTGCAGGTGAACTTTTAAAGATAATGTTTCAAATATCAAATCTTGATTTGAACAATCCTGATGTACTTGAAGAACAATTGGTGGGCGTAGATGTCGCTTATTTTGACTTCTTAATAACAGCACTTAGAAACAAAATGGATAGTGATGAAGGTTTTAAATTATCAGAATCTTATTTTAATTCTTTGATAGATAGAATATTTAGTGCTGTTGATGGTGAAGGAGATAGTGATTTAACAACAACTATTCTACCTCGTACTACTGCTGTTTATTCTATTTTAAAACTAATCAATTGGGAAAAAGGTGATGAAGAAGGTAATAGAAAAATATTTTTTCAGGAATATTACGATTTTACTAAAGAACTTTTACAGGAATTAGAAGGGGGTCGTCATTCATGTGCTGATGACTGTTGTAGTGCAATAGGAGATGTTATTGATAAGTGGGGTATTTCAATAGAAAATCAAGTAGATGACTTTCCAAGAATATGGATTAATAGACCTAAATAACAATATTAACAATGGTATTTATAAAGATTAAGATATTTTTAAGTTATTATAATTTGTTCCTTGACAAGAAGAGTCAAAAAATCATTAATTCTATCTTGGTTGAAAAAAAATCATACACACAGTTATCGAAAGAAATGAATATCAGTCTTACAAATGTCGTTAGTTGTTTTAATAGTGTTTCTGAAAGAACTACCAAATATTTTTCTAAACTAAAAAAATTTGGTAGTTTAAAAGAAGATATTTCCAGATTGAATTTTCAAAGGAAAGTTCTAAAAGACTTAATAGACAAACAAAAATCTGAATTAAATATTTTAAAGGAATTTAATGGTGATTTAATTTCTTCAACTAAATTGGATGACATAGATATATCAGTTAGGTCGTTAAACTGTTTAAGGAGAGCTGAAATACATTCTCTTTTTGAATTAACCAAGATAAAGAGAACTGATTTATTGAAGCATAGAGATTTTGGTAAAAAATCACTACAAGAAATAGATGAATTAATGAGTGAATACAAATTAGAGTTTGCAAAATAAATGAAAAACCCATACGAAATATTAGGAGTTAAGAAAACGGCTTCAGCAGATGAGATAAAAAAGGCTTACCGTAAAAAGTCTAAGAAAACACATCCTGATAAGGGAGGTTCTAACGAAGAGTTCACAGAAGTAAATAAGGCTTACAATATACTTAAAGATGCTATTAAGAGAAAGATTTATGACGAAACAGGAAGTACAGGAGAAAAAACAGAGCAGAGTATATACAATGAAGTTGCTACAATGTTTTTTAGTGCTATAGCTGAAAATAAAGATGCTATTAATATGGATATTGTTTCTTATTTGCTTGATAAAATTAATGCAAACATGAGTGAATCTATAGCAAATATAGATGGACTTCGTAAGAGAATTAACGACATTAGTAAATTCAGAGGTAAGATGAAGCTAAAGGATGAGTTTAGTAGTAATGATAATATTTTTGAGGACTTAATAACAGGGAGTATTCAAACAATGGAACAGGAGATAAGGTTTTGGGAAAGTTTTCCTGAAAAACTAAATAAGTTAAAACAAATAATTGAGAAGTACGAATGTGATAGCAAACCTACTTATTCTCAATTTAATTTTGGCAAATTAAAATCAGTTATGTTTTTTTGAAACACAATAACCTGAATTAGAAATTTTTAAAAAATAACAAATGATGATAACAAGAACAAATACAATCAAGGATGTAGGAGAAACATTTTACGCACTGTGTAAACAATATACAGGTGATGGTGTTAATCCTGTGGAAATGGAGATAAAAAGTATTGATGTTAATATTAGCGATAAAGGTGTTAATATAACCTACAGATGTTTGCCTGTTGGTGAGAAGTATATTGACTTAGAACCATTAGTTTATTTTAGAGCAGATGTAATAAAGTCTAACAAAAAAACAAAACATATTGTTGCTAAAGAAAAGATTGATGAAATTATAGGAATTGTCTGTGATAAATACAACATAAGTTATAAAGACATTACCAGTAAATGCAGAGAAGGTGAATTGCGTGAAGCAAGAAGAATATTGTATTACATTTTACATTGTAAAAAAGGATATACAAGTACTTTTGTTGCTAATTGTTTAGGTCGTTCCAATCATGCTACAGTTCTAAGTGGTTGTGAAGTTGTTCAAGGATTTATGGAGAGTGATTATAAATTTAGAGATATTGTCAATAAGTTGATTGTTGAAATTAACGGACACGATTTGGTTGAGTGAAATTTTGAAGTGGTTACGAAATGTAACCAATTGGTAGTACTTGCAAAAAAGTTCTTTAAAAATATTGTTAATCAGGGTGTGTGTACGTCCGTAGAGCCTATCGTAGATGTTTCGGTTGCGAAAATTTATGATGATAGGAATACCAAACAAAATGGTAATCAACTACTTAGTAAGTATAGGTTGTGGAGTACCTTGTTTTGTAGGGTAACTACAACAGTGTCGATACATCAAGCATATTTTATGATGTTGTGGAGTAACTAATTTTGTAGTGTAACTACAACTAATCATCAAGAGGCAGCTTACGCCACCTCTTGAATCAAATCAAATAATAAAACAGAAATTAATGCCGATAAATCGGAACTAACTATGGCAAAAATAAGTAAATCATTTGTAGAAAAATAAAATTTATTATAAACATAAAAAATGTAATTATATGTCAAAAAAGACTTCAAATACAGAAATCATTAGGCACAATAAATTTACAATTACCCAAAGTTTAATGAAAACATTAAGAGATTACCATGACGGTAAGGGTGAGTGTGGATTACAAATAGAATCAAGATACATACGTAAAGAATGGGATTTATATAAACCTTCTGATGTTATGTTATTGGGAACATGGTTCGAATATAAGATTACAGGAGCATTGCCTAAAAACAATATAATACCTGAACCTCTAAAAACTTTAACAGGAAAATTAACAGTTCCTTATGAAAGAATGGAAAAACATGTTAATAATTTTAAGAAACTACAAAAGTTTTTAAAATTTGAAATTATTTCTATTGGAACAACTTGGGTATGGGAAGATTTAGCGGGAACATTGGATTTACTATGTCTTGCAACGGTTGATATTATACAAGAAAAATTAGTTGTTGTCAAAAAAGGTAAAAAATTCATAGTTGATATAAAAAGTACTGGTTTACTTGATGATAAGTGGAATCCTTATGGTTGGGATTTAGCTAATTTAGGGAACAAGTTTAAAATCATAACACAGCCAATACATTATAAATACATAGGCATGAAGTTATTTGGTGAGGATATTCCTTTTCTGTTTTTTTTATTCCACTCCAATAAAGAGAACGATTTTAGGATAATTAATTTTGAAGTTGATAAAGATGTTTATTCGTCTGATGATGAAAGTAGAACTGATACACATGAATTTTCAATTAAATACACTAGAGATTGGATGAATTATTATGTTAAGAATGGATTCACGTCTTATTTAAAGGACAAAGAAGGAATTATCTACCCTAGTGTTGAAAAGTGTGCTGAATGTCCGTTAAAAGTAGGATGTAAAGATTTTAGGATAATTCCTGCGATACAAACATTCTATCACTCATTAGATAATATTGACCAAAAATATAATCATTAATATAATTGCCACTAACGGTTGCGGGTTAAGGAAGTTTTAAAAATGGGGCAAATGAAACAACATATTTATTCCAAAATTTTCTGCCCCATTTTTGAAATTTACTTTAACCCGTTGTTATGCACAGTTGCTCCCAGTGAACTTTCCTACGAAGCACAAAAAAAAGAAAACAATAATTTTTTAAGGTGGGGTGCGGTGGGTGTTAATAACTTTTACAGAATAAATTTGTTTGTATGTATAATGTGCGTATATTTGCCCCATACAATTATGAGACGATTTAATTTCTTTATAGAGCAAAAGTGGATTGACCGAATTAAACGGGATATGAAAAAACACGGATTTACTTCTGTGTCAAGTTTCATACGGCACATAATAATAAAGTTCTTTGATAAAAAATTTTGACGGTAGCGAAAAGTGAGTTACTTCATTTCGGATGGCGGAAGCGGGCTTCGGCAGCACACGAAAATATCTCTCTTTGATTATCTCCGTCAAAACTTATTGCAAGTGGCGATTATAGTGTTACTTCTTTGGATGAAAAACACACTGTAATTTTTACCCTTGCAAGCTATTGGAAAGTAGCGACTGAAAAGCGTTCATCTGCTAATTGAAACCGCTTACCAGAATTTTCTCTTTCCATACTTGTAAGGGCTGTATCAGGAAACTGTGCAGCCCTTTTTATTTGAAACAATTTAAAATAAATATAAAATGTCAAGATTTAACACAACATCAGAAGGAACTAAAACCGTAAATTTAGCAGGTGGAGAAGCGTATAAGCAAACTCCCGAATTAGAATTGATTTCAATTCTATTAACTTCATTCGCTAACGATAGCTTTTATCGTTCCGCTAATGACACATTTGACCGACTGAAAGAGTTGGTAAGAATTTGCGATAAAAAATTTGTTGCACAGGCAGCCGTTTACGCAAGAACTCAATTTGGGATGCGTTCAATTACTCATTGCGTTGCTTCTGAACTTGCGAAACATATTGCAGGGGAGAAATGGGCAAAGTATTTTTATTCGGCTGTAATTTACAGACCTGATGATATGTTGGAAATACTTTCTTACCATACTTCAAAGAATGGCAAACTGCCAAACTCAATGAAGAAAGGATTGGCGAAAGCATTTGATAAGTTTGATGCTTATTCATTGGCAAAATACAGAGGCGAAGGCAAAGGATTTAAACTGATTGATGTTGTGAACTTGGTTCACCCAACACCAACAGAAAAAAATGCTGATGCAATAAAAGCACTTGTAAAAGGCGAATTGAAATCTTTTGATACTTGGGAAACCGAACTTTCAAAAGCTGGGCAAACTGCAACCAATGAAGAAGAAAAAGCCGAATTTAAAAAAGAGGTTTGGATAAAACTTATTCGTGAAAAGAAACTTGGCTATTTTGCTTTATTGCGTAACCTACGCAACATTATTGAGCAAGCACCCGAAGTTATTAACGAAGCGATAGAAACGCTTACCAATGAAGCTATAATCAAAAAATCATTGGTGTTGCCTTTCCGTTTCTTAACCGCATTTGAGGAAATACAAAAACTTACTGACGGTAAAATTGTAAGAACTGTTTTAATGGCTTTGAATAAAGCCGTTGATATTGCTGTAAGCAATGTTCCGAAATTTTACGGTGAAACATTGGTGGTGTTGGATGTATCAGGTTCAATGCAAGAGGCACATTTAGGAACTAAATCACCTCACATTATAGGGGCTTTATTTTCTGCTGTGTTGGCGAAATCAAACAACTCTGACTTTATGGTGTTTTCGGATAACGCACAATACCACAATATAAACCCAATGGATAGCACCATTACTATTTCAAACTCATTGCGTTTTGCTTCGGGTGGAACAAATTTTCATTCTATATTCCAAACCGCAAATAAGAAATACGATAGAATAATTATCCTTTCAGATATGCAGGGCTGGATTGGCGGCTACACACCTACAAGAGAATTTGCCGAATACAAAAAATCAACTGGTGCAAATCCTTTTGTTTATTCCTTTGACCTGAAAAACTATGGTTCAATGCAATTTCCTGAAACGAATGTTTTTGCATTGGCAGGATTTTCCGAGAAAGTATTTGACACAATGAAACTGATGGAACAGGATAAAAAAGCATTGGTGAATGAGATTAAGAAAGTAGTGTTTTAAAACCTTTTACATTTTTGAAAAAAATGAGGAGAGCGTTGGCAAAAATTATTGTTTTCTTTTTTTCGTTCAAGTTACCACAGAACTTCCTACGAAGCACGGCAATTGTGCATAACGACGGCTGGCGGCATGGTTTAGTAAAGGCTGACCACTACCGACCATCGAATAACAAAACTTAATTCAGCCTTTATTAACTATACCGCATGTTGTAGGTATGTAAAAAATACGGAAATGTACACGGGAACTTATTTCAGAGCAAAGTTTGTAAACCATGTTTATGAACCAACAGAAACAGCAACAGCACATTTATTAGCAGAATTTAAGCATAAATGGAGCGTGGGGCAATATGTAAGATTTAGAGAAAGGCATAAAAGAACTGATGCTGATACTATAAAAGAAATAGCCTACTCATCTGAAAAGTGCGGAGGCGGAACTATCAAGGTTTACAAACTTAGAAACAAATGGGTAGGAGAAAGCTGCATAAAAGCACTAATGCAGTAATTTTTATTACCTACAACGTACACGGCTATATTCTCGGTTTTGCTTTTCGCAAAACTGGAATTATAGCCGATGTTATGCAAGTGCGTTGGCTTGTGGGTGGCTCGTTTCAAAACTCTTTTTCTTATTTTTTTAGGGAGGAATTTTTTATTTTCTTTTTTTACTTGCTAATTGACAATTTATATTTATCTTTGAACCGAATTAGTAATTCAGCTAATTCATAAATAAAAAACAAAATGACAATCGCAGAAAAAATTAAAGCAGAAATTAAAAAAGTTGGCGGACTATCCGCTTTTTCATCATCAGCAAAAAGAGACCGCCCAACAGGATGTCCGATGATTAAAACAATGAAAAGTTCAATTGCTGACAATCTATCAAGAGAAGAAATTTACATTGCATTTCGCTTGGGTTTGATTGGAAACAATGGACACGATGGAACTATTGTTGCAAATTCAAAAGCATAATGGAGCAACTATCTGTAACCGACTATGCAAAATTGCTTGGTGTAACTCGCCAAGCAATTTTGTTACAGATAAAAGAAAAAAGGTTGCCGAAAAATGTTACGGTTAAAAAAATTGGTAATACTTATTCTTTATCTGTGCGTGGGCAAAAAAAATAAGAAAAAGAGTTTTGAAATGTTGCATAACATAGAATATGTAAAGCTACTTATTAATCACCAATAAAATCAATAGACAAAATGAATATTTCTGAACATATAGACAATTTCATTCAGGAGTCAGTCCGAAGGAATTACAGTAAAAATACTGTAAATAATTACGTTAGTTGTCTTAAATTATTTTTTGAGAAATCCACTAAAGACCATCCAAAAAATATAAATGAAGGAGATATTAAAGATTTTCTCTTTAATATCAAAGAACCAAATACTCAGCGAAATTATCATTCAGCAATTAAGAAATTTTACGATATTTGTTTAGGACAAAAAAATAAGTTTAAATACATCCCTTATGCAAAAAAAAATAATAAGCTGCCAATAGTTCTTTCAGTTGATGAAATTCAAAAGATGTTTAATGTTTGTGAGAACAAAAAGCATAAAGTAATTCTCGCTTTACTTTACTCTTGCTCGTTAAGAGTTTCTGAATTGATAAATCTTAAATGGAAAGACATTGACCGAAGCAGAATGATTATAAACATTATTCAGGCAAAAGGTAATAAAGATAGACAAGTTGGATTAAATGCTCCATTGATAAATTTACTCACTGAATATTGGAGTGAATATAAATCAAAAGTTTATGTTTTGAATGGAGGAAATGATTATGAAAGATACTCCGAAAGTAGCGTAGGAAAAGTTGTTAAGCAGTTGGCAAAAAAATCAGGAATAAAAAATAAAAGAGTTTATACACATTTAATTCGACACACATCAGCTACCCACATGGTAGAGATTGGTATTGATATTAATCTGATTCAAAGATTATTAGGTCATTCATCACCTAAAACAACAGCAATTTACACCCATGTTTCACATAATTTAATTAGTAAAATTCAATCACCATTATCACAAATTCAATTGTGAATACATAGTGGTTTTCTTGAATTTAAAAAGATAAAAAAATAAAATAGAATGAGTACGATAAAAGAACAATTAAAGCGTGAAATAGAGCTTCGTGGTGAGATTAGAAGTAGAATTAAAGGTAAGGAGAAGAATGACCTTAAAAAGATAGCAAAAGAAGCAGGAATTGATTATAATGGATTTCTTAGGTGGTTTAAAAATGAAAATAGAAGCATGGGTGACAAGAACATAGACAAAATAGCTTCGGTTCTTAATAAAAGATTTGTGTTGATTGATAAAAATCAATAACTTTTAGTTTCTAGCCTTTTAAGGCTATGTATTGAGCAAGTGTTAATAGTTTATTAGTTGATATTAATCTGTCTTTATCTATTGTTGTCCCTGTTGAATCATCAATAATTGCTCCAACCCCTTCTATTATAATATTCCCAACTGTACAAGATGCGTCTATCCACACTTGTCCTGAATCCATCCTGATTATTATTGTAGCATCTGAATCTGTGATATTTAGAAATTTTATTTTCCCATTCCAATTGTTATA
>Ga0209323_10002747_pt1 | contig 11702 bp, 9 predicted proteins | sample Rifsed19ft2_FD_184014 | JGI IMG/M metagenome (GOLD analysis project Ga0209323, IMG submission 184014) | Soil microbial communities from Rifle, Colorado, USA - sediment 19ft 2 (version 2) | ecosystem: Environmental > Terrestrial > Deep subsurface > Rock core/Sediment | place: Rifle, Colorado...
CAGCGCTATAGTGGAAAAACAATGTCCAACGGACAGGATGCAGTTGATCTAAAAAACGAGTTGCAAATTGGAAAAGACTAGCGGGCATTAAAGGCATGTAGATAATTGGCACTAATCCAAACGAAACAAGAGACCAGATTAAAGTTTGAGTTTTGAGAATTGGTAGAAAGAAATTGCTAACAATCGACTGCGGGTTTGTTAAATATCCAATCAGGGCACTCTCTAGACTCTCGTTCTCTTGTACAAAGGAAGAGTAGTCGTTTTGGCCTAATGCTGGCATAAAAATTTTAATTGCTAAGATTGACCAAGTGAATGAAATAACAACGGTAGCAAACGCCATTTTCCAACTTCTTTTAACTAACCAAATATAAATGCCCAAAGTTGAGAGTAAGAACCCTACATGTTCACGAACGGCAAGGCCAAGAAAAAGGAAGAAAAAATAGCAAATCCACCGTTCTTTTTGCAAAAAGTAAAAAAGCCATGCGAGTAAAAATGGCAATAGAGACATCTCATGAAAGTCATAAACCGCAGTAGCTTGAATTCCTATAAAGTCGATATAAAGAAATGCAATTACTATCGCTAATATTCTAGGGAGGCATCTTCTTGCAATTAACCATATGGGGAAAACTGCTGAAGAAAGTATCGTGGCTTGAAATAATAATAAGATCCTTTCGTTTTCAGTAAACCAATAAAGTGTAGACAAAAGAAGCATTATTGGCCGAAACCTGTCAGCTAAATCGGGTAAGTTGGTAATAGTTGAGAAAGGATATTCGAATTTACTGTATAACCATAAGGCTTGATCATAAATACTAAAATCGATTCCTTGGGATTGAAAATGATTGTGGCGAATAACTGCAAGTAGACTATACAGTGTCGAAAATAAAAGAAAAATAAAAACGATGATCCAAAAATCTATTTTTACACCAAGAATTTTAGTTCGGTTGATCCTCTCCATTTGAAATATCCGCTGGTTGCGAATCAATTATAATATATGCATGTTATGAAGCTCCTGAGGAAAACTAACATCCTTCTACTATTCATAATTATTATTGCCGTTTTTTTTAGGTTTTATAATTTCAAAGAGTTACAATTCTGGAATGCAGATGATGAGATTCTAACCGCTACCATAAGACATATCATTTGGGATAAATCTCCTACACTTCTTATTCCTAATTTGTTTCTTGAATTTGGTCTTGGTCCCATTTTCTATTATCTTTTAACACCATTTTATTTGATAACGAACTTCGACCTTGTTAATTTGAGGATTATTGCATCGGTCATCGGTTTGGCAACTACTTATTTTATATATTTGGCAGGAAGGTCTCTAAAAGATAACAACGTGGGTCTTATTGCAGCTTATCTGTATGCATCTTCCTTTCTTGTTGCATTTCTAGAGAGAAGAATATGGCCACTCACCTTGAACGGACTGATGGCTGTGCTTGCACTCTGGTGCCTTTTGAAGATCATCGACAAAAATTATAAATATATACCTCTTTTAGCCTTACCCATTGGATTTACATTTAATTCGGACCTTTCTCTTTTAGTAGTGATTATTGCGGTTTCTGTGATATGGGTAATTTATAAACTGCCACTTATTACCAAATATACCTTTTATTTTTTATCAATTATTTTACTGTTTATAGCTCCATTCATCTTGGCAGAAATTATGTATAACCATGCAGTCTCTGGACCGCTATTAAAGACAATTAGTAAACCATTCGACCAGCAAGCTATTTCTCCAGGTTATTTTCAAAAATTTCAAACAGCTGATTTTCTTAATACCCTTTCAAGAATGATTGCCTCCCAGCCGAGTAAATCTTTTGAACAAAATATTTGCCATGGGTATTGTTTTTATCCAAAGCCATTGTTTTCTCCTTTAACACAAATCGCAACAATCTTAATATTTATCGGCAGTATTGTTTTGTTTTTCAGAGACAAGAATTTTGATAAGAGGAAATTTGGAATTTTATGGATAATGATGATAAGTTTTATCTTGGGAATTTTAATCTTTAATCGAATATTTCATGGAAATTTCAGTCAAAGTTACTTTACCGTAATATTCCCAACTTTTGCTTTATTAACAGGGAGTTTTTTGGCCAGTATCAAAAACAAATCCAGAACTTTATTTTTTTTGCTTGTTTTTGCTTACTTGGCTATTAACTCTTATACAATTTTAAACTCCGCGGTTAGTAATCCCCTTTATAAAAAAATCGGGCTCGTTAAAAATAGCATAAAACACGTAAAAGGAGAAAATTATTATTTAGTTGTAAATCCATCTCAAATTGAGGACGGTTGGACCGAATTATACACTGTAAAAGGACAAATACCCGCCAGCAGCTCTTGGTATGAGTATCTCGAATGGCTTTATCAAGCGTACAGTTTGATTCCTACGTCTACAATAAAAGACGATGTAACAAAAACTATTATAGTTGGGACATTAGGCGATAAATCGCCTGACAGAGAAAAAATTATAGCTTCCTATGAATCCGGAGATGTTGTTGTTTATGTTATAGAAAATGATTGAGTCGAAGTTAATCGGAGATTCTATACTTTAATAAATAATAAATAGCTGCTAGACCATCATACCACTTAATTTTTTTCTCAGATACTGGCCGGGGCTGATAATTTATTGGCACTTCGGTAATTTTTATGCCCGCTTTGGCAACTTTGGCGGTAACTTCCGGGCAAAATTCGAAGCCTTTTGAATTAAGCTTTATACCTTTTAACACTTCTTTTCTAAAAACCTTGTAGCCTGTTGGCTCATCAGTAATCTTGGTACCATAAAGGAGATTAGTAATCAAGGTTACCAATCTTCCACCAATGTCAAATGTCCAATGAGAAGGTTTATTTTTGCCTAATACTCTTGAGCCGTATACTACTTTTACGCTTTTACTATTAAATGGTCTTAGAAGGATTGGAATATCCGCAGGGTTGTATTCCAAGTCCGCATCCTGAATTATAATAAGGTCGCCTGTCGCTTTTAAAAGCGCACTCTTTATTGCCGCGCCTTTTCCATTATTCACTTCGTGCTTTATTAGTTTTTTACCATCAATTAATTTTTTAGCTATTTTAAAGGAAGCATCTGTTGAACCGTCATCGACCGCAATAATTTCTTTTTTAAATCCATTTGGCAATTTAACTTTTTTTACTCTTTCTATTATTTCCCTGACTGTTTTCTCTTCGTTGTATATCGGCAAAATTATGGAAAGTTTCATTTCTTTTGAGCAACAAGGAATAAGGACAAACCCAATGGCGGCTCAATAATCTTTTCAAAAGAAACTAACGCAAGCACAAGCTTTTCGAAAATAGTAAGCTGAACTTTGTGTATAATGTCTCTTCTTAAAAGCTTGCCGTTTACAAACCATCCCATCAATCCAAAAAAATTTAGGCGTCTAACAATGATAGGCTCTAATTTTGCCGCCTTGCACTTTTTAATCAGTTCATTTTTTTCATATCGCCTGAAATGATCAAGGTATTTATCCATTGTGCCGTAAGCCCATTTATGCGCTGGTACTGTTGCAATAAATTTCCCATTCCCTTTCAAAAGTTTACATATATTTTTTAAAGCTAACCGATCGTCTTTAATATGCTCAAGAACGTTTAGACAAATGATGGTATCAAACTTTTTATTGCCGAAAAAATATTTTCCTTTTTCGATATCACCAAAGCCCGCATTTGTGCCGAATTTTTTTTGAAGTTTTTGAATATAGAATTTATCAATATCTATGGCTGTCGATTTACCTCTGGGAAGCATTCCAGTGAAACTTCCGATACCAGCGCCTACATCTAAAATCTGGCTGCCAAGATAGGGTTTCAACTTCGAAAAAACCCACAAATTGTAACCTTTTGCTGTTTTCATTATTTCTAAATTATGCTTATCGACTGAATTCATATCATTCGGGGATTCTTTTCTGAATTTTGATCACATTGTTTATGTCTTTTTCCCAAACAATTCTAAAGCTTGTGAAATTAGTTTGCCAATCAAAGCTTGTGTAAAATTCATTTTCCGGCGCTTTTTCTATAATTAAGTAAACAGTATTTGCCTGTTTGGGATTTGGAAAATATCTCGATTTATTCCTGACGTAATCCGGCTTGTTGGGCAAATAGGCAAAATCCTCCGGTAGACCTCTGTTTTTTTTCACTCCCTGCCACCAAAAGAGGTATTGATAATTTAAGTCGTAAATCGAGGGAGTGTAAATATAAACAGAAAAAGGACTTTTAGCGTCTTTGTAAATTAAATCGATTACCCGGAGTTGATTTGCAAGCTGGGCAGGGTCTGCTTTTGCTTGAGCAATCGTTGCGTTTTTTGAAAATGACAAAAGGTTTACAAAAAGAAAAATCGCCAAGAATACTATTGTAAATATCCTTGACTTCCATCCAAGAAGAGCAAATATAACTAGGAATGCAATGTTGATAATAAGGCCATAAAGATACCATGTTTTAATTTCAACAGATATTAGGAAAGTACTAATCAAAAAATTTAAAGCTAGAATGTAAATGTTAATTTTTAGAAGAAAAGCAAGATCCCTATCTTCGTTATTTTTAATAAACTTATAAATTCCAAATATTAACAAAAGAATTAAACAAAGGGCAAAGATCTCGTTTTGGGGAGAAAAGCTTGACTTGAAAAAGTCTATATAGGTAGAAATCCTTGTCGGTATCCTTTGTAGAAGCGGAAGCTGTCCCGATAGGGAAGGATTTTGACCCAAGAAATAAGCAATTAATGATTTCGTCTGAATAAACCCATGGCGTATTTCGAATAATAAATGCGGTAAAAAAGGAATGGAATAAAAAGCCGAGGAAAGAGAAAAAACTTTAAAAAAATTTTCCCACTTATTTACGTTCATCCAGGCGCTTTGGGATGTGGGTTTTCTGATGGGATCATAAAATTTAAGATAGAAAAGCATAAAAATCAGAATTAGCGTGAATACAACCGCAGGAGCAGGTTCCGTATGGAACATTAAACCTACAAAGAAAAAGGCAGGGGTAATAAAAAATGGATTCTTGATGATGGAAATGAAAGTAAAATAAAGTATCAATACCGTCAAAATCGAGGTGATATTCGCAGGAAAAGAATATGTTGAATTATTAATGTTCGCTGCATTAAAAAGAAGAAGAATGCCCAAAATGAACGTATAGGTTTTGCCCAAATATTTCTTAAACAAATAGAAGGCCAAGATTGCCGAAAGAATAATTAACGATCCGGTTGCATAAACTGCGGAGAGTGGGTTTCCGCCTGAGAGTAAAAGTGGAATGGAAAGAAAATAAAACCAGAGTGGGCCGAAATAAACACCCCAAATACTCGCTGCCGGGCCAATTAAAGTCGGAATATGATAAAAGGCAATATCTTTTGCCCAAAGCAAATCACGACCCATGTCATAGGCAAAGGGCACAGAGTCGCGGACGATGATAAAAACTCTCAAGACCGCGGCGGCAAGTAGAATTACTAAAAGTAAAATTTTTTCCCTCATAACTTTGTCGAATTTTATCAGAAAAATTAACCTTTATGTTCGGGGGCGTTTATAAGACCGCATTTTTTCCACTTAAGACCTGATCCACATGGACAAGGGTCATTGCGGCCGATTTTTGCAACACGAATTGGTTTGCTTGCGGAATTTAATGGATTATTTGCGGCTGGCTGTGAACTGCTCGCCTCGCTTCGCTGACGAAGCAGGTCAACTTCTAACTGTGGACTCTTTTCCAGTGCCTCAAGCTTAGCAATTTCCGCATCAAGTTCCTCATCAGTCATTTCCATGGGGTCTTCTTTTTCAATAGGTTGCTGGACAACTGGGATGCTAGACGATTGGGATGAATCAATTGCTGACTGTTGATCGACGTCTGGGGTAAGTTTGGCTTCTGGATGGACTTCGATACCTTGTTCCTCAACTCTTTCAATTGTTGGTTCTTGTCTTACTTGAACCTTAAAAATGCGGTGGACTATTTCATAATCAATCGAGGCCATCAATTTTTCAAACAAATTGAAAGCTTCCTGTTTATACTCAACAAGTGGATCGCGCTGGCCGGCGGCACGAAGCCCAATTCCTTCACGCAGATCATCAAGTGAATCCAAGTGTCCGATCCAAAGGGTGTCGATAACCGAAAGATTGACAAATTTCTCGATATCCCTGGCAACAGTCTCGCCGAGTGTTTTTTCGCGACTGGTGTAAACCTCGTTAATGACACCTTTAAGAAAACGTATTAGTTCTTGAGGATCATTAATTTTTGAAGCATCTTTAAAGAGCTTATCATTTGATGCATCATCAAATGGAATAATAGTTGCAAATTCTTGGATGATTTTTTCGTGTTCTGGTTTTGCGATTCCCTCTGGTGCATGCATTAGCACCAAATTTTCAATTTCTCTTTCAATTTTACCCTTTATTTCATCCTTCATTTTCTGAGCCATCTGCTTGTCTTTTGCCGCTTCTAAATTTTCCCGGCGCATGCCGTAGATAATTTCTCTTTGCTTATTGGCCACATCATCGTATTCGACTAAGTGCTTGCGAATATCGAAGTTGTGGGTTTCGACCTTAATCTGGGCATTTTCAATAGCTTTACCAACCATTGCATGCTCAATCGGAGTATCTTCGGGAAGTTTAAATGTCGTCATGATTTTGGCAATTTGTTCACCACCAAAAAGACGCATGATGTCATCTTCAAGCGAAACATAGAAACGGCCGGATCCCGGATCACCTTGCCTACCGGAGCGCCCCCTAAGTTGATTATCAATTCTTCTTGCCTCATGCCTTTCCGTTCCGGTTACATGAAGTCCGCCCAGTTCAATAACTTGCTCATGTTGTTTTTGCCATTTCTCAAATTCCCGACCATGAGTTTGTGGTCTTCCTAATTTATCGGTTGGCGGCGTGCCACCTAAAATAATATCGACTCCCCGACCGGCAATATTGGTTGCCAAAGTTACCACACCTTTTTGACCTGCTTGAGAAATAATTTCCGCTTCTCTCTGATGGTTCTTGGCATTTAGAAGCTCGTGAGGAATGCCTTTTCTTTTTAAGAGAGAAGACAAAAATTCATTTTTTTCAATCGATGTGGTACCGATTAAAACCGGCTGACCCTTTTCGTGTCTTACCACTACGTCATTGGCTACTGCCGTAAATTTTGCTTTTGTAGTCTTATAGACAACATCGGAAAGATCTTTTCTTATCATCGGTTTATTTGTCGGAATCACCATTACTTCCACCTTGTAAATTTTATGGAATTCTTCTGCTTCGGTTGCCGCCGTACCGGTCATTCCGGATAACTTTTGGTAAAGTCTAAAATAATTCTGGAATGAAATAGTAGCTAGGGTTTGTGATTCCTGCTGAATTTTTACATCTTCTTTGGCCTCAATTGCCTGATGCAGACCTTCTGACCAACGACGCCCGTGCATAAGTCGGCCGGTAAATTCATCGACAATAATAATCTGGTTATCTTTAACCACGTAGTCACGGTCTTTTTGAAAAAGCGTTCTGGCGCGAAGTGCCTGTTGAATGTGATGGATAGATGCAAAATCCTTTTCATAAAGATTTTCGACACCCAATCTTTTTTCGACTTTGCGTATTCCATGCTCGGTAAGATTGGCGGTTTTTAATTTTTCATCGATAACATAATCAGTCGCGCTTGATAATTCCCCGACTAATTTTGCAAACTGATAGTACTTCTGCGTAGCTTGAGCCGTAGGTGCAGAAATAATCAGCGGGGTTCTGGCTTCATCAATAAGGATAGAGTCTGCTTCGTCAACAATGGCAAAGAAATGAGTTCGCTGAGCCATTTCATCAAGATTCCAAACCATATTGTCACGGAGGTAATCAAAACCGAACTCATTATTGGTTCCATAAGTAATATCGGCCTGGTATGCTTCTTTTTTATCAACTGGCCGAAGATGGCGAAGCCGCCAGTCGGTCTGGGTTTTATCTTCAAATTTCGGGTCGTAAACAAATGCCGCCTCCTGCATAATGCAACCGGCAGAAACTCCCAGTGCAGAATAAATCGGTCCCATCCAGCCCAGACCGATTCTTGCCAGATAATCATTGACTGTTGCCAAGTGAACTCCTTTTTTCGATAACGAATTGAGGTAAAGGGCAAGCGATGCGGTTAAGGTTTTTCCTTCACCGGTTTTTTGCTCGGCAATTTTGCCCTGATGCAGAACAATTCCGGCCAAAACTTGCACATCAAAATGCCGCTGTCCTAATGTTCTTTTGGATGCTTCGCGAACCGCCGCATAGGCCTCGGGCAGTAAATCATCAAGTGACTCTCCCCGCTCATGGCGGAGCTTAAATTCGGCGGTTTTGGCGAGCAACTTTTCGTCCGATAATTTTTGGAAGTTTTTCTCTAAGGAGTTGACAGCTTCAACTTGCGGTTCAAGCTTTTTAATCTGTTTTTCGTTAGAATCCAAGAATCGACTTAAAATTCCAAACATCGTCTTTATTGTTCGAGCCTGTCGAGAACTACATTAATGAAACTTCTCGACTTCCCCGCCAATATCTTTGAATTTGTGGCGGGTCGCTCGAAGAGTAAAATTAAACTTTTGATCTCTGTTTCCCTTCTGCTTTCTCAATTATTTTTCTCCATAACTCTTTTAAAGATCTGCCAGATTCATGGGCAATTTTGTGAGTTTTTGGGGAAAGTTTTTTTAACCGATTGCGCTTTTTCAAAAGGCTTTCTTCATCCTCGGGCAGAATCTGTTTCATGGAGTTTTATTATAGAACCCATCTTGTACCTTCGCAAGCTCACCATTCTGTCATTCTGGCTTGCCAGAATCCGTACCTTGATTAGATTCTGAAGTCGTTACACTCCCCAGAATGACTACTAAAAGAAAAGCCTCCGCGAGCATTCCGGAGGCTTCTAATTTCAAATTATGTATATCAGCAGGTCGCCTTGGCACCTTTCACCGAGTTTGACTCGGTTTCAGTCATACTAATGGCGCTCCTCTGATATATTTTAATTTTCGCTATTCTCAAATTAAAATATGAAAAATTTATTGTCAACCGATTTTTGCTGAAGGAATTTTGGGAAAGCCGGTGTATTTTTGGAGGGCTTTGGGGACTAAAATTGATCCGTCTTTTTGTTGGTAATTTTCCATAATGGCAAGCAGAGTTCTGCCTGCAAAGACTGTTGCATCATTCATATGAACGAATTCGGTTCCGCCATCTTTTCTTTTGACTTTTGTATTAAGTCGACGGGATTGATAGTCGGTCATAAGATCTGCTGTGTGAGTTTCGCGATATTTATTCTGCGCAGGGAACCAGGCTTCTATATCAATCTGTCTAGCATCGGGAACCCCCATGTCTCCAGTACAAATCATAACAACCTGATAGGGAATCTCTAAAGCCTGCATAAGATATTCTTGAACTTCGACAATAAAATCTTGTTCTTTTTTAGAATCTTCTGGAATAGTGAAACTTTCTATCTCTAATTTATCGAATTGATGGACCCTAAATATCCCTCTTGTATCCTTGCCGTAAGATCCTGCTTCGCGTCGAAAAGAAGTTGAATACCCTACGTATCTTATTGGCAGATCTTTTTCATTTAATGTTTGATTCATGTGCATTGGACCTAATGTATGCTCTGCACTACCTATTAAATAAAGGTTATCTTTGTCCAAGTAATATCTCTCTTCTTTTGGCTCAAGTCTTGCCATCTGATCAAAAACTGTAGGTTTGATCATTACCGGAGGAATAACAGGCACAAAAGGTTTTGGATTATATTCTGAGATTTTGGCAAGTTGACTTTTATTTGTAAGTAGTTCAAGAGCGTATTGAATAAGTGCGAATTGTACAATCACAAGAGAACCCTTTATGTATCCAAATCTTGATCCTGAGACCTCTGATGCAGTTTTCGTATCAACGATATCTAATGACTCCCCTAGTTCCTGATAATCTTTTACTTTAAAATCAAATTTTTTGGGTATTTTCCACTTTCTTATTGGTTTGTTTCCTGTTTCGTCTTTTCCGACAGGAACATCGTCTGTCGGCAAGTTTGGAATTTCTCTGATTAGAAAGTAAAATTCTTCAGTTAACTTTTCGAGTTTATTTTCTTTCTCCTTTAGTTCTTTTTTAAGCTGCTGACCCCTTTTTTCGTCGCGAGCTTCGGCTGCTTTTTTGCGTTCGGATCGCAAGTGATCCACTTCCTCAATTAACTCTCGACGCTGCTGGTCGACTTTAAGAAGTTTGTCGATGTCAACAGAATAGCCTTTTTGTTTGGACTTTTCCGAAACTAATTTTGGATTTTGGCGGATAAATTTGATGTCTAACATTTCACCTCTTTTGCCAGCTCCTTTCCGGTTCGATTTCGTCTTTTAGAATCATTCCTACTGCCGTTTTATGAAATGGAATTTTGGTTATATGATAAACCTCCTTAAAATATTTTAAGGCATCCTTGGCTGCCGGTACACCTTTGGCTTGGGCAAGAGCGTCAAGATTGTCAGCCAGCTTGACAAGCCGTGCTTCCAAAGTTTTTCTTTGAGTATATTCACTAACCAAAGATGTGATTTCTTTGGTTGTTGGTAAATCCTTGACTAACCATTTGAGCCCTTCTTCCTCGATTCCCGCAAAAGCACCAGAGGCCATTCCCTTCACAAAGGTACCGACGTCACCGACAATAGTCTCGGCCATGTCATGGAAAAGGGCCATTTTAATGGCTTTGTTAAGATCAACTTTTTGACCGTTTTTAATCATCTCTGTTCCCAACATATAGGTCAACATCGCGGTCGTCCATGAATGGGCGGCCACCGAATCCGCCTCGTTTCTTTTGAAACCAAGCGCAATAAAACCTTGCCGAGGGAGCTCCTTTGCCCATTGCAAAGTTAAAAAAACCTTAAGAATTTTTTTAAGAACTGCCTTGTTCATCCCAGTCTCTCTGTCATTCTGAGCGTTAGCGAAAGAATCTTTTTAGATTGCTTCGCTTTGCTCGCAATGACAATAACGATCATAGACCAAGTTCTCCTGCTTTCTCTTGCATGGCTTTCAAGGTAATGCTGGTAAATTCTTCTAATGGAATATTTAACTCCGTCTCACATGTCTTTATTTGATCACGACTGGCGCCACGGGCAAATGATTTGTCTTTGAATTTTTTCAGAACTGACTCGACGGTGACTGATTTTAATTTTTTGTCAGGCTGAACTAAAGCACAGGCAACGATAAGGCCTGTCAACTCATCACAAGCATAAATGGCTTTGGCCATCTGAGTTTCTCGGGGAGCCTTATCACAGTGGCCGCGGATGGCATCAATAATTGTTTGATCGGCACCTGTCTCTTTTAACTTCTTGGTAGTTTCCTCGGTGTGTAAGTCCAGTGACTTATTAGTCAATTCATAATCGGCATCATGAAGAAGGCCGACAATTTCCCAATCGTCTAGATCGAAAGACTCCTCCTTCGCCAAGGCTTCGGAGGGCAAGTCAGAAGATTGAGAGGATAAGTGATGACAAAGCGTTCTCATGACGAAACCACAAGCGAGAGCATGTTTAACCATGTTTGGAGAATTTTTGAGATCTTCTAAAGTTTTGAGTGCTTCCTCTTTTGTCATTTTTCCCGCTTTCGGGGAGGTAGGTCTGGCCTGAGTGTCGGAAACAAAATGACATCTTTTATTGATGGCGAGTTGGTTAAAACCATCACTAAACGATCCATTGAAGGACCAATGCCGGATGTCGGGGGCATACCATATTCAAGAGCCTCAATAAAGTCGGTATCCGTCTGATGCGCTTCCTCCTC
>Ga0209323_10002755_pt1 | contig 11696 bp, 9 predicted proteins | sample Rifsed19ft2_FD_184014 | JGI IMG/M metagenome (GOLD analysis project Ga0209323, IMG submission 184014) | Soil microbial communities from Rifle, Colorado, USA - sediment 19ft 2 (version 2) | ecosystem: Environmental > Terrestrial > Deep subsurface > Rock core/Sediment | place: Rifle, Colorado...
GATGGCCAATACATTATTTCGGGCCGGGGCGAGTTACATTTGTCGGTTTTTTTGGAAACGTTACGCCGCGAAGGATTTGAGTTGAGTGTTGGCAAACCTCAAGTTATAACCAAAAAAATTAACGGAGTTGAAATGGAGCCTATTGAAGAGCTTACTGTTGATACGGAAAATGAGTATGTTGGAGCAGTAAAGAGCGAACTGGGCAAACGCAGAGGTGTTTTAATTTTGCAAACGGAAAATACTGCAAATTCTTCCAGGCTGGTTTTTGAAATCAGCACACGCGGCATTTTAGGCTTGCGGGGAGTTTTGCTTACCATTTCAAAAGGCAACGCAGTGATAAATTCTAATTTTTCGCGGTTCGATAAAATGGGCGGCACGCTGCAAAAATTACGAAAAGGCGTGTTAGTAGCATCGGAAACTGGTAAAACAGCACCGTTAGGATTAGCTACAGCTCAATCAAAAGGCGATGTATTCGTAGGGCCGCAAACGCAAGTTTATGCCGGCCAAATTGTTGGCACCAACGGGCGCGATGATGATTTAGAAATAAATGTTTGTAAGGAAAAGCAGTTGACTAATAATCGTTCCGTAGGAGAAGAAGCAACGATTTTGACTCCTCCCGTAATAATGAGCTTAGAACAATGCTTAGGATTTTTAGAAGAAGATGAACTATTAGAAATTACTCCGGCAAGCTTGAGGTTAAGAAAAAAGATTTTAGATCATACTAAAAGATATAGAGAAAATCGTAAGAATTAGTTTGTTAATATTTTAAAGCTCTTTTCCATAGCATCGTCATAAACAGAGTTATAATTTACATCTTTTGGAAATGCAAATGATTGTCCCCTATCAAAGGTAAAAGCCTTTCCTATAGCGGGAGCATATTTCAAAATAAACATATAATTAAGAGGACACGTGGTAAATTCCAAATCCTTGCCGTCCCCTTTGACTTGTACAGAAAACACTCCGGTTTGTGATGTTGGGTTTTTCTCGCCCAAAAGGCACCCGGCACCGAATCTTTGTTTTATAAACGCCTCTAATTCCTGATCATTTTTAACTTCCTTTACTATGATGTTCCAAGTTCGTCTTTCTCCGCGGAGATATTCCAAAGTGATTTGTTTTTGTTCACAGCCCGAAAACTTGCTCCTGCCGTCTTTGCTGGTCTGCCCCGTTAGTTCGTATGAATATTCATAATTTATATATATTGCGTTTGTGTCTTCAAATATCTTAACAGGAACCATTGACGGTTTGGGTCGGTATGAATCTGTAGACCAAACGCAGCCGCCTTGAGAATTAACTGCGGTTTTAGGATAATTTATAGTAAAGCCGAGTTTGGCATTTGAATAGTTGTTCCATTCATTGTCTATTGTTGTTATTGAGGTGTCGGGTGTGCCTGTAATATCGGGCTTGTATGTAGTTGTTGGTTGCGGAGTTGGTGCGGGCTGGTCAGTGTTTTGCGATGTTTCGGAATCCGACGTTTGGTTTGAAGCCGGCATTGGCTTTTTGTATGTAATATAAAAAAAGGCTGCGGCAACCGTAAGTATTAGTAGAGTAAAAATTAACAACAAATTAGAAGCAATTCCGTTTTGTTGGAGTACCTTGTTTTCTTCTGAGGGCTTCTTATTAGATTCAGCCACGTATATATTTTAGCAGATTATGCAAATGTTGCCGGTTACTTACATTTATTGCATTCGTTTTCAATACTGCGGCGGTCTATCGGGCCATTTTAAACAATAAAAGGTCCAATTATGCGCTTCGTCGCATCTGGATTTTCTGTTTATCACGGCGTTTAAGTGTACGTACACGGAAAGTATCATAAGTATTACTATTATTCCAAGCAAATTATTTTTTAAATCTTTTACTGCCAAAAATGAAAAAAGTCCTATAAAAGGCAGATAATCAACCAGCATTCTGTGGCCGAATGCGTTTGCGCCGTGCCAAGCATACCATTTTCCGATTAAAAGCACGGAACCGATATAGCCAATTGTTAAAAATGTATAGAGTGTGTCTTTTTCTTTCATCTTTTTGTACATACCGGCAAATCCCAGAAGTAGCGGGGGAGAAATAAATAAAAATCCTCTGGCCGGGCTGACTAAAAATGCCGGAATGCTCTGTAACCACGAACCCGTCCATTCGTTTGCAGCACCTCTGGCTGTGTACCCTTCGGAGAAAACAGATCCGAAAAGGTAATAGTTGTTAAATAGGTACGCTGCAAATGTAGGAAGTATCCCTGCCAAAAAACTGAAAAAATATTTACGTTTATAAATCAGAACGTATATTAATATAACAATGGCCATAACTATGCCCGTAGGTCTGTTAATCACATTGAGGCCAAGCGTTAGACCAACAGCAAGATATTTGTGTTTTCTTTCATCCGGCAGTAATAAAAGTAGCAAGGTAATGGAAAATAAAAATTGTGATATCGTATGCATCCACAAACCTCTACTTGAAATACTGTATGTTCCGGTTCCAAATGCGTAAAAAATAGAAAAAATTAAAGAAAGCTTATTGTTGTTTGATACTTTTAGGCATATTAAATAAAAAATACCTACTGATAATGCAGAGTAAAAAGCGGCGGCAACTCTTCCCAGTAAAGCCAGTTTAAGAATGTTTTCGTGATAAGTAAGTTCGGGAATTTTATCTAAAACTAGCGGGAAGTAATAGATAGGTGTAGCAAACAATCCCGTTAGTACGGGATAAGATGAAACATACCCCTTGGCCGTGGGTATTAGAAAATATGGATTTTCTTTGTGTTCCGGTTCATCGAATGTGTTTAAAGTATTGTAGATGCTAGTAAAATTAAAGGTTCTTTCCTTAATTAAAACATAGGGTAAAAAAGTATTCGGAATGACATCATCGGAAGGTAGCATCCTTCTATAAAGTCCGTTCTCCAGATCTTTAGCGTAATCTATTGGTAAATTGGCAAGATATAAAATGAAAACCGACAGTACCAAAAGCAAAAAGGCGTTATATTTGCTAAGTATTTCTTTGATTTTTGTTATTGCAATCATTACATTAATTATATATTTATTTCGTCTCGAAAAATTTATACAGTGGATTAAAATAATGTATTTGAGGGTGCGGAAAGTATACAACTTCCGGTTTGAATCTTAACTTGAATATCGAGTAGCCTTCGTGCCCTTTGAATTCTTTTTTGTACCTTTCATCGTAAAGTGCTCCCAGATCCATATATTTGTAGTTTGCTTCTTTAAAATGTTGAATGCTTTTCCACAACAGTGGGTACCCGATAGAAACGGACTTGCCCAAATCACTCGAAGTAGTAAATATCCACCAAACAGCGTTTTCATACGTGATGAACAATCCCCCGCCTAAATATTGGCCTTTTTTATCTAAAGCAGTAAAAAGTGCGGTACGGCCGCCGAAGATATTGGAGAATAATTCGAGTGTGTGGTATGGAAGAGTAGGAAAATTTTTATCTGCGCCGTTTTTACTATAGTGTTCGTAAAATATCTCAAGGTCGCCGGCCGCCGGACTGACTTGATACTTATACTCGATACCGGCCTTTTCAGCGCGCCTTATCAAATATTTAGCTGTTTTGGACATATTATTCCAGAGCAGTGATGTTTCGTTGCTCAAATTGATAAAGCACCCTCTTGTGGTTACAAAAGGTTTGAGCAATTTTGTAACATTTTGGAATTTATATTTTCCCATGAAAGAATAATCTTGGCCGAGCGTTGGATCTACTCTTACGTACGAAGTTCTTTTTTTTTCCGCAAATATATTAAGCTCTCTAAGAAACGACTCTTCGAAGATTAGGGGCTTTTCTACCATTATGCGTGTACCAAAAAGCGTGGGGTATGATCTTACTTTTATGTCATGATCAAACTGGGTAATATCCCACCCCAGCTGCTTCCAAAACTCTGACCAGCAATCGGATTGACATATGTTTCTATAGGGGAGGGCATAAATCTGCATATAAACATTTTACAGCGTATGCGCGATAGACGCAGTGATTAGCTATTTTAATCTCAATGTGCAAGTAAGAGTGTGTTATTTGGGTTTTATTTGGGATATAATCGAGAAAGTGCAAATAAAAACGCTTCAATCCAAATCTATACTAACACCCAGCAAGTTACCAGACGCGGACTATGTAATTAATCCATACACCGGCTGCAGATTTGGCTGTACTTATTGCTATGCCAGTTTTATGGGCAGATATGTAGGAAAGGATATAAGGGATTGGGGCGACTATGTGTTTATTAAAGAAAACGCTCCCGAGTTGCTCAAAGAAGACCTTGAAAAAGTAAAAAATAAAGGCAGAGGAAAAAGTATATTACTTAGCTCTGTTACAGATCCCTACCAAGGTTTAGAGGCCAAATATAAGCTAACTCGTCGGTGTTTGGAAGTACTGCTGGAATGGGGATTTGAAGGTACCTTAAGTATACTGACAAAATCCGACCTTGTTCTAAGAGACGTTGACCTATTAAAGCAGTTTAAGAACGTAGAGGTTGGTTTAACAGTTACAAGTACCGACGATGATATTTCCAGGTATTTTGAGAAGTACGCTCCCAAAGTTTCTCAAAGATTTATAGCATTGAAAAAGTTGAATGAAGCAGGTATGCGAACGTATGCTTTTGTCGGGCCGTTACTACCCCACTTTGTTTCGACACCGAATAAGCTTGATGCCCTTTTTAAAGCAATTTATGAAACCGGAACTAAAGATTTGTACGTTGAGCACATAAATTTGAGCAAATATATCGTTGACAGGTTAAAAGCAGAAATGCCCGCACTGGATAAAGATGTGCTGGACAAGTTTTATTTATCCCAAGATCAAAGTTACAGAGAAGAATTGAACAAGATTGTATTGGGTTTGGTAAAAAAATATAATTTAAGGCTTAGGCTGGGCGGCGCTATTTATCACAAAGATAGTAAAGGCATCTAGCCGAGGGTTGTTGACTGGTTATATATCATGGAAATATTACTTATAATTACATTGCTATTATTAAGTATATTAGCAATAGCTAAAGGTTCGGACTTCTTTACGGATTCCTTAGTTCCGCTTTCAAACAAATTAGGTGTATCAAAAGTGTTTATAGGAGTTATTCTGGTTTCTGTTGCTGTTAGTATTCCGGAAGTGTCGGTTTCGCTGTTAGGCAGGATTAGAGGGTATGAAAGTCTTAGTATTGGAATAGTTCTGGGGTCAATACTTTGTAATATAGGCTTAATGGTTGGGTTGCCGGCGTTGTCTAAGAATATGCGTGTGTCAAAACACATGATATTAAGAGACGGAGTGTTTTCAATAGTTGCTCCGATACTTCTATTAGCTGTTGCATCAAATGGATCTGTAACAAGATTAGAAGGTATAGCATTAATTTTAGTCTTTATAACTTACATAATAAATGTGTATATACAAGAAACAGCAGTAAATATAGAAACTAAGGAAAGAGACCTAAAAGAAGTGGAAATGTCTTTAAAATTTATCGGTATAGATTTTATTAAACTAAAATCACCTTGGGCAGCTTTTACTATAGGAGTATTTATTTTACTTTTAGGAACAGAGGTCTTTATAACTCAGTTGATAAATTTAACTGAGTTTATAGGAGTTACGCAATTAGCGGCAGGCATGACAATTGGTGCTTTAGGCACATCTATTCCTAATATAGTATCTGCTTTTCAAGCTACAAAAAAAGGTATGACGGAGATAGCGGTTTCTTCTGCTCTGGGGTCTAATATCTTTACAATATTAGTAACTGTGGGAGTCTTAGCTTCATACGCAACGTTGGAATTTAATCCGTCTGTTGTAGCCGTTGATTTGCCGCTGATAATTGTAGCCAGTGTTCTACTTTTTTACTTTATGTTGACTAAAAGGTCTGTTTCACGTTTGGAAGGATTGCTACTGCTGGCCTTTTACTTTGCCGGCTTGTTTTTGCCCCTACTGATTGCGAACCAATAACAACTCGCGATACTTTGTCCGAATTTCCATTACAGTTGTTAACATATATAATTCGAGATATGCATAAGCTTTATTCTTTTATGAAATACCACTTGGTGCTTGTGACTTTTTTAATTCTTTATCTTTTATTCAGCTTTGGTACATATAAGGATTACCCAATTTCCAACGGAGAAGAATACAGGTATCTGCGCGGTCAGGAAACGCTGGATCACTTTTTGCACGGCGAATTTAAGGAAAAGCTTATTCAGCCTCTGCCAAACTATTTTTTGTATAATTTGTATCCTTTAGTGCTTGTAGCGCTAAATTCAAATTTTTATTATGAGTGGTTTCATCTTATAAACATTATTTTTGCCTCACTTGGGTTTATTGCTGTTTACTTTTTAGCGCTAACTATTATGAAAAACCGTATGAGCGCCTTGCTGTGTCTACTGGCTTTGGTTTTATTTCCCGGTTTTTTTGGCCAGCTCGCTTTTAATCCGGTGGATATGCCCTTTATGGTTTTTTATCTGTTGCTTTTGCTGGCGCTTTTACGCTTTTCAAGGAGAGATACAAATCACTGGTCTACTCTGCTTTTGGGATTGTTGTTTGGCGTTACTCAAGGACTAAGACAACTTGGATTCACTTTATATTTGGTTATGATTATTTTGGATTTTTATGACTACTATTTTTCTGACCCAACATTGAGAAAGCCGCTCAAAGAATTTTTAAAAAACAGAATTTTCAAATACATCTACATATTTGTAATAGCTAATTTAGTTATGGTTATTACCTGGCCGAATTTTGCTATAAACTTTTTTAAAAGCTATTACTGGTATTTACTTGTTGGGTCCAATTTTTACTTGTGGAATTTTGGTTTATTATTTTTCGGCAGCTTTTTAGAAAATGCGCAAAGGCCTTGGTATTATCTTCCCTTTTTACAACTTATTACCTATCCGCTTTATATTACAGTTTTTTTTCTTCCTGTAGCGGCGTTTTTTAAAACTAAATTGAAAGATAGAACTTACTTTATTGTTATAGTTACAGTGGCGTTAAACTACGCATTGTATTTGATATTAAAGCCCGTACTTTATGATGGTATTCGCCACTTTCTGTTTTTAGTACCACTAGTTGTTTTGATAGCCATTTCTAATTTTGTCGCTATATTAAAATCGACTGTCCGCAAATGGTTTAAGGGCGCTTTAGTTCTCGGAGTTGCTTTGAATTTTTTGATTTTGGGAGCACATACTATTCGTGGGTTCCCTTACCATTACGTTTACTTCAATGAACTGGCATTTGCTTTTGGCAACCCCTACAAACTTTTTGAATCCGATTACTCAAACACAAAATATCGCGAAGCCGCCGAATGGATCCGTGACGTCTATTTGAAGGACGAATCTGAGTACAGCCATTCAAACCCGGATTCAATGCTTAAAGTTTATCCGTGCGACAATGCTTACGCCGTTGATTACTTTTCATATAAGAAATTTTTAACCGTTATTCACAAAGAAAATGCCGACATGGTACTATGCGATTATAGAAATCTTAAACAAAGCGAATATAAGGGTGATATTGTTAAAACGTTTTATTTAAATGGGTATGATGTTTTGTATTTGTTGCGGTTGAGCGTACCGAGCTAGAACCATTTTACTCCGGGGTTTAAATGAAACACTATAAAAAGAGTAAAGTTTATGTCTCAAATAGACAGAACACTCCTATAGCTCCCAGATGCCGTACTCGTCTTTTCCATATAACTCTTTATTGAAAAACTTCAGGTAGGTTGGTTTTATTTTATAAATCTGAGTATCTTTCCACTTTTTTATAGCTTCTATAGTAATTCTGGCTTCGTTACCCGGGTTTGCTTTATGCCAAAGCATTAAACCTTTTGCTACTTCCTTAAAATCTTTAACCTGAGTGCAAATCCCCTTCCCTTGTATGCCTTTCTTGGGTTGCGTGACTTTGGTGTGAGAATCAAAAATGTTAAAGGCCACATTTGGATTTTTCTCAATCATTTTTCCATGCACGGAATTCGGGTCGGTAACAAGATAAAGAGTCAGATTTTCATCAGTCCCATAGTAAAGAGTACATACCCACGGCTCCGAATCAGAAGTAGCCAGAGTCATAACACCGTTTTCTTTAATAAATTTGACTATTTCTGGTGGTAATATCTTTTTGTTCATTTTTATTTAGATTTGACGACTTCCTTTAAAGCATTTAGTAGGTTATCTTCAACCTCTATTTCTCCTGATTCAAGCCTATCTTTGGTTAGTTTATTTCCTCTTTCCCCCGGAACAAGTATTTCTGAAACACCTTCTATTTTTCTTGCAGATTTCACTTTGGAAATAATATCTGTAACTCTGTTTTTGAATTCTTCTGTAGGAACAAATATCTTTGGATCAATAGCTATTATCAGATTTCCCGCATTATCACTAGCGTTATTAAAAGAATCAGCACCAACAAACGCTCCTGCTAATACTTGCACAACTAATGCTAAACCCGAACCCTTATGTCCAGCCACAGTTTTTAATGCTCCACTCATGATTTCTACAGGATTTGTTGTAGATTTGCCTTGCGAATCATAACCAATGCCTTCAGGCACATCTCTACCTGCGGTTTTTGCTTCAATAAGACCGTAATATGCCATTGCTGATGTCGTCATATCTAATATGATTGGGTCTGCCGAAGTTGGAATTCCGTATGCTATTGGATTAGTACAAAATCTTGCTTCATTAGATCTGTAAGGAGCCGTTGTCTGAAATGGCGCGGATGAAAACGCAATGCCTATGTATCCTGCTTGAGCAATTTTATTAACATAGTATCCTAATGCACCAGTTGATTCATCTGTGTTAAAACTACCTGCAATACCTACACCTGATCTTTTTACCTTTTTAATCGCCAAATTAGTTATATAGTCCATAACAACCATAGCGTGAGTTTTGTTTCCGTCTACCAAAGCAGAAACCCTTGTTTGTTTGACAATAATGGGAGGCTGCCCTTCTGATCTTCTTGGTATACCTTTTCCGATTAATTTCACGATACCTTGGTTATTTCCCCTGAGTTGAGCATATAGCAATATATCCTTGATGACTTTTATTTCTTTTGAAGTATATCCGTATATTTTTAAGGCTTTTTTAGTAAGAGATTCTAATTGAGATGTTTTTATTTTCATGATGAAATTATACAACAAAACATATTGCTATTCCGTAAGACGTTCCGCCAAGATATATGATCGAGTATATCGATCTAGATATGTTTAGCATTTATTGAAAAATGTCCTTCTTTAAACCCTGTGCTTGTTTGATAAAGTAGTTTTGCCAGTTTTTTTCCTCCAAAGGTTGTAACAATTTTGGATAGTCTTTAAGTTCCAATGCGAGCATAAACTGTGCTCCTAGTTTTATTAAATCCACATGCCAGTCAAATTTTGCTTTAGCCTTGATACTAGATCTTCTATTTTGTAGCCATATTTTTTATTAAACATATAAAGATCCATAAAATCACGGCTCCTTGGTTTTTGATATATTGTAAACAGTTTGTTTGCCGCAATGTCTATAGGGCTGTCGACAATCAGCCCATTTCTGGCCTTCTACTTTTTTATTTGTGGAAAGGGGAAGTAGGTAAACTCAGTTTTAAGTACGTAGCCGCTAAAGTTTATGAAATATAAATTTCTGTTGAATGAGATATTGAATTCAATGTCCTTGTACTTTAGCGTTTTTTTGTGCTTTTCAATTATTGAAAGTATTCCTTGAGTGTCTACTTCAATCTCGGAAAAAAAGTCAAGGTCATCGGAATATCTATAAGGAATATAGAATTCCGCTAGCGCAGTTCCTCCTGTTAAGTAAAAAACAGATGCCAAGGTTTTATCTTTTGAGAAGACGTCTAAAAAAAGTTTTTGGTCTTTTGTTAATACAGACATTATTTGATTAGAAATTTTAAGTAACGTTTTTTCAATGGGTCTATATTAAATTTGTTAATACTCTTTTTGATTACATCTATAGGGAGCTTCTCATTACCCAGACCAAAATTTATTAACTGCTCGAGTTTCCAAATCGTGTGTTTTTCCGGATATTTTTTAAGATTTTGCTCTTTATGAGCGAGCTATTAGAAGCTTTCATATTGCTATTTTACTACTTTTGTAGCGTCTGGACTTGATGTTTTTATTGCGTCATCAATGTGTATGGTGTGGAAATAATTTAAAAAGAATTAAATAAACGTTTTTGAATTTATTTGAGTTTTTATTACCATTTATGTGTTAGCTCAGGATGAGTGCGTTGGTATGGTACCCAATAGGACGAGTATATCCTTTGGGATGTAAATAAGGAAACCTTGCATTTTTCGCTGTCGCTCAAAAAGTGAGACAAATGAGACAGTATAAAAAGAGACAAGAAATATGTCTCATCTTTGCTAAATATCTTTTGCGCTCTTATATTTCAATTAAATCTTTTTCAGCTCTTTTTAATAAAACTGCATTTGTTGCCACAATTATTGAGGAAATACTCATTAGTAGAGCTGATATTTCCGGTCTAAGCGAAATTTGAAAACTTGGGTATAAAATTCCTGCCGCAACAGGTATAGCGAGTAAATTGTAAATTGAAGCCCAAAAGAGATTTTGTTTCATTTTAAGAACAGTTGCCTTTGAAAGTTTGATTGCTCTAAGGATATCTCCAGGATCTGACCTCATTAATACTACTTTTGCGGTTTCTATTGCTACATCCGTTCCCGCGCCAATAGCAATACCAATATCGGCTTGTGCTAACGCCGGAGCATCATTAACCCCATCTCCTACCATTGCAACAAATTTATTTTCTTGTTGAAGTTTTTTGACGTAGGAAGCCTTGTCTTCCGGCAGTACTTCAGAAAATATCCTATCTATTCCAAGTTGGTTGCCGATTGCTTCGGCAGTTTTTTTATTATCACCTGTGATCATAGCAACTTCCAATCCTAAGGCTTGCATTCGTTCTATAGCCTTTTTGGCATTTTCTTTTACAGGATCCAATGCAGCTACTACACCTGCCACTTTTCCGTCAATTGCAAGTATCATAATGGTTTTTCCATCAGATAAAAGTCTATCTATATCTTTTTGAATTGGATTTATATCTACTTTTCTGTCAGTCATTAATCTAACTGTTCCTACCAAAACGTGTTTTCCTTCTACAGTTGCTTCAACTCCATGTCCTGATAAGTTCTGGAATTTTTCTACACTGGTTGGTACTATAATATTTCGTCTTTGTGCTTCTTCTAAAACCGCTTGACTTAATGGGTGCGAGGATTTTGCTTCTGCTGCAGCTTCAAGCGTTAAAATTTCTACTTCCGAAAAGGCACTTGCTGCTACAACATCGGTTATTTTTGGTTTACCAGCGGTAAGTGTGCCTGTTTTGTCTAAAACTACTGCTTGGATTTTAGATACTTGTTCAAGAGTTGGAGCGTCTTTAATTAATATATTGTGCTTTGCGCCAAGTCCTGTACCAACAGCAACTGCTGTAGGTGTAGCTAAGCCCAAGGCATCGGGGCACGCAATTACAACTGTGGAAATCGCAAAAGTTAGAGCAAATAAAAAGGTTTGTCCCATAACAAAAAACCATATAACGAATGTTAAAAGGCCGCCTCCAACAGCTACAATTACAAGATATTGCGCAAATTTATCGGCAAGTTTTTGGCCTGGAGCTTTAGAATTTTGAGCAGTTTCTACCATTTTTACAATTTGAGCAAGGGCTGTATCCTCACCTACTTTTGTTGCTTTAAACTGCACAGAGCCTGAAGTGTTAATGGAACCACCAATTACGTTGTCTCCTCTTTTCTTTGCAACAGGAATCGA
>Ga0209323_10002757_pt1 | contig 11692 bp, 17 predicted proteins | sample Rifsed19ft2_FD_184014 | JGI IMG/M metagenome (GOLD analysis project Ga0209323, IMG submission 184014) | Soil microbial communities from Rifle, Colorado, USA - sediment 19ft 2 (version 2) | ecosystem: Environmental > Terrestrial > Deep subsurface > Rock core/Sediment | place: Rifle, Colorado...
TAGAGAGCCCCGGAGCGAGGGGCCGAGGGCGCTGTTGCAATAGGCCCGCGAGCCCTCCCTTACACCCTTCACTCCGCTGGTGGGTGAAAGATCACCTTGCGCCACCGCCGGATTTCGACCCTCTCGAAGAGCCCCGCCTTCACGTAGGGATCGTTCCGCACGTACTCCTCCACCGCCCCCCGGTCCGGCATGTCCACCAGGATAAAGCTGCCGGTCATGGCCGTCCCGTCGTCGGAGAGGGTCGCACCGGCGGCCACGATCTGTGTGCCGAAGCCGCCGATGTAGTCGAGATGCACCGGGCGGGCCTGCTGCCTGATCTGGGTCGCATTCGGCTTGTCGGTCGCCAGGATGATGAAGTACATGGCCGGTTCTCCGTCCCTTCCACGCGGTCACCGTGATCGCGGGCCTGAGTATCTCCGGCGGCGGGCAGGGGTGTCAAGGGGCCCCAGATATGCCATTTTGGCACGACCGTTGCACACGTAAGACACTGGAATCACGCAACGGCGCCAGTCGGCGCAGCGGCTTCTGCCTCGAGCAAGCGAGGGAGGCCGATGCGGCCACGCACAGGGAGGGAAGTAGACATGGCACAGGATGCTCCCGCTTTTTGGCGTCGAAAATTCTACGTGCACCCGATCCAGCGGAAGTATTTCTTTCTCTCGCTGGTTCCGCTGCTGGTCTTTGCCTCCGCTATGGCCCTGCTGGTCTTTGTTCCCCTGAACCTGGCCCTCCAGGGACCAAGCCCTGATTTCGAGAAGGTGGCCGCCTTGGGGCAGCTCCAGGGCGCGGGCGGTGTCCGCATCTGGCTCGCCATCTTCCTCAGCATGGCCGTCTCCGCCCTGATGAGCTTTTTCGTCACCCACAAGTTTGCCGGCCCCCTCTACCGGATCGAGCAGATCCTCCGGAAGGTCGAGCAGGGAGATCTGCCGGCGGCGGTTCGGATTCGGCGTGGTGATGACATTCAGGAGTTCGCGGACGTTGTCGAAAGCGCCTTCAAGCCGATCACCTTGGCCCTGACGGCGATCAAGGAGCAACAGGCCCTCGCCGCTCAGGAACTCGCTGCCCTCCAGGGTAGGATCAAAGCGGAGTCTAACGGCGACATCCTGCGCGGCCTGGAGCGGATAGGACGTACCCACAAAGAGATCGAGAACATCCTGGCGAACTTCAAGATTTAAACACAGCGCGGCCCCGACGCGGAGCCGGCGGAAGAGCAAGGATACGTGTGCTAGAGGAGTCCCTTGACCGCCACCGTGGGGTCCTGGAGTTGGGCCTCTTTGCCGCTCAGGTCTTTCTTGTACATTGAGACATCTCTCCTGTGTCAAGCCCTCTCTCGAAGTCCTGGCGTCTGTCGGTTTCCGGTCAACCCGTCCGGAATCCGTCCCCAATAGACAGAGCGCCGCCGTCACCCTCGCTTGAATTTTCGTAACTTCTGCCGCGCCCCCTCTTGGCACGCGGATTGCGAACTGTACTCTCGCAGAGACCCACTCCTGATCATCACGCCATCGATCGAAGCAGATCGCGCCGTTAAACCAACACATCAAGGGGGAGGCGAAAATGATGAACAGACCACAGCGTTCTGGGTGGCCGGCCCTCCTCACCACACCCGTGGCGGTTGTTGATCGTCAGGAATATGATGTCCTGATTGCAGACAGAGAACTCCTGTCGACGGCCTTTGTCCGGCAGAGAATCCAGACAATCCTCGGGGTTTTCACCCTCGTCATGACCGCGGCGCTTCTGGCGTTCGTCGGAGGCTTTTGGGTCGGACAGCACACCAATGACGAGTCGTTCAAGGCCGCGTGCTCGCGGGTCGTCGATGAGGCCCTCAGAAGCGCCAAACCGCAGCGGAGCAGGGTGGTGCATGTCGAAGATGTCGCGGCCGGCCCGGTGCACGGGGTGAGCCAGTGAGCGCCCATCTCCCTTACGACGGCACCCGCCCGAAAGACAAGAACGCCTTCGCGGGCATGCCTGCCGGCGGGTCGCTGGGGGCAGGGGATGCAAGGGAAAAGCCCCCTCGGGCCGTGCTCTACCCGGGAGGGCTTTTCAGTGAGCGGTGCGGCGTGGAGGTGGCCGGGGGCCTTGACCCTGGCCGTGCGTGACTTCCCTTGCGATTATCGAGACCAGCCGCCGGCGAACAGGCCGATGAGGACTCCGAGGAGGACGACGGTAAGCGAAATAGATGTGAGCTCTGCCCCATTCATTGCCGGGCCTCCCTTATCCCCTCGCGCTTTCACCCCATGTTGACCAGGGCTGCTGCCGTCTTCCTAAAACAAAGACGCCTTCGCGGGCGGTACTCCGTCTGCGAAGGCGTCAGAAGTGTCTGATACGCCGTCGGAAACGCCGGAGGCGGGCCGTGGTTACGAACCCCCGGTGTCATCTGACGACTACCTCAGGGGGAGCTTGCTACTCCCCTTTTCTACGGGTGATCTGCGCAACAACCCGAAGGGTTGTCTGGGGGGTAAGATTCTTACCCTATCCATGAGCCCTTGTCAAGCCAAAATTCTACCCCTCCCACGGCCGATCCAGAGGCAAGCCCGAGCCCTGACCCCTTTCCGGGCAGCCGTTCAAAAACCGGCCCCATGAGACGAGGCCCGTCGCCGCAACCGCTTGGATTTCCACAACTTCCGACGGGCAGCTCTTGGCACACGGATTGCCCCCCAATCATGACGAACCGGAGGGGGGACCAAAACCCCCAAAGTGACGCATCAAGGGAGAGCGAGAATGATAAGCGGAGAGCAGGATTCTGGGCGAGCCGCCCTCCTGACGAAACCTGTGGTGGTCGTTGATCGTGAGGGATACGAGGCGGTGATCGCGGAGCGAGACTTCCACTCGACGGCTTCTGTTCGGCAGAGAGTCCGGATGATCCTTGGGGTCTTCACCATCGCCATGACCGCAGCGCTTCTGGGATTTGTCGGAGGCTTTTGGGTCGGACAGCATGCCAATAACGAGTCCTTCAAAGCCGCGTGCTCGCGGGTCGTCGATGAGGCCGTGAAAGACGTCAAATGCCCGGGTGCGAACGTGGGACAGATCCAAGATGTCCCTGCCGACCCGGTGCAGAGGGTTCGTCGCTGACTTCCCCTGCGTGACACCCGATCTGCAGAGGGACACCGTCCTCCGGATACAGGGTCAGGTCCTGCCACCCGACGCCCCGACGCAAGGCTCCGTGAAGGCAGGACGAAGACGTTGAATGCGGAGGCGGTCCGCCCTCGATTCTTACCGCGCATGTTCGAGCGATTCATCAGTCAGCTGAGTCAGGCTTGCCGCGGCGTCCTTCATCGCTCCATGCTCGACGGCGCGCGACAACACTTCGGCCTTCGTCGCCCCTTTCTTCTTCCCAAGGAGCGGCTTGATGATGAGGTACACCACGTCCCGCACTGGCATATAGCGGAGGAAACGACGGAGCAATCGAAACGTTTGCACCGGATAATGCAGCAGCTTGTAGAGAAACAGCCGCCGAAACCCGGCCCGGCGTATCTCGTTAATCACCGCGCCAGGGAGACAGGTCGGGTCGATCTCCGAACATTTGAAGTATTTGTACCAATCGGTCAGGTCACTGACCAACCCACGTTTCACGTATTCCTGCCATAGGGGTGTCCCGCGATAGACGCAGAGGCGATTGAACCCGAACGTATCGAGCGGCAGCTTTGCCGCGAAATCAAAGGTAGCCTTCATATCCTCAGCCGTCTCGTCAGGGTTGCCGACGACAAAGAATCCGTGCACGATCTCGATGCCCGCGTGTTTGGCGTTCCTCACCGCCGTCGCCGCTTCCGCCAAGGTCTGCTCCTTCTTCAGCCGATCGAGCACCTTCTGACTTCCGCTCTCGATACCAAACATGACGGTACGACAGTGGGCCTTGGCCATCGCTGGGAATAAATGCTGGACAGTCGAGTCCACCCGACCCTCACATCCCCATTGGATCGTAATGCCAGCGTCATTGATGCCCTTGCAGATAGCCTCGATGCGCTTGGGCTGCAGCAGGAAGTGATCATCGACGAAGTAGACAGAACCGTACCCGAGCTCCTGGAGATATTTGAACTCGTTGACGACGTGCTCTGGACTCCGGGACCGCCACTTGCCTTCGTTGAAGATCGGAATGTCACAGAACACGCAGGGCCACGGACACCCACGCGACGTCTGCATGGTCGTGAACCGTTCCAGAGACAGCACGGCCGGCACGTCAAGCGGCATGGATTCGACAAAGTCCAACGGCAGGCCTTCGCGGTCGGGGAACGGCCACTGATCGAGGTGACGCTCCATCGTCCGGCTGGGATTCTGAATCACACGACCATCCCTTGCCCAGGTGAGGCTCTCAACTCCTGTCGGATCGTCCAGGCGCTCAACCAGGTCGAGAATCAGCTGTTCACCATCACCACGGCAGACAAAATCCACCTCGGGACACTGGAGCTTGACCAACTGGGCGTTGAGACTGGCAAAGACCCCTCCAAACGCTAACTTTACGCGCGAATTGGCGGCACGTATCTGGCGGGCAAGAATCTTTGCGTAGGGGTAGCTGGTGGTACTGAGAAAACTCAAGCCCACAAGAGCCGGCTGACGCCGCTTGATTTCCTCCATGATAACGTCATTGGGCGTCTCGGGATGCGCCTGGTCGAAGATGAGGCACTCGTGGCCGGCGCGCTTGAGTACAGCCGAGAGCGACATGATGCCGATGGGGGGAAATCCCATCACCCGAATACGTCCGTTCTTGCTGCGAGTCTTCGCTGGAAGGGCGTAGAACTGGGGGTCACGGATGTGAATTAGAACCACGAGCATAGGTGCCTCCTCTTTGCTTGCTACTCCCCTCTTCTATGGGTCATCTGCGCAACAACACCATGGGTTGCCTGGAGGGTAAGATTTTTACCCTATCCATGAGCCCTTGTCAAGGCCGGACGGCGAGTCCTTCAAAGCCGCGTGCTCGCGGGTCGTCGATGAGGCCGTGAAAGACGTCAAATGCCCGGGTGGGAACGTGGGACAGATCCAAGATGTCCCTGCCGACCCGGTGCAGAGGGTTCGTCGCTGCCCCGAACAACCATCTGCGGGCATGCGACCGCTGTGCGAGGGAGGGGTCGGATGAATAGAGCAGGCTTGACCCCTCGTCAGACCCGAAGTATTCTTGCCCTGCGGTCGGCGGCGAGAACCCCCCTTTTCCATCGAAAGGAGGCCACCCATGGCGATGGGACGGAAAATGTCCAGAGCGACAAAGAAGGCATCCCGGATGGCCAAAAAGGCCAAGTTGCGGGCCCGAAAAACCGTGAGGGCGGCCAAACGGGCGGGCCAAAAGACGCGGACAGTGGCCAAGAAAGTCGCCCGGACCGTCAAGGCCCTGAAGCGGCCCGGGGGCATACCCAGGAAAACCACCCGGGAAATGGCACTCAAAACCGGCGAGACGCTGGGGGCAACGCTCGGCAAGGCGGTGGGCACGGTCGAACAGGCGGTCAGCCTGGTCCTGCCCGAGAAGAAATCGACCGGCGACTAACCCTATCGCCTTCCCACGTGCAAGTGGCACAAAGATGCTTGCGAGGAAGCCGCTGACAGCCTACGGCTTGATCTTGGTGCCCAGCACTTCCAGGAACCGGGCCAGCCATGCCTCCCTCCTTGCTGTTCCACAGCCCTTGCGGATCGGTGCCCTCTCATCGTGAAACCTCATGAATCCACCGCTTAGCGGTCCATGAAGAGCGCATCAGCATGACCTCCCAGGCCGCCGCCGTGCCCCTGCCAAGGGAGCCGACCGTGGCATGCGGCGACGATCTCTCGATCACTTCGGCACGTACGTGATTTTCTGGCCGCTGAGTGCCGCCGCGGCCATCGCGCCGCCGATCGGCTTCACGAAGACCGCCACGCCGTCGACAAACTGGATGCTCGTGGCGGTACCCTCCTTCGCGATGACCGCGGACGCGTTGGCCCCGAAGTTGAACTGATTCGCCTTGAAGCGATCCATCGCCGCCTTGTTCTCGAACACGATCAGCTCACTGTAGGTCTGGCCCCCGAGCTGCAGCCCGATCGATCCCTCGGTCAGGTCAGCATACCCGATGTGTTGACCTTGCTCGTAGACGACCCCGCGGCCATAGGCCCCGCCGATGCCTACCCCCCCCTTGGCGACCTCCGGGAAAAAGGCGTTGCCGTACCCCTTCTTGGCGAACGCCTCCACGCCGGGGTCCAGCTTGTGCCACTCTTGCCGTGAAGACGCGGCCTCCGTGGAGAGTTTGTCTCTCCCCTCTTTGGTAGCCGGCGCCGTACTGCAGCTGACCAGCAATCCCGTAGCGAGTGCGATCACCGTTGCGGCACGCGTTGCGCGCGTCATAGCCCTTCCTCCTTTCTCACTGAGTGGTTGCGAGTTCCTGCCCATCCTCACCCATGCGCCCCGAAAGCTGCCCCCGATACCGCGCTCGCGGTCTTGGTCGCGGTCCGACTGCGACACGAGCCGAAAGGGTGCCGGACACCGCTCACCGTCCGCGGAAGTGCCTCCGGAGCTCCGACGAGTAGGTGAGACCGATCTCATCTTTGTGCCGTGCAAGCCATTCGCTGAAGCGGGTTGCCCCATTGGGGGCCTGCCTCGAGGTAAGCATGCCCTGCATAAGGCCCTGCAACTCGTCGCTCGTAAGAATAACGTCACGCACGGCAAGGCCTATGACTCGACCAAGACCGATCCCGATAGCGGGTGGGATGTGCACCAGCTTCACGCCCGGTTTTATCTGTGCAGAAACCAGCCGGACAAACTCTTCGAATGTAAAAGTTTCTGGGCCGATGGCATCGAGAATGACTCCCTTCCCGTTGCGGGCGCACGACACAGCAATCGCCGCCACATCCCCCACGTAGACGGGCTGCAACGTGTACCTGCCGTCACCGAAGATCGGGAACACCGGAAATGTGCGGATCAGCCAGGCAATGTTGTTCACCAGGATGTCCTCTTTCCCGAAAACGAGCGTCGGCCTGACTATGACGTACGACACCCCCGAGTCGATGAGCGCGTGTTCTTGAAGCGCCTTGCCGCGATAGTACGGGAGCCGAGATTCCACGGAGGCATTCGTAACGCTCATGTGAACAATTGTGCTCACACCGGCTTTCTTCGCGCATTCAAACAGCGTGACAGTATTCCGGACGGCTTGCTGAAATGTTGCCCCACCGTATTCAAATCGGATCCAATACGTGTTGTACAGCGTCGAGCCGCCGCGCAGAGTCGCTACCAATTTCTCAGGATCATCGAAGCTGTACGGAAACGCCTCTACGGCGTCCCCAAAGGGGTTGGGCTTGTTGGGATGGGTTGTAATTGTTCGAACCGCCTCCCCCACATCCAGAAGGTGGCGCGCGATGTATCGTCCGATATAGCCGAAGGCGCCCGTGACGATATTCATAGAACAACATAGCGGCCAGAATACGACCTAGGAGTCATTGTCCCACACCACTACGCACAAGACCATTCATTGGTCGGCGCGTGCTCCGCGCGCGTGTCGCGCTACCGAGCGCCCACCACGCTTACGGATACGGATGTTGAGCATCTCGACGAATACGGCGAAGGCCAGCGAAAAGTAGACATATCCTTTGGGCACATGATGGTCAAAGCCATCCGCGATGAGCACGACGCCGATGACAACCAGGAAGGACAGCGCAAGCGCTTTGACTGTCGGATGCGCAGACACAAAGTTCCCAATAGGACGGGCGAACGCGATCATCAGCGCAACCGACACAATCACCGCGGCAATGATCACCTCCAGCTCATCGACCATACCGACCGCAGTGATAATCGAGTCGAGCGAAAATACGGCATCGATGATTATGATCTGAACAATGATCCCGGCGAAGGTGGCACGCATACGCACTGAAGCCTTCCCTTTTTCACTTTCAAGCATGTGGTGAATCTCCTTCGTGCTTTTCCACAGCAGGAAGAGGCCACCGGCGATCAAAATAAGGTCACGACCAGACATCTCTTGTCGGAACACGCGGAACAGCGGCTCGGTCAACCCCACGATCCAGGAAATAAGAAACAGCAGGCCGATACGCATCAGCATCGCCAGCGAAAGGCCGACGACTCGGGCGAGCTCACGCTTTCTCTTCGGCACCCTGTCCACGAGAATCGAAATAAAAACCACATTGTCGATTCCGAGCACCAGCTCAAGCGCAGTCAGCGTAAGGAAAGCAACCCAAGTCTGTGGATTGAATATCAGCTCAACCATGTCTCGTCCCATCCCAAAAGGTACCGGACACCGTTCACCGTGCGGCCTCCCCACACTGCACCCGGGCACGGCCGGACAGGAGAAAGACCGACGCAGCAGCACTGATCGCTAGCATGAACACGACTACCGCCACTTTAGCGCCAGGTCCGGGAAAGAAAACGAGACCCGCAGCATAGTAGATCGTGGTATACGCCGCAAGGAAAGCTGTGACACGACGGCCGCTCGGACGCAGCCGCCACAGCTGAACCGCGGCGAAAGGACCGACCAGAAGGGTCAAAAGCCAACCGAGGACCGTCAGAAGGCCGAATACCCCTGTTCCGAGTAAGGCAGCGATTCCACCATTTGTCGTGAACCGAAGGACAACAGGCACCGTCATCACAACGGCAAATGCCGTGAGTCCAGCGATGATTCGCAAAGCGAACCGCACCATCCGCCCCCCTCACCCGCCACCCACTCCTCGCACCTAAACGGAACAACCCCGCCCCCCGCCATCCCTTCCGTCACCTATTCAACCCCACCCTGACAACGCGCCCAACAAGTCGTTGCGCACGAACACCCTCCGCAGGGAGTTTCTATGCAGGACTTGAAAAGGCTTGACACCGCTGCGGGCCGCTGAATACGATAGACCCGCAACTGAGGAGGGTATAATAGGCGATTCGTGACTGAGGCGGGATATGAACACGTATGTCGTCCTGGTATGGCTTGTTGAGTTCATTCATCTCCTTCTTGTCATTTTTTTTGTTGCTGGATTTTTCGTCTCCATAAACAGACATCGCACCTTTCGGTTCCTTCACAGTATTAGTCTCTCAGCACTCCTCCCCATCCAGCTTCTCTTTGATTTCCACTGCCCCCTTGTGGTGCTCAATGGTCGCCTTGCAGAATTAGCATACCCGGGAATCATCGCAGAATGGCATTATAAATCATTCCTTGTTCCGTTGGTCCAGTATCTGTTCGGCATCAATATGCCGGAAATCATCGTCACCGTTGCCACGATACTCGGTTCTATCATGGCAGTGATGACGCTGGTGTATATTCTACTCCGCAACAAAGACTTGGCTCACCAGCACATATAAACAACACCTAACGCCCATCCCTATCACCCTTCCCCGACGGCTCGGACTACGCCCACTTCTTTCCCAACGCCCCCAGATTCGCCCGCGCGAGATCTTCGGGCGTCATGGCAATCCGAAACTCCACTTCGGCATTGAATGTGAGAAACCACGGCTCGGCCAACATCGGGACCTCGGACGGATCCTTGACGTTGACGACCAGGGTGCCACCACGCCGGCCGTTCTGCTCGGAGAAATAGACAGCTTCGGGCTTGATGGCCTCGAGAATTCGTTGGATTTTCTTCCCTGCGGTGCCATCCCGAACGGCGGTGTTGAACGGTTCGAGCGGGAGCTGAACGTGCATAAGCATGCGCATGACTGACCTCCCCGTGTCGTGTGGTTTCTTCCTTATCCCCATTTCCTTCTAGGCCTTGTCCATTCTTTTCGCCAAACGGTAGGCGTCCACCATACTCCAGACGTAGCAGATAAGAAGGAGGAACAGGGTCACGGTCAATAGCCCTATCTGCTTCGGGAGTTCCCCTCTCAGGAGGGCATCCATAGAAGGGAGCAACGCCGAGGTTACCCAGCTAGCGACCAGGCCCGCGACGAAAAAGGCCACCCCCTTCCCGAACTGCCGGTTATAGAATTGTCCCAGTCCTGGAAAGATAGCCGACAGCACGAGGGCCACACCTGGATTTCTCGCTCGCATAGGGTCCTCTCTCGGCGCGTCCGCTTAGTCCCGCCGGGGCCGCTGCGGGGGTCCTCCCCCTGAACCCCGGCTTACCGCTCATGATCAATGAATCCGCGACAGGCACTACGCCCGACAAAGATCAAGGAGAGTTCGACCGCGGGGACGTCAACCTGAACGGCCGTCCCCTCCCCTATGCTGTATTCGCGGACGTCCGTGCGATGGCCGGCCATGCGCATTTTTTCGATAAACTGATACGGATCCCTTACCTGACCCCACTCGGGATTTTTCCGACTCAACACCGACAACGGAGCGCACTCGCCATGCCTGCTCATGAGAAACCACTCGCCGCTATCTCCCAACGCGACCGCGGAAACCAGCCAGAGGGCAGACACGAGCGACCCCGCCCCCCTCACCCGGCACCGCCTAACGCTGAGCACCGGCGTCGTCCATAGACTTCGGCCAGATCAACCAGCAAAGCGACACCGCACCGCCAAGCCCGAATCCATAGGTGATAATAGGGAGCACCCATTTTAAGATCCCCCTTGGCAGGATGACGCCCAGGAGGAGTATCAAAGGGAAAATGAACACAGGGAAGACCAGGAATGCGACCGGAAAGATGATCAGCACAATGATGCTTTTCGGGATAAACCGATCCTGCCAGCCCTTCCTGGCCATACCCTAACCTCTCGTAAGCCCTCCCCCAACTTCGGAATCGAGGTCAACGCCGCAGAACGGGCAGAACCTGAATTTCTGCTTCTCGCCATCCCTCCATTCACCTGGTCCGGCCTGACCCCGGCCGCTCACAAGCCTGACGGCATCCGACCGCCCCTGCTGAAAAAATGACCTTCCCAGAGAAAAACGCCCTCCCGAACGGCCATGTGTCCGGGAGGGCTTTCAGGGTTATATTGCGCCGTCGGTGGTTCCGGACAGGTGACGAAGGCGATGAATCCAGCCACCCCCGTCCTACTTCATTATTGCAAGAGCGAGTCGCGCGCGATCTGGTCCTTGCGAATCTCGTATTCCCTTTTGTCGATCCGCCCAGCCTTAAAGTCCTCCTCCACGCGATTCTTCTGGCTCTTCAGATGCAGCTCGTAGCCGCCGCCCGCCCCCACGGCGCCCACGGTGCCGCCGAGGACGGCCGTCCCCGCTGTGCTTGAGCAACCCGCGATAAGCAGACACATTATCGCTATGGATAGATTCCTCATGCGTACCCTCCTCTCTATGAATCACCTGGTTGAGTTTCTCGCTGCCTCGAAGGGAACTCGAGAGGTGGGGTTCTTTGTACCGCGAAGGACTTACCCCTTGTCAAGCCCAAACTTTGCCCAAGGATCGACCACTATAGGACTCGGGCTCAAACCCCATTTCCTCGCCCCGAGTGGCAGATCCCGCCCGCGGTCGCGGCGAATTCCCCGCCGCACTCTTCACACCTGAACGGAACACCCTCGCGCCCCGCCATCCCCTGATTCACCTATTCAACCCCGACCCCGTCCGCTCCTGGGACCGTCGCGAGAAGAGGACAATGTCCCCCTTTCCCCGTTTGAAGCGCCACGCCCTCCCGGGCCTCACCCCACCCGAGAGGGCGTCCAAAGGGTTGCTCCACCGTCGCCTCCGCTCACGGCCGGCTCATCCCCGCCTGTCTGCTACAAGGCCCCAGTTTGCCTGGTTGCCAACGCAGTGCCGAGCGCAGAAGACATCACCCGCTCACGGGGAGCCAAGCGCCAAAACCGGTGAACCCGGGGACTGAACCCGTGCGGCTGCAATCCCGCGCCTATCTGATCAGCTTGCGCCGA
>Ga0209323_10002759_pt1 | contig 11687 bp, 9 predicted proteins | sample Rifsed19ft2_FD_184014 | JGI IMG/M metagenome (GOLD analysis project Ga0209323, IMG submission 184014) | Soil microbial communities from Rifle, Colorado, USA - sediment 19ft 2 (version 2) | ecosystem: Environmental > Terrestrial > Deep subsurface > Rock core/Sediment | place: Rifle, Colorado...
GAAGGTAGCAACCTTCTCCAATGAAGACCTCCACACCCTGGCAACCAATGTGGACCAGCTGAACGGCGGCGGCGACGCCCTCGGAGTTATTGTTACACTTCTCGTAATTGTCCTTCTGGTTGTTGTCATACTTCAGGTCAGCGGCCACAAGATTATACTTAAAAAGTAACCATGACTATGTCAAGTCCTGATAGGTCCCGGTCAACGGGGCCTATTGAGCACTAATAACTATATGAGAATCATAATATTCATATCTTTATTCCTATTTCTTCCAGGATGTCTGACTCCGACCTTCTATAATGTCCATGAACTTTCAGAGAGAGGGAGATATGTAACAAATGTCCCCTTCTTCCCTCAGGCGGTCAACTACTGCGGCCCCTCAACAATGGCCAGCATACTCAACTACTGGGGCTACAATGTAAGCCTTGAAGAGGTGGCAGGAAAGGTCTATACCCCGAAGTTAAATGGGGCGATCACTGTCGATATGCTGAACTATGCTAAGGAAGTCGGCTTTTATGCAGCCTGGTCCAAGGAGAGCATTAACAAACTCAAGGAAGAGATAGATAACGGGCATCCGTTGATAATATATATTGACTTAGGGTATCCTACTTTGCCCTCCGGACATCCCTTTTTCTCCTCAGGCCACTATATCGTGGTAGTCGGGTATGATGACGACAAGAAGGGTGTTATTGTCTATTCAGGAGAAGATAAGGACCTCTTCATACCGTATAATAAACTTCATAAGGTATGGGGAAAGACCGGATTCTGGACACTCTTGATACTTCCGAAAGACTATAAGGGTGAAAAATGAAAAGAGTTTTAGTCACAGTAGTCAGCCTTATATGGCTTACAGGCTGTTCTTCATTGCCGAAGATAATTATACTCAACGACCCCCTGAAGGCGCAGGAACACGCAGACCTTGCCTCCATCTATGAAGAGAAGGGCGAGTACGACCTTGCCATAAGGGAAGGGGAAGAGGCCATAAAGATGGACTCCAGGAACATGAAGGCCTTAATTGCCGTCGGGAACAGCCATTTGCAGACGGGGAGTTACGACAAGGCGGAGAGATATTATAAAAAGGCGATGAAGATTGAGCCTAAGAATGGCGCCCTCCTGAATAACACCGCCATGCTTTATCTGTTCACCGGAAGGCTTGAAGAAGCTGAGAGGCTTGCCAGAGAGGCGATTTCCACCAACTCGCCCCATGTCGGATACTACTACGACACCCTCGGAAAGGTGTATGAGAAGATGGGGAAGGATAAAGAGGCTCAAGAGGCCTTTGAGAAGGCCGGGGACATGATTACTCCTTTTTCCCTTCCTTGACCGGAACCAGAATTCCAACTGTCCTGTTGTCCTCAGAGAAGTATTGTTTTGCGACCCTCATCACATCCTCTGCCGTAACCTTTCTCATCTCATCGACATATTTATCCAGCAGCTTCCATGAGGCTACGGTCTCATACTGCCCAAGAAGCATCGCCCTGTTGAAGTTGGAGTCCTGCCCCATAATGAATGAGGCCTCTATCTGGTTCTTTGCCTTGGTAAGTTCTTTTTCAGTCACCGGCTCGGTCTTGAATTTATCTATCTCTGCATAAATGGCCTTTTCAACCTCTTCAACAGGTTTTCCGGGCATGGATGCAGCGTAAATATAGAACATGCTCGGGTCAGTGCTTACCATCGAGTAGTCCCCTCCGGCATATAATGCCATCTGCTTCTCGTATACAAGCGATTTATAGAGCCTGGAACTCTTGCCGGCGGAGAGGACAAGCTCTAATACAGAGAGAGGATATGAGTCCTTGTGTGTCAATGCCGGGACATGATACCCTGCTATAAGAACTGGAAGCTCAGCCTCCTTTTTGAGGAAAAGCCTCCTCTCACCTTTCTGTAAAGGCTCTTCTATTGTCACCTTCCGGGGTTCGGCCCCTTTGGGGATGCTTCCAAACTGTTTTTTTATTTCACGAAGCATCTTTTCCGAGTCAAAGTCTCCTACTACAACAATGGTGGCGTTGTTCGGGACATAGTGGGTGTCGTAATGGACCTTCAGGTCTTCAACCTTCATATTTGTCAGGTCGTCCATCCATCCTATGGTCGGTATTCTGTATGGGTGGTTCAGGAAGGCCACCTCCATCATCTTTTCATATAGTGCTGATTCCGGGTCGTCCTCGTGGTTCAGCCTCCTTTCCTCCTTTACCACGTCCCTCTCAGAGTTGAATTCCTTCGGGTCAAGGAGGATACCCCTCATCCTGTCTGATTCCATATCAAGTGAGAGCCATATACGGTCGGATGAAAAGGTCTCGAAGTATGCGGTGTATTCCTTACTGGTAAAGGCGTTGTCATTCCCGCCGTTTCTCTGCACAGTCTGGGAAAATGTCTTTGGACCGTATTTCTTTGTCCCTTTGAACATCATGTGTTCCAGGAGATGGCTCATTCCTGTGTTCCCAGGGCTTTCATTTCTTGATCCAACCCTGTACCATATCTGGAATGTCGCCACAGGGGCCTTATGCTCCTCCATAAGAAGGATCTTCAGGCCGTTGTCCAACGTGTATTCCTTTACCCCATCCCATCCAGCCGCAAAGGCAGAGGCTGAAACCGTAACGATCATTAATAAGGCTAAAATAAATTTCTTCATATCCCCTCCGTAGATTATAGACTATATTCAAAAGCAGGTGGGATGTCAACTAGCCCTGCGGAATATATTAACTTGCTGCTGTAAATGTATTATGCTACAAATATATCGGAAGAATAAAGGCCTAATGATGGGAGGTAGTGATTGGCCAAGGTCCTGATAGTTGACGATGACCTGGATATTCTGGATCTGTTGCGCCTTGTCATGACGCGTTCAGGGCATGAGGTGCTAACCGCCATGACCGGCAAAGAGGCGCTGGGAGCTGTTGCGGATGTTAATCCAGATGTTGCCTTTGTGGACATGAGGCTTCGTGACAGCAATGGACTGGACCTCTTAAGCGACATAAAGAGGCTTTACCCGGAAACCGCTGTTATAATCATGACAGGGTATCAGGATATGGGGACAGCAATAAAAGCGATGCAGGGTGGCGCCTTTGATTATGTAACAAAGCCGGTTGATACGCCTCAGCTTATTAACCTGGTTGAAAAGGTACTCGAGACCAGGAAGGCTGAATCCAGTTCAGTTCGGCAGAGCTCGTGGCAGGGGAAAAAAGAGATTATTGGAAAGAGCAAGGTCATGGAGGAGATATACAAGCTGATAGGTATGGCCTCTCAGAACAAGACCACAGTCCTGATCCAGGGAGAGACCGGGACAGGAAAAGAGCTTATAGCGAGGGCCATACATTACTATTCACCACAGAAGGAAAAGCCTTTTATTGCAGTAAACTGCTCAGCGCTGGCTGAGACCCTCCTGGAAAGCGAGCTTTTCGGGCACGAAAAGGGGGCATTTACCGGGGCTATCCAGCGACATAGAGGAAAGTTTGAGTTGGCCAACGGCGGCACTATCTTCCTTGATGAGATTGGGGACATCCCGCAAATCGTTCAGGTAAAGCTCTTGCGGGTTTTACAGGAAAGGGAGCTTGAGAGGGTAGGTGGAGAGGAAACGATAAGTGTTGATGTGAGGGTCATCGCAGCGACCAACAGGGACATTCCAAAATTGGTGGCAGAAGGCAGATTCAGGGCAGACCTTTTCTACCGCCTGAAGGTGATAACTATAGACATCCCTTCCCTCCGAGAAAGGAGGGAGGATATACCGCTACTGGTAGATTACTGTATCGGAAAGGCCAATTCTGAGCTACATAAGGAGATAAAGGCAGTGGCTCCTGATGTTATGAGTATGTTCCTGAGATATGACTGGAAAGGGAACATAAGGGAACTGGAAAATGTGGTCTACAGGGGCGTCCTGATGGCAAGGGGAAATGTGATCCTGAAAGAACACATACATGAATTGAATCTCTCCCCAGTTCCAGCTAAGCCAGGAGGTGTTGACTTTATAAGGCCCTTGGACGATATGGAAAGAGAGGCGATAGAGAAGACATTACGGTTTACCAACTGGAACAAAAGTAAGGCATGTGAGCTTCTAAAGATACCGAGGCCCAGGCTTGACAGGAAGATAAAGAAATACGGCCTGGAGGTTGAGAGGTTGAGAGGTTGAGAGGTTGCTCAACTTCCTATATTCTCATCCTTTAAGTAATCAATTGCTTCCTCCCTGCTTGATACCTTCCCCAGTGCCTCGGCCTCTCTTAGCGCCTCTACCATTCTTCCTATCTCTTTTCCTTGCGGAATCCCGAACAGCTTCATTATATCTTCCCCTGTAACGAGGGGCATCTGAGGCGCAGCTATAAACACCTCAAAATAATACCCTGCAAGGTTTCCGATCAGTCCTTTCAGATATTCAAGTCTCTCACCTTCTACAGGCGTTGCCATTGCGTCTGCAAGTGACAGTATGAGGAGTTCTATACCACAACCATCGGCATCCCGGAAGAACCTGTATTTTGCCCTTGATGTAACTCTCTGGAGCTTTGACAGACCCAATATGCGCATATGGCTTGCCGTAAGCCCCCGGAGTATCTTCTCCGTCTTGCGGCTCAGTTTAAGCCTTTTTGCAATATCAGCGCTTATTGCTTCTCCTTTTTCTTCGTGTCCCAGGAACCTCCCCCTTCCATCCTGCATCGTTCTGGTATAGAGTTTCCCGGCATCGTGCAGGAGTGCAGCAAATTTGACAAGACCTCTCCTTGTCACGTACTCTTCTACCTCTTCAGCCATGTAATCCTCGATCCTTTTACCATATCCGGGGAAATAGCCGTTTAAATGGTTTAATACCTCTTCAGCTACACCTACAGCATTCATGGAATGGTCAAACAGGTCGTGGATATGCCATCCTCCCTGATAAAACCTTTTCCATTTTTCTGTCTCAGGGAGCAAGGTCCTCAATACGCTTGCATCATCCATATCCTTAAGTGTCTTATATGCCGCCGGCATTTCGAGGATCATGAACAGCTCGGTCCTCACCCGCTCCTCAGAAACATTGTTCAGTTCCTCACAATATTTTTTTATCTGGTATAACAGCTCTTCATCCATGGTAAAATTAAAGGAAGAAGAAAACCTGAATGCCCTCATAATCCTCAGGGGGTCTTCCTGGACAGATCTTTGTGATGACGCCCTCAAAACCTTCTTCTCTATGTCATTCTTCCCACCCAGGGGGTCCAGCAGTATCATGTTATTATTGAACAGAGAGTCCAAAGGCACGGCCATAGAGTTTATGGTGAAGTCTCTCAGCCTCAGGTCTTCCTCTATGTTTTTCTTTACCCCTGAAAAATCGACCTGGAATTCTTTCCCGTAGACAACCCTTGAGGCATCCCTCTCATCATCCAGGATGAAGAAGCTGCCGCCAACCTTTTCAGCAAAGCTTTTAGCGAAAGTGATCCCCTGTCCCTGCACGGCAAAGTCGTAATCGTTCCCAAGCCTTGAATTTATCAAGATATCTCTGATAGTCCCTCCGACAAGATAGGCCTTTTGTCCTGATTCCTTAACGATATTTAAGGCAGCCTTTATGACGTCGGAACCGGAAAGGATATCCCTCAGATTGCTCATGGAGACTGCTCCTGTCTTTTGGAAGAGATACTGAAAAGATAGGTAATTAAGGATGGATGTTATACCGATTCGCATTCAATTAAAGACCATTGAATGCTCAGGTATAATACCGAGTAAGCTTTCATTAATCTTAAATTAGATATTTGAAAGCAACTCGGTATAAGTTCTACTTTATTTCAAGACCCTTAAACATAAGGTCCACTTCATCTTTCTCCGCAGCCTGAGCAGCCTCTTCTTTTTTGCATGCATCCGGTTTAGCGGAAAATATGGAAAGCCGGGGCGATTTCATGGCAAGCCCCAGGTCTTCGAGAACACCGGTCAACAGCTCTTCGTTTATCTCTTTTTTCTTGAGCAGGAAGGCCTCAAGGAGTGCATTGTCACACATGGTGTTTATAAGTCTTGGAATGCCGTTCGAGTATTTATAAATCATGGAGAATGCCTCAGTCGTAAATTTTATATTGACATTTCCCGCAGTTGCCAGCCTGTGCTTTATATATTCCTCGGTCTCTTTTTCGTGCATGGCCTCCAGAGCGATTCTAATGGCTACTCTCTGGGCCAGAGGCTCGTCAAGCTTCAGGTTCTGATCTACCTCCGGAAGGCCGAAGAATATAAAGGAGATCAGCTTGCTATCATCGCTCTCAAGGTTAAGCATTCCTCTAAACTCTTCCATTATCTCTTTTGACTGGAGCATCTGTGCCTCGTCAACCAGTACTACTGCTTTTTTCCCACTTTCGCGGATGGAAATCAGCCTTTCATAAAGTTGCCCCATGAGCTTCAGCTTATCAGGGGAGGGGTCATCTATACCCATCTGATGGGCTATCTTTTTCAGCAGCCAGTCTGACGTCACGGCGGAGTGCACCATAACGATCAGGGCGGCTTCATATTTATCCTCAGGAAGGCTATCCAGAAACCTCCTGGCCAGGGTAGTCTTCCCTGCGCCTATGCTCCCAACAAGAAGGGCAAGCCCCTTCATGGAATCAGCGGCATAGGTCAGCTTGGCAAGGGCCCTTGCGTGCTGTGGGGAATTGAAGTAAAACTTCCCCATTGCAACATTGGAGAACGGTTCCATGTTAAGCCCAAAAAAATTAAGATAACTCATACGTAAGAAACCCTCCCCCTTTTAGTATCCCGGCCACCTCCAAGTTGCGATATCTTGGACTGTACGTCTCTGAAGCCGGAATTCTTCTTACTGGTTTCCATATAGGCAGACAGGGCCTCAGCAGTCATTCCGGACAGTTCATATGCAGTTCCCAGCTCGTAGTTCATGCTCGCATACTCATCATCACCTATGCCAGGTAATTGAAGGCCTTTCTTGAAAATCTCAACCGCTTTTAGAGGAACCCCTTTTTCAACATAGCATATTCCTATTAGATTGTAACAGTCAAACTCTATTTTATGGTCCGCAGACGCTATCTTGAACTCACGGATGGCATCATCAATAAGCCCCATTTCTTTATATGCTATTCCGAGGTTGTAATGGGTCTCTGTATCCTCTTTCTCTAACTGTGTATCTACACCTTTCTTAAATTCCGAGAATATATCCTCAAATCCGAATTTTTCAGCCTCTCTCATCCCTGAGGGTGTCGTTAGGGTTTCAAATTCCTCGCTATCCAGCTCTGCTGCAAGATCAAAGAAGCTCTCCACTGCGCTTTCTGCAGAAGGGGGAACAGGCGCAGGAAGGATTGTCTTTGCCGCTTCGTCAATAACCCTAAGCTTTGACAGAGTCTCTTCGTTTTCTGGATGAAATTCAAGAATGCGGTTGCATATGTTCCTTGCGTCCTCATACAGCCCCTGCTGTATATAAAAATCGGCCTCTTCCATATCCTCTTTTATCTTTGAGAGAGGGTATTTTTCTTCCTCCTCTGGGAGTTTCTTGCCGGTTATCTCTGCAGGAGCCTCTTTGGCTATCTCAAGTTCAGGAACTTCTTCTATTTCCTGCAGGGCAACTTCTTCCTTGGCCTCTACCTCCATGGAAATCTCTTCGATCTCGGGCAAGACCTCTTCAGCCTCTTCGGGGAGCGCTACTCCAAGGGAGGCAAGCTTTTTGCGAACTTCTTTATCCTCCGGGAATGCTTTAAGTGCAGTATTAAGTATTTCAATGGCCTTGTCTGCAAGACCATATTTTACATATACCTCTGCCTCTGTCAGATACTTATATACATCCTTGACAGGCTCCTCTGTCTCTTTTCCGCCAGGGACGAAATGTTCTTCCATTGGCGGTTCTTTCTGAGCCTCCTCTGTTGTTTCTTCTACCTTCGGAGCCTCTCCTGTAAGCTGTGAAAGCTCCTCCCTGATAGCTATCTCCTTTTCTCTTTCTCCTTTAAGTCTGTATGCATTGGCCATTTTATCAAGGAGGCGCGGGTCCCTGACGTCATTCCTGTAAAATTCAAGCAGTATGCCAAGGGCGGCATCGAAGTTCTTTCCTTCCAAGGCCTTGTCGACGAAGGGAAGGGCGGTTTCCATCCCTTCCCCGAAGTTCCCTTCCTTTATAAGCAGTTTGGTGAGTCCTTTTCTGGCATCATCAGAAGATGGGTCGATCCTAAGGATGTTTTTATATGTCAGCTTTGCATTCTGTTCATCATCCAACTCCAGGTAGACCCTGGAAAGGAGCGATAGTGCTGTTGTGTCATTTGGATCTGATTTTAGGGCAGCCTTAAGGGAATCAAGAGCCTTTTTTATCTTCCCGGTCTCAAGATATGCTTCCCCAATGCCTCTGAGCGCTTCTCTGGAGGCTGGTTTTGCAGATAAAAGCTTCTCGTAGAGAATGATGACATCGTCCATCCTCCCCTTCTTCTTCAGGTCACTGGCAATCTGGGAGAATTCTTCCAATGCCTTTTTATCGTCTCCACCTTTAAGGTAGAGATCAGCAAGTTTGGCTCTTATGCTGAAATTTTCGGGGTCCATAGATGCCATGTCTTTAAGGGCGCCTGTGGCCTCTACGGTCTTTCCCTGCTTTTCATAGTTAGCTATTACTATCCGGTACTGTGCCAGGGCGTCGGCAATAAGGCCCTGTTTTTTATAAAGCTTTGCGAGTTTTACATAGATATCTGATATAGAAGGGTCTATCTTGAGGAGTTGCTTGAAGACGGCTATTGCCTGAAGGATAAAGCCATCAGAGGCATAGGATTCTGCAGCAGCGGAGTATTCATTAACGGCAGAGGCATTGTTCCCTACCTTGAGGTACAGTTCTCCAAGTTTCAGGCGCGACCTTATATCTTTAGAGTCGGCCTCCACTACCTTCTGGTATTCAGAAATGGCCTTGTCAAACTGACCCTTCTGGATGTACTTCTGGGCCTGATCTATTAGTTTACCTTTGTCTATACTAACTGCCATCTTGATGTCCGTTCAAAACATGGATTAACGCATAATATTACATTAAGGTGAGCGGAAAAGTCAAAGGGTTTTAAGACCTCTGACCTTTCCTTCAATTTGATAGGGGTGTAGGGTTAGATGTAAGTATCTGTTTTTCAGATCATATCATGGAAGGAGATGTCGTTATTGGACATGGTTGTTCTTACCTTAATAAGGGTTGCTACTTCGATCTGCCTTATTCTTTCTCTGCTCAACTTAAATACATTTCCTATGGACTCGAGAGTCATTGGCTCAGATCCATCAAGCCCGAAGCGCAGTGTTAGGACCTTTTTTTCTGCAGCAGACAGACCTTCAAGTGATTTCCGTAAAATGTCTGCCATCCTCTCTCTATCGAGCGATATGTCAGGAGCCTCAGAATCCTTGTCTTCTATAGTATCAAGAAGAAGGTGTTCCATTGATCCTCCTATAGGTGCTTCAAGGGAGGAGGTCTTTTCCGCCAGTATCATTAGATCCTTCACATATCTGGCAGGAAACAATATATCCTCAGAAACTTCTTGAATAGAGGGCTCTTTCCCTTTCATCTGTCTGAGTTTTTTTAAAGACTTATTAAGCTTATTTATGTTTTCAACTATATGGACCGGAAGTCTTATGACCCGCGGCTGATTCATCAAGGCCCTTTCCACGGACTGTCTTATCCACCATGTAGCATAGGTGGAAAACTTGCAATTCTTGCTGAGTTTAAATTTTTCGGCGGCCTTTATGAGTCCTATGTTTCCTTCCTCTATAAGGTCAGAGAGTGGAAGGCCACGGTTAACGTATGCCTTTGCTATCTTGACGACCAGTCTCAGGTTAGCCTCAACCATCCTCTTGGTAGATGCCTCGTTTCCCTTTTCAATTCCTTTGGCTACTGAATATTCTTCGCCGGGACTGAAGAGGGTCAGTTTCCTCATGTCATGGAGGTATGATTTTAGGGAGTCGGAGAATTGTGCTGTTTGCGGCGACCTGTTCTCTTCACAAGCTAAAATATCTCCAGCTTTTCTGAGATGCCTTGGATTTCTTCTAAAATGGGTATTACTGTTAAAGGCTAAACTGCTAGGCATAAAATACAACCTCCTTAGTAAAAGTGAGTGACATATCGAGGATAATTGCAAATGGAATGCCAGAGGGCCAAAAAACTCATAACGTGGCGAAATGAAATCGACTTTTTGAAATAGGTAGTGATCTTAAGGAGATGTCTTGTAACGTTGCGATGTAATAAAATATTTCATTAGTTAGCGCTTCGTTGCAGAAATTGCAGTTATTCGAAAGGATTTTTGAGGAGAATTGTCTGATCTCTTTCCATACCAACGGATACCATTATAGTCTCGACTCCGGAAAGTTCAGCGATCCTGTTAATATATTTTTTGGTGTTAGAGGGAAGTGAATCAAAATCCCTTATATCGCTTAAATCCTCCATCCATCCGTCCATTTCTTCATATACAGGTTCTGCGCCGACCATTACCCTTTTATTTGAAGGGAACTCATAGTACGCTTTCCCTTCAAAGGTATAACCTGTGCATATCTTTATCTTGTCAAGAGTACTTAATATATCAAGTTTTGTTATGACCAGACCTGTAAGACCATTTACCCTTGCCGCATGTCTCAGGACTACCGCATCAAGCCAGCCGCATCTCCTGGGTCTTCCGGTTGTCGCGCCGTATTCGTGTCCTTTTTCTCTGAACCAGTCTCCCATCACGCCATTCTGCTCAGTTGGGAAGGGGCCTTCCCCTACGCGTGTTGTATAAGCCTTTGATATCCCTATAACTCCATTTATATGGGTCGGCCCGACACCTGTGCCGCTACAAGCGCTCCCGGCAACGGTATTGGAAGAGGTTACATAAGGATAGGTCCCGTGATCCACATCTAAAAGGGTTCCCTGAGCTCCTTCAAACAATACGTTCTTTCCTTTTTTTATCTCGCTGTTTATATAGATAGACGTATTAGTAACATAACCTCTGAGTCTTTCTGCGTACCCCATATATCTGTCGTATACTTCATGGACCTCAAATCCTGACTGATGCAGGAGGTTTACCAGCAGATGGTTCTTTTCCATCAAAATGAACTTCAGTTTGTCTCTGAATACTGATTCGTCTATCAGATCGGCAAATCTTATCCCGGTCCTGGCAATCTTGTCCTCATATGCAGGTCCTATCCCCCTGCCTGTAGTCCCTATTTTCCTATTTCCCTTGAGACTCTCTTTTGCTGCATCAATCTTCTTATGGTAAGGCATTATAAGATGGGCATCTTCGCTTATAAGGAGTCTGTTATCATCGAATCGCCCCCTTCTCTTCAGGGCGTCTATCTCATCTATCAGTACCTCGGGATCGACAACTACACCGTTCCCGATTATGCACCTCTTGTTCGGATGCAGGATGCCGGAAGGTATAAGGTGCAAAACGGTCTTTTCTCCATCCACAACTATGGTATGGCCGGCATTGTTCCCTCCCTGAAAGCGGACGATAAGGTCTGCATATTCGCTGAATATATCGACGATCTTACCTTTACCCTCGTCTCCCCACTGTGCGCCTACGATAACTATATTAGACATTCAAAACCCCCAAACAATGCATTTTAAAACAAGGGACGCTGATTTGCAAGATTTATCAAGATGAACGCAGATAAGTCTCAGGATATTTTTTCCAAGCGATAAAAAATTTGATGTTTTAAAATCAATACGTTTCTGCGCCTATCTGGGTCCCATTAATCTTTTTGGTGTTCCACTGCCGACATCAGGTTATCCAGGTCGATAGCAAAGCCGGTAGCAGGAGATGGATAGCCAA
>Ga0209323_10002760_pt1 | contig 11685 bp, 9 predicted proteins | sample Rifsed19ft2_FD_184014 | JGI IMG/M metagenome (GOLD analysis project Ga0209323, IMG submission 184014) | Soil microbial communities from Rifle, Colorado, USA - sediment 19ft 2 (version 2) | ecosystem: Environmental > Terrestrial > Deep subsurface > Rock core/Sediment | place: Rifle, Colorado...
GAGCCGCTCCTTCTTCCCTGTGGCCGAGGCGCGCGACGGAGGCCCGAGGTCAGTGAGCAGCACCCGTTGGTCGATCGGCGTGGACGTCGGGGGGACCTTCACCGACGGCGTCGCCATCGCCGACGATGGCACCACGCGCGCGGCCAAGGTCCCCTCCACCCCGGGCGACCCGACCGAGGGGTTCGTTGCGGCGCTGCGGGAGCTCGGCGAGGGGGGCGTGGAGCCCGGCCGCGTCGACCTGCTCGTCCACGGCACGACCATCGCCACCAACGCGCTACTGCAGCGCCGGCTGGCCCGCGTCGTGCTCCTGACGACGGCCGGCTTCCGTGACGTCCTGGCCATCGGCAGCGGCCTGCGGCGCGACATGTACGACCTGTGGGCTCGGCGGGTCGAGCCGCTCGTGCCGCGCCGCGATCGCCTCGAGGTCGAGGAGCGCCTGGGACCTCGCGGCGAGGTGATCCGCGCCCTCGGTGACGCCGAACTGGGGCGGATCCTCGATGCCGTGGGCCGCCGGAAGCCCGAGAGCGTGGCGGTGGCCCTTCTCTTCGCCTACGCCGATCCATCCCACGAGGAGCGCCTGGGCGCGGCACTCCGCGGGGCGTTCCCCGACACGCCGGTGACCCTCTCGCACGAGATCGCCCCGGAGTTCCGCGAGCACCCCCGCACCTTCACCACGGTCGTGGCCGCCGGGCTGCGACCGATCGTCGGGCAGTACCTGCCGCGCGCCCGGCGGCGCGTGGAGGCCGGCGGCTGGCGCTCGGAGCTGCTGGTCATGCAGTCGAACGGCGGCGTGGCGAGCGCCGAAGCGGCCGGCCGCGAGCCCCACCGGCTCCTCCTGTCGGGTCCGGCCGGCGGCGTCATCGGTGCGATGGCCGAAGGCGCCCGGGCCGGGATCGCCGACCTGATCAGCCTCGACATGGGCGGCACAAGCGCCGACGCGTGTCTCGTGCGCGGCGGGGCCGTCCCCACCGTGGGTGCGCAGACGGTCGAGGGCTCCCCGATCCTGACCTCCGCGCTCGACATCGTGACCGCCGGGGCCGGCGGCGGGAGCATCGCGCACCTGGAGGGCGGACTGGCGCTGCAGGTCGGCCCGGAGAGCGCGGGAGCCGAGCCCGGGCCGGCATCGTACGGCCGCGGCGGCGATCGAGCCACCGTCACGGACGCCCACGTTGTGGCCGGCAGCCTCTCGCCGCAGACCCCGCTGGCCGGGCGGCTCGTCCTCGACGAGCGTCCCGCGGCGCTGGCCATCGACCGCCTGGCCAGCTCACTCGGCGCGACTCGCGACGGCGCCGCAGAGGGCATCCTCGCGGTCGTCACGGCGAACCTGGCACGGGCGATCCGGCGCATCTCCATCGAGCGAGGACGCGACCCGCGCGGCCTCGCCCTCGTCGCCTTCGGAGGCGCCGGCCCGCTGCATGCGGCACGGTTGATGCGCGAGCTCCGCCTCGGCTCGGTCATCGTGCCGCCCCGGCCGGGCCTCCTCTCGGCCGAGGGCCTGGTGACCTCCGATCTCCGTCTCGATCGGGCGCAGACGGTGGTCGTGCGGCTCGATGTCGTCGAGCCGAGCGAGCTGCTGGGCTGGTACCGGGCGGCCGCTCTCGAGCTCCGGAGGCGGCTCGCGGACCACGGCATTCCTCCCCGCGGTCAACGCCTCCTCGCCGCCGCCGACTGCCGCTACGTCGGTCAGGGCTACGAGCTGACCATCCCGCTGTCCAGCGTGACACCCCCAGCGCTGGGCCGCCTGGCGAGTGTCTTCCACGCCGCCCATCGGGCGCGCTACGGTCACGCGGCACCGGCGGACCCGATCGAGGTCGTCACCCTCCGCCTGGCGGCCATCGGTGCGCTGCCCCACCCACCGGCCGCGGTCATCGGGGACGCCAGCCGGCGCAGCCGGCCGGATCCGCAGGCGCGGAGCCACGAGCGCTCGCTGCTCCTGCCCGGGCGAGCCGGACGCGTGCGCGTCCCGGTCTGGCGGCGGGACGGGCTCAGGGCGGGCGACCGACTGGCCGGCCCGTGCATCGTCGAGCAGCTCGACGCCACGACCGTGCTCTTGCCCGGCAACTCCGCGCTCGTGCAGCCGAGCGGCGCGCTGCACCTGCGGGACGGCGCCCGATGAGCAGCGCCCGCCTGGACCCGGTCACCTTCGAGGTCCTTCACGCGGCCCTGCTCTCGGTGACCGACGAGATGGGCGCCGCACTTCGCCGGTCGAGCTACAGCCCGATCATCCGCGAGATGCAGGATTACAGCTGCGCCCTGTTCGACGACCACGCCCGCCTCGTCGCGCAGGGCGACTTCATCCCGGCCCAGCTCGGCGCGATGAGCCTGGTCACGCAGGCCATCCTGGACCGCCACGGGCCCACGATTCGGCCGGGCGACGTCTTCATCGCCAACCATCCCTTCGTCGGGGGTGCCCACACCCCCGACGTGAACGTCATCCGGCCGGTCTTCATCGGTCAGAAGCGCGGCTCACTCCGGCTCCTCGGGTTCACCGGCACGGTCGCCCACCAGGTCGACTTCGGCGGGCGCAACCCGGGCACCGAGGGGGCCGACAACACCCAGCTCTACCAGGAGGGACTCGTCCTGCCCCCGGTGCGCCTGTACGAGCGCGGCCGGCCCGTGGCCGACCTCTTCGCGACGATCGCCGCGAACGTGCGCGACCCGGTCTCCACGCTGGCCGACCTGCGCGCCCAGGCGGCCGCCTGCCTGGCCGGCGAACGGCGCCTCCGCGAGCTGGTCGACGAGTCCGGCAGCGCGGCCGTGGCGGCGACGTTCCGGCTCGCCCTGGACTACGCGGAGCGGCGCACGCGTGACGCCCTGGCCGCCCTTCCGGACGGGAGGGCCGAGGCGGAGGGCTTCCTCGACGACGACGGCGCCGGAGGACCGCCGACCCGCCTCCACGCGCGGGTGGCGAAGAGCGGCGAGCGGCTCCTGGTCGACCTCTCGGGCTCGAGCCCGCAGGTACGCGGCGGGATCAACAACCCGTGGGCGAGCACGCGGGCATGCGTGGCCTTCCTGCTCAAGACGGTCACCGACCCGCTCATCCCCCAGAACGACGGGGCCATGCGCGCGGTGGAGATCGTCTGTCCGCGCGGCGGCGTGCTGAACCCGGACCCCCCGGCCGCCGTCAGCGTCCGCCACCTCACCTGCCAGCGGCTGGCCGACGTGCTCCTGACCGCGGCGGGCCGGCTCTGGCCGGAGCTCGCGGTGGGCGCCAGCTTCGTCGGCTTCTTCTCCATCATGGCCGAAGGCACCTCGCCCAAGACGGGGCGGCAGGTGGTCATGCAGGACGTCGTCGGCGGGGGGACCGGCGGGCACGGTCCGCGCGACGATCGGCCCGGCGACGACGGCCTCGACGCGGTGGACACGTACATGTCCAACGTGGCCCTCCTGCCCGTCGAGGTGTGCGAGACCGAGTACCCCTGGCGCATCACGCGCAGTGAGCTCGTCCCGGGGTCTGGTGGGCGGGGTCTCCACCGCGGCGGCGCAGGCATCCGGCGAACCTACGAGGTGGTCGGCGAGGCACAGCAGGTCGTCCTGTACTGCGAGCAGACCGATCCTCGCTTCCGACCGCGGGGGGCCAACGGCGGAGCGGACGGCAGCCCGACCAGCCTCGTCGTGCGCGACCCGCGCGGCCGCCGCCTCCCGCTCCCCAGCAAGGCCACCGTCCACCTCCAGCCCGGCAGCACCGTGACGATCACCACCGGGGGCGGGGGCGCGTGGGGCGGCCCGCGCGTCGGTGGCACGCGCCCGAACCGATAGATTCGGTCCGTGAGCAAGCCCGTTCGCGTCTACCTGTGCAGCGACCTCCACGCCGCGGAACGGGCCTGGCGCAAGTTCCTCAACGCCACCCGCGCCAACCTGTATGGAGCCGACATCGCGCTCATCGCGGGCGACCTGACGGGCAAGGCGATCGTCCCGATCCTGCGCGTCGACGGGCGCTACGAGGCCGAGGTCCTGGGCGCCCGCCGCGTCGCGCGGACCGAGGCCGAGCTCGCCGCGCTGGAGCGCGAGATCGCCGACATCGGCTACTACTCGGTCATCGGGACGGCCGAGGAGATGGCCGCGCTGGCCGCCGACCCAGCCGCCCGCAGGACGCTCTTCGAGCGCCTCATGGCCGAGCGCCTCGAGGCGTGGCTGGCCCTCGCCAACGAGCGCCTCGCCGGCTCGTCAGTGCCCGTCTACCTGATGCCCGGCAACGATGACGATTTCAGCATCGACGCCATCCTCGACCGCCCGGGGTGGGCCACCACGAACGCCAACGAGCGGGTCCTCGACCTGCCCGGCGGCCTCCAGCTGGCGGCCATGGGCTGGTCATCGCCGACGCCCTGGAAGACACCGCGCGAGCTCGAGGAGGAAGAGTTCCTCGACCGTCTCGCGACCCTCCTCGCGCCGGTGCGCGATCTCCGCCGCACGATCGTGATGACGCACGTGCCGCCCTACGACACCGGGCTCGACAAGGCTCCGCTCCTCGATCCGTCGCTGCGCCCGACCGTGTCGGCCGGCGATGTCCTGCGCGGGCCCGTGGGATCGCATGGCGTGCGCACCGCGATCGAGCGCTTCAAGCCGCTCCTCGGCGCCCACGGCCACATCCACGAGTCCGGCGGCGAGGCCCGCCTTGGGACGACGCTCTGCCTCAACGCCGGCTCGGAGGCGAACCACGGAGTCCTGCGCGGATACATCGTCGACATCGGGGCCGCCGGGATCGAGCGCTGGATGCGGGTGGAGGGCTGAGCTCGGTGGGTCGGCTCGTGCTCGCCGGACTCCAGCACGCGTGCGGCCCGGAGCGCGAGGCGAACGTCGAGACCGCCTTCGACATGGCACGCGAGGCACGCTCCCGCGGCGCCGACGTGATCTGCTTCCAGGAGCTCTTCGCCACGCCCTACTTCCCGCAGCGCCCCGGCGTGACCGCGTACCACGCCCTGGCGGAGCCAATCCCCGGTCCCACGACCGAACGCCTCGCGGCGCTCGCCCGCGAGCTCGGCGCCACCCTCGTCGGCTCCCTGTACGAGCGCTCGGCCGACGGTGCGCTCTACGACACGGCGGTGGTCGTGCACCCCGACGGCACGCTGGCCGGACGCAGCCGCAAGATGCACATCCCCGACGGCTCGGGCTACTTCGAGCGGTCGTACTTTCGGCCCGGCGACACCGACTACCCCGTCTTCGAGGTGCCCCTCGGCGACGGGGACAGCTGGCCGATCGGGGTGCCGACGTGCTGGGACCAGTGGTTCCCCGAGGTCGCCCGCATCCACGCCCTCAAGGGCGCGCGGGCACTCCTCTACCCGAGTGCGATCGGCAACGAGCTCGAGCCGAGCCTCACGGACGCCAACACCCACGACGCGTGGCGCACGGTGATGCGCGGCCACGCTGTGGCCAACGGCATGTACGTGGCGGCCGTCAACCGGGTCGGACGCGAGGACCAGCTGACCTTCTACGGCGGCTCGTTCGTGGCCGACCCGACCGGCGAGATCATCGCCGAGCTGGACGACCGCCCGGGCATCCTGCTCGCCGAGCTCGACGAGGAGCGCGTCGCCTTCGCCCGGCGGCTCTCGCCGCTCCTCGGGGGGCGGCGCCCCGAGACCTACGACGCGCTCGTGTCGCGGGGCTGAAAGCGTCCCCCGTACATCGGCAGCTCGAGGCCGGGGCCCTCGCGAGCGAGCTGCTCCCACATCCTGTTGAGGCCCACCGACCCGTACTCGCGGACGCGCCTGACCGCCTCGAGATCGAGCACCTCGGTGAGGTACTCCTCGCCGTCGCCGGCCTGCTGCAGGACGTGGCCCTCCGGATCGACGATGACGCTCCGCCCCGGCGCGGCGTGGCCGCCCATGTTCACGTTGACCACGAAGAGCTGGTTGGCGATGGCGTTGGCGCGCGCAAGCACGATCTCCTGCTCGCGGTCCGAGGTGATCGTGGCGCTCGGCTGGAGGATCACCTCGGCGCCCAGCCAGGCGAGTTGCCGGGCGACCTCCGGGAACCACCCGTCGTAGCAGATCATCAACCCGGCGCGGCCGACGTCATCCACCTCGAAGACCACGAATTCATGTCCCGCCGCGGTCATCTCCCACGGTCGCCAGGGGAAGATCTTGCGGTAGCGCGCGCGGAGCGAGCCGTCGGGCGCGATGGCGACGGCGGTGTTGTGGATCTCGCCGTCCGCGCCCCGTTCGTAGAACGAGCCGGGCACGAGCCAGGCGTCCAGTTCGACGGCCAGCGCGGCCAACCTGTCGGTGAGCGGTCCGGGGATGGGTTCCGCGAGCAGGGCGGGCGAATACGAGGCGGGCCGAGGTGCGGCCGCGGGGCCGAGGGCGGCCAGGAAGAGCTCGGGATAGAGGAAGAGGCGGGTCTTCGGGAACATCGCGCGCAGCCGGCGGATCTCGCGCTCGAACTTCTGCCACGTCGCGGCGGGGTCCCAGGCGACGGGGGCGGACTGGGCTGCGAGGATGGGCAGCGGCCTCATGCCGGGGCCTCGGGCTCGCGCGTCGGCCGCTCGAGCAGCCCGAGCTGCACGAGCATGCTCATCTGGTCCCAGTACTCGCGCATCTCGCGCAGTCGCTCACCCTCGAAGACGTAGACCTGGCAGATGCGGTCGAGCGAGCGCCGGCCGGTCGGGGTCATGCCGTAGTAGGTCCCCAAGTGGGTGCCTGTGCCGGTGTACTCGACGGCCACATGGTCGCCCCCGTCGACCACGTTGACGACGTCGACCCGGCCGTCGGGGAAGCCGCGATACCACTCCTGGAGGTAGGCGTACCAGTCGTGCGGGCCCGTGACCACCTCGCCGGTGGCCATGTCGAGGAGCGTCGTCTCGCCATCCCCGATCCACGTCCGCTCGAGGGTGCGATCGTTGATCGCGAGGATCGCCTCGACGACCCGCTGGGCGCGCTCGGACAGCGATGCCGGGCTCATGACCGGGGGTCAGTCTCGGAGGTGGAGGCGGCGGCGTCAACGGCCGCCCCGGCGCCGCGCAGCCACCGGCGCACGTTCTGGCCGAGATCGGGCACGAAGTAGCCGCCCTCAAGGAGGATGACGAGGCGGCGCCCCGTGGCGGCCACGCGCCGGCCGACCTCGCCGTAGACGGCCGTGGTCAGGGCGAAGTCGCCGATGGGGTCCTGCCCGTAGGTGTCGATGCCGAGGCTGACCACGAGGAGCGACCCGGGGAAGTCGGCGATGCGCCCGAGCGGTGCCTCAAGGGCGCCGACGTACTGCTCGTCGCTCGTGCCGACGGGCAGCGGCACGTTCACGGTCGCGCCTCTCCCCGGCCCCGCCCCCGCCTCGTCGGCGAAGCCGGAGAAGTACGGGAACATCCGATCGGGATCGGCGTGCAGCGAGCAGTACAGGACGTCGCCGCGCTCCCAGAAGATCTGCTGCGTTCCGTTCCCGTGGTGGAAGTCGACGTCCATGATCGCCACCGGCTCGCCGGAGCGATCTGCCAGCCACTGCGCGGCGATCGCCGCGTTGTTCAGGTAGCCGTATCCGCCGAACAGGGCACGCGCGGTGTGATGACCCGGGGGACGACACAGGCCGAAGGCGGCGCGCTCGCCGCCGAGCACCAGATCGGCCGCCGTGAGGGCCACGTCCACGGCGCTGCGGGTCGCGCGGTAGGTCCCGCCCATGATCGGGGTGGCCGTGTCGAAGCACCAGTATCCGACCTGGGCGCACGGCGAAGCCGGCTCGCGCACCGCCCCCATGCCCTCCCGGTAGCGCGCGTGGAGGACCGCGTCGGGGAAGATCGCAGACGTCCCGGTGCCGCCTGCCAGCCAGTCCCGCCACGCGCGTTCCAGGTAGCTGAGCAGGCCCTCGTCGTGGACGGCCCTGATGGGTTCACTGCCGTGATCGACAGGCGCCTGGAAGAGGAAGCTCCCGTCCTCCTCGAGGGAACGCCGGATCGTCTCGACCCTGGCGGGCACCTCGTAGGCTGGGACCACCTCGCCGCCGGACACCTCGGTCGACGGCTCGTGGAGCAGGTGATCGGCGCTATAGACGACGCGCATCAGTGGCCCCTCCTGACCGGTAGACGGATGGACCCGCCCCCGCTCGCTCCGTCGTCCCTCCGTCAGCTCCGGCGGCGCAGGCGGCGCCACGGGGCGCCCGATGCCCGACGCGCCTCGAGCTCGACGATCTTGTTCTGGGGATACTCGATGCGCTGGTGATACATCCCGAGGAGCTGCTCCACGAAGGCCTCGCGGATCTTCTCGAGGTCGCGCAGGGTGAGGTCGGACTCGTCGAACTGGCCGTCTTCGAGGCGCTCCCGGATGATCGTCGAGACCATCGCCCGGATCGAGGGCTCGTCGCGCTTGACGAGCGAGCGTACCGACGCCTCGACGCCATCGGCGAGCATGAGGATGGCGGCCTCCTTGCTCTGCGGCTTGGGGCCGATATGGCGGTAGGTCGCCGGATCGACGTCGTCCGGCCGGCCGGCCTGCGCCGCGAGTTCCCTTGCGCGAGCGTGGAAGAAGCTGATGAGCGTCGTGCCGTGGTGTTGCGGGATGAAGGCGATGATCGCCTTGGGGAGGTGGTGCTGATAGGCCAGGTCGATGCCGTCGGTAACGTGCTGCTTGAGGATGTCGGCGGACACCTCCGGATCGAGCTCGTCGTGGATGTTCTCGCCACCGGCCTGGTTCTCGATGAAGGCAAGCGGGTTCCTTAGTTTGCCGATGTCGTGGTAATAGGCGGCCACGCGGGTCAGGAGCGGGTCCGCCCCGATCGCCTCGGCGGCCCGCTCGCCGAGGTTCCCGACCATCAGCGAATGGTGGTACGTGCCGGGCGTCTCGACGAGGAGACGGCGCAGGAGCGGCTGTGACGGGCTGGCCAGCTCGAGGAGCTGAAAGACGGTGGTGATACCGAAGACGTTGCCCAGGATGGCGAAGAGGCCGACCGCGATGACCGCCGAGATCCCGGCGCTGATGGAGGCCGCCCCGATGAGCTGCACCGTGCCGACCACGTCGCGCGTGCCGAGCAGGGCGAAGACGAGCACGAGGCCGTCGCCCGCCACGGCCATCGCGAGCGCGGCCCACAGGAAGTAGGAGAGTCGGTCCCCCCGGCGCACGGCGATGGCGCCGGCGAGCGACGCCGTGAACGTGACGGCGGTGAGCTCGAGCGACACGTTCACGACACCGACGAGGATGGCCACGACAGCGGCCACGACCGTCGCCGTCCCGGCGTCAAGGAGGATAGCCAGGAGCAGCGCGGCCGCGGAAAGGGGGAGCGCCCACGGCAGCAGCGAACGCCCACCGGTCAGCTCGATGGCCACCCCGGAGGCGACGAGGATGAGCCCGAGCAGGACGAGGGCGTTGGTGCGGTGCCAGTACTGCGGCCGGAAGCGCCACACCCAGGCGAGGGTGATCCCGACGAGGAGCATCGCGAGCAGGACCCAGCCCGCGATCCTCGTGGCCACGACGTCGGGCTCGGGCACGAGGAGCCCGAGCGCGCGCATCTTCTCGAGGTCGGGTGCGTCAACGCGGTGGCCGGCGTCCACGATCGTCTCGCCCTGTTTCACCTGGACCATCTGGGCCGGGACGGCCTGCTCGACGCGCACCCGTTCGGCCTCGGTCGCGGCCGGGTCGTACGAGGAGTTCGGGACGATGAGCGGGGAGAGGATCTCCGCCCCGAGGTCCCGCTGCGCCGCCGAGAGGGCCGGGTCGAAGCGCACGGCCAGGCCCGCCCGGGCCTCGGCCACGACGGTGTCGCGCAGCTCCGGCCGCTCGGTCGCGTCGAGGACGCGAAAGAGCTCGGCGCGCAGCGCGGTCCAGCCGTCGGCGCCGAGTTCGAGCAGGGTGGCCACGGCGGCATCCCCCAGGTCCGGGATCGCCACACTGAGGGCCGCTGCGCGGGCCTCCGGATCGAGGTTCGCATCGCCGAACGCGAGGTCCGCGGCAGCCAGGCGGTCGCGCAGGGCGGATGCCTGTTCCTCGGCGACGAGGTTGCCCCGTTCGAAGGTGTAGTCGTACGCCGGCTCCACGGCTGCCCGTGCCGCGGCGCGCGCCTCCTGGGTGCGAATCGCGCTGGGGTACTCGGCGTCTCGCGGGGCGCGGATATCGAATGGCGCGACGTCGCCGACCTGGAGCTGCGGTCCGGCGGGGCGCACGTCGGCGGCGAGGACGGCCGAGAGCGACCCGACGAGGACGAGGGCGGCGATCACGAGCCGCACGGCGTCGCGTCGCGTGAACCGGCCGGCCGCCCGCTGCGTCGTGGCGAGCATCAGGCCGAGCCCGCCAGTTCCCGGGCCACCATCTCGGACACGGTTCGGCCCTCCGCCCGGCCGCGCGTCCGCGGCGCGAGGACGCCCATGACACGCCCGAGGTCACGGGGCGTGGACGCACCCGTCTCGGCGATCGCGGCGCGGACCATCTCGCGCAGCTCCTCCTGGGAGAGCGGCCGGGGAAGGAACTCGGCGATGACCGCCGCCTCCGCCTCTTCGCGGGCGGCCCGATCCTCGCGCCCGCCCGCGCGGAACGCCTCGATCGACTCGCGCCGCCGTTTCAGCTCGCGCGCCAGCACGGCGATGACCTCGTCGTCAGTGAGGGGGCGACGGGCCGCCTTCTGCTCGTTGTAGGCGGCCGCAATGGCCATGCGCAGCGTCTCGCGACGGAGCTCGTCGCGGGCGCGGATGGCGCTCGTCAGCGCTCCCTGGAGTCTTTCGTAGAGGGTCACCGGGTCTGGCTCCTGGCGCGAGTCAGCGTCGACGGGTCGCCGACGAGGGGCGTCCAGACCGGTCTAGACGCCTCCCTGGCGGGCGACCTTCTTGCGCTTCGCTTCCTTGCGCTTGCGCTTCACGCTCGGCTTCTCGTAGTGCTCGCGGCGACGGGCTTCGGCGAGGATGCCGCTCTGCTGGATCTTCTTGTTGAAACGACGCAGTGCGCTCTCGAAGGTCTCGTTCTCACCGACACGGACTTCGGCCAATGTCTTCGATCACCTCCTTCGGGCGCCGATGGCGCGTGTTCGCCCTGGACGCAGGCCGACGTGGCCGGACGGCGGCGGGGCTCGCGGAGTGTAGCCGAGGGCCCGAGAGGGGGTCAAATGACGGGGCGGCGGCGGACGCGGGTGGCTCGTCCCAGGGCGGACCCGCCCGTACACTGTCGCGCGTGGCTGGCAGGAGTGGGCCGCCCGATCCGGCGGCGCTCGATTCGCTCGTCGATATCGTCGACGAAGCGGCCGAACGGTACGGCGACGCGGACGCCCTTGCCCTTCTCGTGGAGGACGCGGTCACCGAGCGCTGGAGCTTCCGTGAGCTGCGCCGGCGCTCGATCCTGGCGGCGTGGCGACTGCGCAACGACCTCGGGCTGTCCCCCGGCGACCGGGTGCTGACCCTCTCCCCATCTGCCCCGCAGCTGCCCGCCGTCTACTTCGGGGCCATGCGCGCGGGCCTCATCTTCGTGCCCCTGGACCTGCGCATGACGTCCGAGGCGATGAAGCGCATCGCCGAGCGCTCAGGCGCGCGCGCGATCCTGTACGGGACCGGCCGCGATGCGGTCGAACCGTCGGAGGTCGACCTCGCCGCGCTTCCCCACCGCTCGACCGACGAGCTCGCCGCGGACCCGCCTTCGCCCGCCGACGAGGCTGCGTGGTCCTCCGAAGTCGGGACCTGGCGGAGGCCCGGGCGGGAGGATGCCTTCCAGGTCGTCTTCACCTCCGGCACGACGGGCCGGCCGAAGGGCGTCATCGTCACGCACGGCACGCTGCTCGCCTCGATCCAGA
>Ga0209323_10002761_pt1 | contig 11683 bp, 9 predicted proteins | sample Rifsed19ft2_FD_184014 | JGI IMG/M metagenome (GOLD analysis project Ga0209323, IMG submission 184014) | Soil microbial communities from Rifle, Colorado, USA - sediment 19ft 2 (version 2) | ecosystem: Environmental > Terrestrial > Deep subsurface > Rock core/Sediment | place: Rifle, Colorado...
TGTATAGGCATCTCCGTCGCTTTCTTAGAACTCTTCAAATACCTATCGAAGTCGACTTAATGGTCACAGATATATATAACGAAATTCCTGGAGCCAGCTTCTGGAACATTGACATAGACGACGACGGGGTCGAGGATACAGTGTTCGTCTTCGACAGCAGAAAAGGGGGAACCTACACTTTCCAAATGTCGCGGACCGAAGAAGCCACCTTGACAGACCGCTGTTCAATCGCAGTACTCACAAGATATCGTAAGCACGAGCCTTTACAAATCTGGCCTACACCCGCACCTCGGTTCTCATGGCTGGTTAAAGACACGCTGGTGAACGCAGTTCCATCAGCGCCAATAACAACCGTGTCAAGTAGTTTTGGAGTTGACCTTCCACCCAATGCTAATGCAGGAGGACCCTACGCAGCAACAGAGAGCGCAACAATCAACTTCGACGCAAGCAGCTCCAACGACCCAAACCGTGACCCAATAACGTACAGATGGGACTTCGAAAACGACGGAACATGGGACACCGACTGGTCAAGCAGTCCAACCGCGTCTCACATGTGGCTCGATGACTGGACAGGCACAGTCAAAGTTGAAGTCGGAGCCCGAACATATACCGACACCGCAACAGCCACAGCCACCGTCTCCAATGTAGCACCGACAGCTAACGCCGGACCAGACCAACTTGTGGCTCCGGGCAGTGAAGTCCACTTTAGCGGCAGCTTCACAGATCCCGGGGTGGTAGACACCCACACGATTGAATGGAACTTCGGCGACGGCACAACAGCCACTGGCACGTTGACGCCAACCCACGCATACTCTGAAGCTGGAAAATACACAGCCACCCTAAGAATCACAGACAACAACGGCGACACTGGAACAGACACATTAACAATCAACACAGGAGTAGAAATCTCCATCGACCCAGAAGCGGCTTTCGCCTTTCTAGGACAAACCGCAACCTATAACATCGTCATCCATCACCTAGGAAACACCGAAGATACATACAACCTTGCACTGTACGGAATAAATCCCGCATGGTGCTCGATGCCACATTCAGTCACACTTAGTCCAGACCAAACTGAAACGGTGTCTTTTACAATTTCAGCACCGTACACGGCAGCCTATGGTGGTTACAGATTCACCCTAATAGCAACGTCTCAAGCCGACCCCCCTGTCTTAGGCATGGCAGACGCAGACTTAATCGTTGGTTCCCACATACATCCTCTGTCAAGCATGATCACAAGTCTAAGAGAATACGTCACCTCCCTGTACGAAAGCGGAAACATAAACCAGTACAAGTTCGAACGCATAATGAGTGATCTCGGCAAAACTGAGATCAATGTTGGCGACATACTAAACTATCTCGAAACAGTCAGACCAGGATTCGATGACAAAGTCGAAGGCCTCAACACCCTAAAATCAGGCGTCCTCAGACTAGAGTATCTCATAAAGGACCTGCAAAACTGGGTTAAGTACGGCCAAATGCCCAGCGACCTCGCCAACCAGATCATTCAACAACTAACAGCCATAAACAACGAAATGACCCAAATAGCCAAGTCTGAAGCATACGCCGAAAAGATGCTCGCTGTTGCAGCGATACAAGACGCAGAGGCAAGAGGTAAATACGCGCCTTGGCTGTGGAACGAAATCGCATACATAGACCAATACCTTGCCCAAGCTGATTACTGGCTTACAAAAGGCTGGCTCTCAAAAGCCGTCGACTACTACAAAACCACCTTCTACTACTCTCAGTGCACAGTCAAAAGCGCATGGCACTGGTCATGGAACATCAGCCGCGAAGACTGGATAGACCAACTCGAACAAAATCAATAGAAGCTTAAGTCACAACCCTCTTTTTTTTAGATTTGGATCATGTGCTGCCGACAAAGGGAATACAGATATCTGTTTCCGAATTTTTTTCGGGTTATCTCCCGGCACCACCAAAATCCGTGGTTTGTTCAGGGATTTGAAGTTTTTATCGGTTCTCGGCCAGGGCGCCATATTCATAGCAACTCGGGTTTACTACTGGAGTTTACCCCCTCTGCTGTCTCTAGTTCAAGCGTGACCTCAGCACGCTTAATCATCTTCAAAACCTTAGCGTCTGGAACCTCAGCTGAACTAACATTAATCACGTCACGTGCATCATCAACGGAAACACTTGCCAAAGCTGACTCTAGCCCCACTTACTACGTACATCACGGGGGAAAAGCCAAATTTAACCTATTTTGGCGAAAAGAACCGTAGGAATAGAACCATGTCGAAAACACGTTCTTAAATTGCGCCAGATCTGGTCAATGGGCACCTGCAAGGAGTGGATTTGAACACTCGAGAAACTGGTGATATCCCCCGCGAACTCACTTTTTTCTATTTCGGGATCTGTTAGGATTTTTCCAATCTTGCTTCAATTTTCTTCAGTCTTTCGAATAAGGCACCCGCCATAGCGCAGAAGCCACCTGATAATAGCCAAATGCCTCCAACCAAGGGTAGAGCGATGCCTGGAGAGGAGAACCATATTGCAAGACTGATGAAGATTAAACCTGAAACGAAGCAGATGTGGCTAAACCACCATTCACCTTTTGTCAGACACCTTGGCACTTCTTTACCTCCACTCTTAACATTGATGAAGCTTAGTTTAACTCTTGTCTCTTGCGGTGTTCGTTCTAAAGAATGTTGTTGGCGCCGGGTGTGGGATTTGAACCCTATGAGGAGTGGTGATGGCACCACCGACTCCCACAAAATCCCTTTTTTCTGTTTTTGGTCCTTGCAGAAAAGGTCTTATCTTCAACTTGAAATAACCTCAGAGAGAGGTTTATTGTGTCTCGAAACAAGCAGCAATTTGGTTCAGTCAAACTGGCGAGAGCTCGGAACGCAGCTGACCTTAAACGCATTTTCAAAGACCCATGGCTGAAGACAGACACGGTGATTATCAAGCCCAATTAGGTGCAGGTAAATCTTGGCCTCTTCACGGATGGCGACACACTGCGCTTGCTGTTTGCGCGCGCTTTAAATTCAGGAATCACAGAGGGTTCAAGTCATGATAAAGAATTCCGCTTCTAGAGACCATCATACAGATTATCCACTTCGTTCTGCTGGAAGAAGAATGATTACAGAAGTTCCAATTGCAGGAGAGAACGAAACTGTTGAGAATATTATGGATAGGTTAGGGAAAGAAAGTCAGCATTTGAAGACTATCAACTACATATACGTAGTAGATGAAAATGAAAGATTAATCGGAGTCATATCTATAAGGGAAATCTTTACCCACCCTAAAGAAACCGAACTGGAAAAAATAATGAGGAGAAATTTGATCACGGTCAGCCCGGAAACTGATGAGGCGAAGGTGGCTGACATAGGTCTAAAGCACAACATAAAAGCGGTTCCAGTTGTCAAGAACAGAAAGCTTTTGGGCGTTGTTCCATCAGACAGAATGTTGTCAATCCTGAATAGAACGCTACTTGAAGACATATTTCATTTTGCTGGAATCCATAAATCTCATCTTGATTTTGAAAACACCATGGCTGAGCCTTTTCTTCAGAGAATTAAACATCGCATCCCATGGCTTTTAGTCGGTCTTTTTGGGATAATCCTAACTGCAGGCTTCATAAGCGCCTTTGAGACAACCTTGGAAAAAGTCCTTATACTTACGTCTTTTATTCCCGCAGTTGTGTACATGAGTGCTGCAATGGGAGAGCAAACCACAACTCTTTTTGTTCGAGACATAGCATTCTTAGGAAAGGAAATTAGGTTCAGGCTCTACTTTCTCAAGCAGTTGTCAACCTGCTTTGTAGTAGGCTTGATAATTGGTGGAATAGTCTTTTCTATTGTTTCAGTTTTTTGGGGGGACCCCTTCATAGGATTCATTGTCGCCTTGTCTATGATAGTAGCCTTCATATTCTCCACGTCTTCAGCTCTTTCAATAGTCTTTACATTAAACAAGATGAAATTGGACCCTGCTCTTGGAGGTGGTCCTTTTGCCACAGTTGTTTCAGATGCGATGAGCATAGTAATCTATTTGGTTATAGCCACTTTGTTGCTTGGTTAGAGAGATTGCTAAGCAGGATACCTGAACAATACAGAAGCATCTTTGTGCCGATTTTTCTTTCACCAGTTCAGAAAAGAGCTGAGCAGTGGGAATTTTTGCCCGCACCAAAGTGGAGAATGATCTACTCTTATGGTCTGAAATGGCTGCCGGAAGGTTACAAGGAGCTCATTAGGTAAGCAATGAGTATTAGGAGCTTTTCAGTGAGAGATTTTGACAGAAGATTGAAGGCTATTAGAGAAATATGGCACAAAACTGTGCTTAAAATAGAAGATGAAACCCGATTAACACCTAATCAGATTTCTAAATACTACGTTGAAAAAATACTTCGCACAACTTGGGTTCCTTCACGTCATTAAAAGAGATAGGCGAAAGCAGTCCAGATTATCTATGCAATGAAAGGAAAAATTCTAACTAAGAATTTCTAAGAGTTTTTCTCCCTTTTGGGTGATTTTGTAGACGCCTCGGCTGACTCGCACAACGTAACCGTTGGGTAGTAGATAGTGATAGAACTGTTTTCTGACTGTGTTTGTTGTTGCGAAGCTTAGGCATGTTGCACAGGCTTTTTTCTCAATATCCGTGTAGTGCACATGACCCTTCTTGACGAGTTCAAGAATGGTTTTGCGGAGAACATCTCTTTCCTGATCTTTCATCTTTGGTCTTTCTTTCTTGACACATGGTTGCGATCAATTGTGTTGTGAGATGGGTTTGCATCACGTCTAGAGCATCATAATCCACGTTCGCGATGAATTTGAGATAATAAATGTGAGATGCATCGCGCTCTAGTCATTTGTTGAGTGATACGAATCTCTTGATGGATCTGTCGTATGTTTTTTCAATTTCAGGCGGAAAGTAGCAGGCTGGAAGCTCCTTATGCTCCCTGTGACTTCTAACACACTCGCAGCATCTGCCCTTCAAATCGCAAGAATACGTGCACGGACAATCACCCAAGTTAATCTTCATGTTAGGACATTCACTCATCAAAGCCTCACCCACAGCCAACCAGCGAATACTGCCTCACACCAATGTTTAACAGTTTTCAACGCGCTTTCGAAAAACTCAAAAGATTTCGCCTCTCACTAAGACCTGAGGAATACTGCTTGAAGATTCTGGTCGTATACGACACGAGTTCCAAGATCAGAAACACCGAGAAAGTTGCCATGGCGATGAGTGAGGTTCTCAAATGAAAAGGGTTTGATGTCGACTGCGTACACGTTAAGGACGTTGACCAGGCAAGTGTGAAGAATTATGATTGCGTCCTAGCTGGAGCGCCTACGCAGTGGCTCAAGGCAACTTGACCCATTATGCAATTTCTTGACAAGTTTGCCAAAGACGAGTTTTCCGGGAAAATCGCGGCGGCTTTTGACACACAATTACAGAGAATGATGAGTGGAAACGCCGCAAAGGGGATAGAGAAGAAACTCGAAAAACTCGGCTTCAAAATAATCATGCCACCTCTGATCACCTACGTAGAAGGCAAGAACGTGTATGAAATGTACCTGAAAGAAGGAGAACTAGAGAAAGCGAAAAAATACGCCGAAGAACTAGCAAACAAACTCCACCAATAAGCACTGCTGCATCTACGATGTAGCGCGTGCAACATCCTTCGCGTACGTTACGTATTCCTGCAGCACTTGGAACCCCACCTTTTCATACAATGTCACAGCTCTTGTCGGGTTAGCATCCTCAGTGTCTAACGAGGCACTAGCCATTCCCTTGGCTTTGAGCCGCTTCAACACATGCAGCAGTAATTTGGTTCCAATGCCTCTTCTTCTGTAGGCTGCCAACACGCCGATTCCGCTGACAAACCCAGTTTTCACGTCATGTTGAACATTGTATCTTTCATCAATCCCTACGCCAATATAGCCCACATTCCTGTTGTCAAGCCCAGCGAAGAAGAACTCCTGCCACCTAAGAATCGGATTATCCAACAAAGACCGACGAGTCTCTTCAACCGTCTCGGGAACATGAAGCGGATCATCCTTGAAACACTCGTTAACAAGCCAATTAAGCGCCTCAATGTCCCCTCCCACTTCCGTCTTAAGGGGTCGAATAGCCACCTCCACGTTTTCACCTATATTGAAAGGCATGTCCGCCAACCTAATTCTCATGTCAAGGGTTCTATGAGAAAACTTGAAACCACTCTTCTCCAAAAACCGAATACGATCTGCCCTCTCGACTCCAGTCCAAGCACGCACACGGCTCATCCCATGCTTCCTAAACTCGTTTATGGCTGCTTCCAAAAGCTGCTCTTCAACCCCACTACCGCGCAGAGTCTGAAGGACACAAAAATCCTTGATGAAGCCCCGTTTCTCCTCGCCCGCTCTCTCAACATGCACATGCATTATGCCAACAGGTTTTCCATCAAGCTCAGCAACAAAGCGGCCTTCAAAATCAAAACTTGGGTTCTTCTCAAGCTCAAGCATCTCCTCCACAGTGGTGCCCCTCCACCAGCTCGCATAATCTCGGTACTCCGCGTTCAACAACTCAACCCACGCAGGCTCATCAACACCCTTCAAGAAACGCCGAACACTCACAACTATTTTCAACCGCTACCCTCTGTCTTCTGTTCAAAACAGTTATATCAAAACGATGTTTAAATCCGCTTAGGACCTTGGAGATATTTCTCTTGGAAGCTGAGCCTGTAAAGAATGTGAGAAATCAGATCGGCTTCTGTGGAATCTGGTGCGGCAGCTGCGCATCCGGCAACGGAGCCATAATTGAAATGGCAAAGCGATTCGAAAAAACCGTCAAAGGCTACGGACTGGAAAAATGGGTTCCAAAAGACTTCAACTTCAAAGAATTCATGAAAGGACTCGGCTCCCTACAAGCCACAGCAATATGCACAGGATGCCGAAAAGGCGGAGGACCACCCAACTGCACCATTCGAATCTGCGCCTTAGAAAAGCGCATCAACGACTGCAGCGAATGCAACCAACTAGCCGAATGCGACAGGTATGACCGGTTGACGAAAAACTACCCCACAATAAAACAAGACTTGATGAAGCTCAAAAACAGGAACCAAGCGGAACTCATCGCAAAATGGACAACCGAAATAAGAACAAAGTTCCCCCACTGCCTCGTCTACGACCCATCCTTCAAAGAATAAAATACCTAGCAACATCACATCGAACATACAAAGCCAGTATGCGCATAGTGGTTGAATCGGAAGAAGGTCTAAATATCGATAGTGACCTCGTTAAACGATTGAAGCCTTCACGGATGAGTGTCGTCACGCTTCCTTCAAGTACCAGATTGTTATCCCTCAGGATGTTAGGTGGAAGATGAACTTGAAGCCGGGACAAAAAGTCGTTGTCCTCGGAAAAGACGGCGTGATCCACCTGATACCCGAGTAGCCCATGAAGAATTTGAGGGGATTTGTTAAAGGAGTAATCACAGACAAGCTGAGACATGAAGAGGATCGCTTTTGATTCTCATCGACTCATACGGTTGGATAGAACAATAGGCGGCTGATGGAAAAGAAATTTAAAGCCACACCATTCAACTGCTTTCATGCTCCTACGCAGATCATCTGATCTTGAACCATTTGTTACTTCAGGTAAAGTGCCCAAGAACCTCCCTTTCAGCATAGCCTTGGCAACTGTGAAACCGGGCAAAAGAACACTCAAGCATATTCATGAAGCCTCTGCTGAATTCTATTACATAACCAGAGGAGTCGGAGTCATACAATTGAATTCCCGGAAGGAGTCTCTTGAAGAAAACACATTGGTCCACATACCCGCTAAGACTAGACACACAGTGACGAACACGGGCAAAGAAGACTTGCTAATCCTATGTATCTGCAGCCCACCCTACAGCCATGAAGACACGAAAATCAAAGAGTAGACAACGTCCAGCGAGTCTCAGTCTTTCTTAACTTCAACCAAGATTCTCAAAGCTTCCTCAATGTGCTTTGTCGGGTTAAACTGAGAGTTAAAGATGTATCTGACTATTCCTTTCTTATCGATGACGTAGGTTACTCTTCCGGGAACAAGCCCAAAAGACGAAGGAACCCCGTACAACTTCCTAACCTTCCCATCCACATCACTAAGCAGAATAAAAGGAAGCATATACGCCGAAGCAAACCGACTATGCGAGTCAACAGACTGCGAACTCACCCCAACCACTTCCGCCCCAGCACCCTTAAAAGCCTCATAACTATCCCGAAACGCACAAGCCTCAGCAGTACACCCACGAGAAAAATCCCTAGGATAAAAATACAAGACAATAGATTCCTTGCCAATCAAGTCTCCAAGCTTGAACACGTGGCCAGACTGAGTCGGAAGCGCAAAGTCAGGCGCAACATCACCTACTCTAACACCGCCCTTCGACACTTCTTGACTAGCAGTCACAAATCACACCTCCATTAAATGCACACATGATAAAAGCTTACAAACCTAAGAAACTTAAACAAGACGTTTTCACACGGTTGCAGACCAAACCACATGTGTACTGAAGCCACAGCCAAAGAATGAATCCAAATCGCGACTCGAATGCAGAAAGCATTATTTCACCAGAAAGATCATCATCTTCTGATAACTTTATCGAAAAGGTGTCACTCATGAAGATCGGCATCTTAGGCGGCACAGGAAACATGGGCAGAGGCCTGACGATTCGATGGGCGTTGAAGCACGACATCCTCGTCGGCTCCAGATCCCTAGACAAAGCCCGCTTAATTGCGAAGGAACAAGAAAACGTTGCGAGAGGATTTTACCAAGCAGATTTCAAGGGCAGCATCAAAGGCGCTCTCAACAGTGAAGCAGTTGTACAATCCGACATTGTAGTAGTCACTCTCCCCGCTGAAGCCGTGGTTCCAGCCATGAAGGAACTCAAGCGACATCTGCAGCCGAACCAAATCATCGTGTCCACAGTAGTTTCCATGAAGAAAAGCAAAGGACTGTTTGTCTACACGCCTCTGTCAGAAGTTGCACGTGAGCGTCAGGAGAAGTCAGCTGCAGAAGTAATTCAAGAAATAGTTAACCCGGTGCCCGTGGTCTCCGCCTTCCAAACTGTCCCAGCAACCTACTTGAACAACATCGACTCCGTCATGAACATTGACGTCCTCGTTGCCAGCAACCACAATCAAGCTTTCGCCTTAGCCTCCAAGCTAATCAGTGACATACCCAACCTGAGACCGCTCAAAGTAGGTCCTCTAGAAAACTCCAAGCTAATCGAATCCTTAACGCCATTGCTTCTTAACGCGGCAATCCTGAACAACCTGCAAGACCCATCTATTCGCGTCGTCCCGTGGATGCCCGCTTCATTCGAAGAGTAACCAGACTGGCCCCGATATATCAAGACTCGATTCATTGCCATTTTGGAGTCTATGCCATAAAGGATAACTCTATACCAGTATTCTAGTGCCTCGTCTTACAAGTTCCACAACCCTTTTAGCTTACCGTCATTCATGCTTGGTGAAAACTTGGATACGAAACGCGAATCCAACATTCAGACGTGACAAAACAAAAGATGGGCGTCGCAGCAAAATGGCTAAAGTGCAAGAAAAACTTCCTTTACTTTTCAGCCGCAAAAGAAACATCGGCTACGCATTAATTGCACTCTTGCTCATAGCGCCCTTAGCATCCATAATCGTTCCCTCGGCTCAACCTCAAAACGAATCGCAAACATGGTACAACGCAGACTGGCACAAAAGAAGACCCATAACAATCGATAACACACTAAACCCAAACAACCTGACCAACTTTCAAATCAAAATCAACCTCAACTACGATTCAGACATGAAAACCGATTTCTCAGACCTCAGGTTCACCGAAACCGGAAACTCAACATTAATTCCCTACTGGATCGAAAGTTACACGCCTTCAACTTCCGCGACAATATGGATCAGAGTGCCAAACATTCCCGCATCCAACACCACAACCATCCACATGTACTACGACAACCCGATTGCATCCGATGCAAGCAACGGAACAGACAGCTTCGAGTTCTTCGACAACTTCCCCGGAAACAGCCTAAACCCAACCAAATGGACTGAAGACGCCGTCGGCAACATAACTCACACAGTCAACAACTACTTCAGATTCGAAGACGCAACCAAAAGCGGCCAAACCTATTGGATAGCTGATGGAAATGGCAGAGGAAGCCAACACCACGCACAGTGGACCCCGATAAGCAACTTTATCGTGGATTTCACATCAAGAATCAACGATCTTACAGCAACCGATAGAGGCCAAGGATTTTTCGGTCTGCTCGCGCCAGACAACACGGTGATAGGCGTTGCAGGACATCAAGATCACAACGACGCAATTTCACCGTCAAGAGCGGTTGTAGTTGAAAACGCGGCGTCTTCATTGAGTCTAGGCATAAGCACGTACAATCGTATTTACTTCAAGGGCGTTTCAGCCACAGACTCTACGAATTGGAGAATTATGAACAATGGAAGCACCCTGAGATTCTATGACAACGACGGACCCTATTTGGAGGCTCCCATATCTTCATCAGTTTCAAAACTTGCCATAATCGCTGGCGCATGGGAACCCAACTCCTACATAGACTACGTTCAAGAAAGCAACATGCGAATCCGCAAGTACACCCCACTTGAACCCACAAGCCAAGTCGGCTTTGAAGAAGACTACAGAATGAAAGCCAAAATCACCTGGTGGAATCCTGTTTGGCGCTACAGAAAACCCATAAACCTAACTGAAAACTCTGGCACCACCTTAAGTAATTATCAGGTCAAGCTGACCATAGACTACATCGCGTCGAAAATGAACCCAGACTTCTCCGATTTGAGATTCATCGACAAAGATCAAACATCTATTCTCCCTTACTGGATTGAAAGCGCCATACCCTCAGTCTCAGCAGTGGTGTGGATAAAAGTTCCAAACATTCCTGCTTCTGGCAACCAAACAATATACATGTACTACGGTAACCCCTCAACTAACAGCATTGCCAATGGAAAAGCCACGTTCGAATTTTACGAAGACTTTGAAACCGAGTATGAAGGTCCCTCACTATGGACTGACAAGCAACCTCTGCCAGATCCTAGAGCTGACCCCTCAGCCGCAGTGTACAATGGCAAGATTTACGTTTTTGGAGGCTACTACTTCGGCACTGGCGATGTGAGAAGGGAAACATACGAATACGATCCCTTGTTGAATTCATGGACCCGGAAAGCCGACATGCCCTCAGCTCGTTGGGGACCAATCGCAGTTGAATTCAACGGGTTAATATACGTTTTCAGCGGCACAGTAAACGTGAACGAAGTCTACAACCCCACCACGGAGACATGGACAACAAAAAACCCACCGCCCTTCTATTCGAACCAAGGCTTGATGGCAGCAAAGTACGGTGACAGAATCCACCTTTTCTACAATCTCAACCACTACGAGTACGATCCCGCAACTGACTCGTACACTCCAAAGGCACCTATGCCGACTCCCCGAACATGGGCAGCATGCGCCGTAGTGGGCAACAGAATATATCTCATTGGCGGATACCGCGACACAGTCGGCGCAGTAAACGCGAATGAAGCCTACGATCCCGCAACAAACAGTTGGACAACCCAAGCACCCATGCCAACCGGCAAATATGGAGGAGGCAGAGAGCAACCAGTCATAAATGGCAGAATATACGTGACACACGGACGAAGCGTAGAATTCTATGTCAGCAGCTACGTATACGATCC
>Ga0209323_10002762_pt1 | contig 11680 bp, 17 predicted proteins | sample Rifsed19ft2_FD_184014 | JGI IMG/M metagenome (GOLD analysis project Ga0209323, IMG submission 184014) | Soil microbial communities from Rifle, Colorado, USA - sediment 19ft 2 (version 2) | ecosystem: Environmental > Terrestrial > Deep subsurface > Rock core/Sediment | place: Rifle, Colorado...
CAAGCTAGAGCTTTAAGCCCCTTTTTCTAGTATTGCGCAGTTTCCTTTTTCCATAGTTTGTTAGTTTTAGTGCTATGGGTTTTTGTGTGGTTGTGTTATACGAATGAGCGATATTGTGTATTGAGTCGTAAGACTTAAATCCTTTGATTCCACTAACATACACACTAACCTCAAAAGGAGGGATAAACAGAAAAATGAAATTATTCAAGAGCAGAAAAGCCCTAAGCCCCGTAGTCGCATCAATCATACTCATCGCCGTAACAGTTGCAGTAAGCATAGCCGTAGCAGCATGGATGGGAGCACTATCATTCTCCTTCATGGGAGGATCAGAACAACTACAAGTCGGAACACCATACGGATGGACCGATGGCGGAACTACAGTAAACGTCCTTGTTACCAACAATGGCGGCGCACAAGTAGAGATAAGCACAAGCCGCATAAACGGTACCGTATGCGCTATATCTCCTTTAAGTCCTAAGCTGGCGCCAGGTGTGAGCCAAGTACTCACTATCACGTTACCCAGTGGAACCTTCGTTGCACCCTATAGCTACCAAGTCATAATAGTGACCAAGACCAACCACGAGTTCTTGACACTCGGCACAGTGACACCATAGAATTCCCTCGGTTCAGACTTGGGGGCAGGTCGAAGCAATACGAGTTTCCCTATATTATCTCCCATCTAGAGGTGCGTAAGAAAAATGGTAGTTGAAATTAAAGAGTACACTTCCGCAGAAGAAATAGCTGACACTTTGGAAAAAGAAATATCGGACACCAAAAGCACGTTAGGCGAATATCTGCGCAAACTAGATGACATCAGATCACTTGCTGAAAAATCAAGGAAAATCCGAGAAGTCGTCATGAAACTCGCAGGCAAAAAAGCTTCATCCGAAAGCCTTGGAGAAATAAACATAGGCACATTAAACATAATTTTAGACGCCAACCCATTCCACGAACTAACAGCAATAGAAGAAGTTGTGCGAAGCCGTCAAGAACGCTTGTTAGTTCTGCAAAAAGCCCGAGAAGCTCTAAAATGGCTAGATCAACTCGGCGACACTGAAGGATTAAAGTATCTTGTAATAGAAAACGACGGCGTTCCAGAACGCATACTCTTCAAAATATCCTAACATTTTTAGGAGTCGTGCAAAAGACATGGACAATGAAGTCTATTCTTTTGCCCTAAAGAACGCCCTAGACGAAATTCGAAACACATGCCCAGACGTAATCAGCACTTTTATCTTCAGAGAAGACGGCGAAATACTTGCCGGAGACCAAACCACTTCTGAAAACACTTTTGTAAAAGTTGTAGACGCCCTTGACTGCTTACTAGAAAAGAAAGAAGCATTAGGCGACCTTGAACGTGCAATATTCGAAGGCGAAAAAAACAGAGCCTGCGTCTCCCGCGTTGACGGGCTCTACCTAGTCACAGTTGCTTCCAAAAACGCGGACACAAAATATCTAGACAGTTTCACACGAGTATTGATCCCAACAGTCCTAAAGCTGCTGGAAAAAATCCAGCCTGTCCCCCCAAAAACCCAATTACCAGAACCTGAAGCAGACATCGAGACTCCAGCCCGCGAATTTGAAGAAACTGAAGAGACAGCGCAAGAAGAAGAAATTCTGCCTGACATGCCTGCAAACCAGTTCATAGTTGAAAACCTCGAAGGCTTTCTTACCCCATCAGATACCGTGCGCATCGACAGCAACGTAATGTCCCAATGGGAAAAACTCTTCAAAGACAAAAAAGTCGAGAAAGTCGAAATTGAAACCTTTGGCGGAAAAACCATACGATGCAAAGTCAAACCCATAAAAAACACCAAACACGAAGGCAAAGGAGCCGTGCAAATCCCCAAAAAAATACAATTAGCACTCGATATTGGAAAAGGCGAACTGGTAAGGGCAAAACCCATATTTGAATGATGGAAGCCAAACAAATGGTAAAGAAGGAAAGAACCTTTCAAGAAACTCCAATCATAGAAGAACAAAACACGCTTGTTGAAAGCGTACCCTCTGTTGACGACCTGCGAAAACGACTACAAGAAATCCAAACAGACGAAAACGTCATAGGCTACGTCCTGAGAAGCTCCGATTCAGCATCAATAGACATCAAAGACCCAAAACGAGTAATAGACTACGCCGTCCTTTCTTCCTCATCTTTCGATGCCAGTGAAGAGCTTGCAAAACTCTTTGACCTAGGAGACATCCAGAACATCATCATCGAAGGAAAAAACATCAAAGTTCTTTCCTTAACCTTTGGCGAAAACAAACTAAGCATTTTCATGGAAAAAAACGCTGACCATGACAAAATATCAAAAAAAATACAACAGCCATAGACTTTGACTAACAACAATAATCGCTTAACTGCCATCAATTCCACAATTTCACACATTGCCTTGTTGTAAGGAACATTTAAATCAATGTATTTCATTATTATAGCTGGGGAAAGGAAGGAGCAACAAAAAGGCTTTACGAGAGGTTATGCTGGTGAGCGTATTGGCTCAAGAAAGAAAACGAGTTGGCAATAGCCACCGCGGACGCTTAGACATTATTGCAGACATCTTACATGCTTCTCACAATGGAGTGAAGAAAACATATCTGATGTACCATTGCAATTTAAGCTTCAGCCAATTAAAACACTATTTGATTTTCTTGCAAATGAAAGAACTCCTTTGTGCAGCAAATGCGGACGGTAATCCTGACCCATCCTTATTCAGAGTAACCGATAAGGGCAGAGAATATTTGAAAGCCTATAGAGGGCTTAAAGCCCTCATGAGGTAGAAGTTTCATTTAAGAACCTTTTAACTTCGTTTTCAAGCTTTATCTTCTTCTCTATGTTGTCAACGACCAGAAAATTGTACTTTTTCAAGAACTCTATGACCTCCTTAGTCCGGTCTCTATCCAGATGGATTTTCTCTTCTATCTCCTCCAGAAAATGCCATCTTCCATCATTAAGCATTTCTAACATTTTCGCAATTTTCGAACTCGTTAAGGAATCCTCCGTGGACATTGCTGCTTTATATCGTATTTGTTTTAAATGTTTTCTGAGGTTGTTATTCAGAAATCTTTTCTAGAAGATACTGTTAGCATTTTTGCTGACAATAATAACCCCGCATACTATCCCGGTTAAGCAAAGTCTTTATCCAAACTGGCAGCGTAGAAAAGTGAAGGCGCTAGGATGGCACAGAAAATCAACTGGTTACAAGTCCTAGTCCAAGCCAAAAACGCCATACAAGAGCAAATAGCGAAGGTCATCCAGACCACGCGAAAGCCACAGCCGAATTTAGGAATAGGCGCAGGCGGCGATCCGACAAGACAAGTTGATCTTGCCGCAGAAAACGCCATCGTGAACACGCTGATCAACCATCGAATTTCATTCACGCTCATAAGCGAAGAGTCAGGCATAACGGAATACGGCAAGACAGCGTATGAGCATTACGTTACGGTTGATCCAATAGACGGAACAACAAACGTGATGAGGGGAATACCTTTCTATGCAACATCCCTTGCAGTATCAACAAAACCCATGCTTAACACGATACACACAGCATTAGTAGCAGATCTCGCTCATGACAAAACTTACACTGCACAACTAGGTTTAGGCGCGCGTCGCAATGGCAAAACAATATCCCCTTCAAAAACCGCCAATTTGAAAGAGGCAGTGATAGGCATGGATCTAAACGCCTTTGGAACCCAAAAACTAGTTCCCAAACTGGCTGGACTAATACAGAAAACAAGACACCTACGCCACCTCGGCGCCAACGCCTTAGAACTATGTTACGTTGCTGACGGAACAACAGACGCCTTCATAGACGTACGCGGAAGACTTCGCACAACAGACATGGCAGCCGCTTGGCTAATAACAAAAGAGGCAGGCGCAAAAATAACGGCGCTCGACGGAAAACCTTTGAACGTTAAGCTAGACCCGAAACAAACTGTAGCGTTTATAGCATCGGCAAACCAAGAAATTCACCAAGCCATACTTGACTTGATAAGACCTTGAAAGGAAAAACAATGATAACACCATTACCACCAAACCCAGCCGCGCTGGTGAAAACGCCGAAAAAACAAACAATGGTAATTGCCGACTTGCATCTAGGCTGGGAAATGGCTCTTTCAGAAAAGGGCATACACGTTCCTTCTCAAATGCCCAAAATCCTGTCAAGATTGAAAACTCTCTTATCCACATACAAGCCCGAGCAACTGCTCATTCTGGGAGACGTAAAATACACAGTTGCAACAGCAGACATGGGTGAATGGCACGACATCCCAGACTTCTTCAACGAACTCAAAAAAGAAGTTAAAGAAATAAGCATCATCCGTGGAAACCACGACGGGAACCTTGAACCACTATTACCCGAAAACATAGAAATCTTGCCAGCAACAGGCATAGTAGTGAATGATGTCGGCTTTTTTCATGGGCACAGGTGGCTGTCGCCTACACTCCTAGCGTGCAAAACGCTTGTGATGGGACATGTGCACCCTGTTGTAGTTTTGCGTGACCCGGCAGGGTTTAGGATTACAAAGCAGGTTTGGGTAAAAGCCGATTGCAATCGAATCCAGCTAACTAGAACTATTTTGCAGAAACATAGGATCAAGATAGAAAATGATCCTGAAGAAGAACTGCTAAAACGCTACCATACTAAACCGCGAGTTTCGCACGTGTTCATTATGCCTTCCTTCAATGACTTTTTAGGAGGCAGACCGTTGAATTACAGAAGAGCCAGTCGCTATGCGCAAACTCAGCAAATCATAGGTCCAGTAATCCGTTCGGAATCAGTTGATATGGAAAACGCGGAAATATATCTTCTAGACGGAACTTTCTTGGGAACATTAAGCCAACTTAGAAGTTTGAGTTAAGCCTTTTTCAGCACAAAATTTATAGACATGGCATAATTCACACTATTGAGGTGATAACATGTCGTCAGATGATGATTATCCTGAATGGTTCAAAAGAAGGCGCTCTCCGTTCTCTAGAGACTGGCTCTTCGGAGACATGGACAGAATTTTTGAAGAAATGGAGAAAATGATGGAGGAAGAGGTTAAAAGCTTCTCTTCGCGAATACCGAAGGACTACGTCAAAGAACGAAAACTCCCAGACGGCAGAACCGTGCGCGAATGGGGCCCATTTGTTTACGGATACAGCATGAAAATTGGCCCTGATGGGAAGCCTGAAATCCGCGAATTCGGCAACCTCAAGCCAGGCCGTGTGGGACCGCAGGTGAAGGAAGAACGCGAACCGCTCGTCGACATAATTGAGACAAACGGGGAAATCCACATTGTGGTAGAGATGCCAGGCGTGGACAAGAACGACATAAAACTGCATGGAACTGAAAACTCACTAACCATATCCGTTGACACTCCACAACATAAATACTTCAAGGAAGTCGCGTTGCCAGAGAAAGTGAAGGTCAAAGAAGCGAAAAGCGAATACAAAAACGGAGTTTTAGAGGTCACTCTGCCCAAAGTAAAAGAGGAAAAAAAGCCGAAGGGCGAACCAATAAACATCAAATAGACCACCCTTCTTTTTTCTCGATTGACGCCTACGCGAAAAGCTTGTGCATTTATGGAAGAAAATTCTGAAACTGACATGCTTAACGCCATCTGCAAAGATGCGAAGGCTGAGGGGAAAATAACTGGCAAGAACCTTACGAGGCTTTACGAGATTTTTGGGCAACGTTTTACAAAGGCTTTTGAAACATTGAAAGAAAACCGTGTAAAGAAATATGCCTTCAGACCCAGCGGAAGAACGGTTTGGATTGTAGTTGGAAAAGAAAGGGACTACCTGATCATGCCGGAAGCTGAGTTCTGCACTTGCGATGACTTCTATTTTCGCGTCTTAGACCGGAAAGTGCATCTGTGTTATCACTTGATCGCGCAGAAAATCGCAAAAAATCTTGCGTGGTTCGAGGCTATAGAAGAGCGGGATGAGCTTTACGATTCATTGATGGATGAGTGGAAAAAGGCTACTGTTTAAATATTCCAACTCAAAAATAGAGTGGATAAAGGGAGACCAACGCAATGAATATAGCAGAATACTTTGAATTACTCAAGTATGTTCTCATGACCGCAACATTTGTTGCCTTAGTCTTAATATTCCTATACGTGTTTTACGGCAAAGAGGAAAAGACAACTTAAGCTTCTTCAGCATTTGTTTTTTCCGGTTCTCTGCGCATCATTAGGAATAGTATTGCGCTTAGGATAGCAAAAATCACGGCTATGAGGATCATAGTTGTTGACTCTGAACCAGTACCTATGACTATCGGGATAAACCATAAGATGATTATTACACCAGAGCTTATCGAACCTACATAGAGCAGAGTAGCGACAACCAACACTATCATGCCTGCAACAATGATGAAGAATCCTATGATGAATAGAATAAAGAACCTTCTAAATGCGTTTGGCGCTGCATCTTCATTTTCTGCAGTCTCTGTCATTTCTCTGGCTCCTTATCCGGGCATGACGTGTAATACGATGAACACTATTAGAAGGAGTAACGTCAGCGCCAGCGAAAGCAGCAAGATGGTTTTCACTGATTCTTTATCCGTTCCAAAAATTATTGGGATAGGCCCAATTATGATTGCTCCGCCACCTTTGACTTTTGCTTTTCCTTTAACCCTCGAAACAAGGAGAACAAGGAACGCGATTAACACAACAAGCATGCCGACAAATATTAAAACGAAGCCTAAACCATAGAGCGCCTCTGCATCCACGGCTTATCGCAGCCTTCTTTCCGGCACATTCAGAATAATTAGCGTTTCAATAAACTTTATAGCATTCATTCCCTCACCTGTCTCCATATGTCAGCCGACGCAATAACCGAAAAGTTAATTGAGCAAATACTTTCAAAAAAGCCTGAAATTTCTAGGCAGACAATTCTAAAGCGGCTGGAATTGGAGAGGAAGAAAGCAAGCGGGCTGTTTTCTGACACAACCTTGTTGCGTGTTATTGCCACAGAGTTCGGCGTTGTAATCTTGCAAGACGAGATTTCAGCAATCAGGCTTTCGATAGGCGATTTAGTTCCCAGTCTGGGCGACGTAACCGTTGTCGGTCGAGTTGTAGCTATTTTTCCGCCTAAGACGTTCGAAGGAAGACGGAGCGGAAGGCTTTCAAGTTTACTCATCGCTGAAAAAGATAGCATTCTGCGCGTGGTTCTATGGAATGATAAGGCTGAACTTGCAGAAGATGAAGCACTCAAAGTTGGGCAAATAGCACGTTTTTCCCATGGATATACCAGAGAAAATCGCAATGGAACAGTTGAATTGCATGTAGGCGAAAAATGTGAGATTGCGATTAATCCAGAAGATGTTGACCCGAAGAATTTTCCAACCATTAGCCGATTTGCAACGCCGATCGGGAAGATATCTCAAACACAAAAAAACCAGAGAACACATGTCATAGGCAAAGTTAAGGGAATTTTCCCAGTTCACACTTTTAGCAGGCAAGATTCAAGCTCTGGAAAAGTCATGCGGTTCTTGCTTGCTGACGAAACAGGCGAGACGCCAGTTGTCGTCTGGAACGAAAAAGTGGACGAGACAGAAAAACTTCTCGAAAAAGATTTTGAATTGCAAATTATCAATGCAAGAGTGAAAAAAGCGCTTCGTGCTGGCATGGAAATCCATGTTGACAATGACACTTACATTGCAGAACACGCCTCCGCAGAGGAATTTTCCAGAATTGCACAACTAAAAGAAGGTATGCACTCTGTCAATGTTGAGGGTGAGGTTGCCTCCGAACCCATGATCAGAAACGTGAAAACTTCTAGACAAGAGCTTCTTAAACTGGCTACTTTTGAAGTGAAAGACGAGACTGGCAAAATATGGGTTTCAGCATGGCGTGAACACGCAGAAATCGTCAAAGAATTGAAGATGGGCGACAAGCTAGTCATAAGAAATGTCTACGTGAAAAGGGGCTTTGGCGATCAGTTAGAATTATCAACAAAGCATAAGACGGCGATTGCTAAAAACTCGCTTGGATAACAGAAAAAAATAGGGGATTACGTTTAGAAAGATTTGCGAAAGTCTTTTGCAGGTATTGTAACGTCCACTATGTCGATAACAGAGTCATCGTTCAAATCAGCTTGAGGGTCATAGCCTTCTTCTCCTATTGCGGTGCCAAAAGCAGCGGCAACTATCGTTATGTCAATTATATCCACCATGCCGTCGCCGTTTACGTCTGACCTTGGATCTGGGCCCATAATTTCTGTGTCATCATCGATAATTGTGGTTTGACCAGGAGGCGCCCAGAAATAATCTACGGTTCCGTATTTCACTTTGCCTGCTATGACTTCGCCTGATAATGTTGCAACACCTTCGATGGTTACGACAAGAGATGTCCAGTTTCCAGTGACAGAGACTTCGCCTGAAACATGGCTGTTAACTGATGGCAAACGTATCTCTATTCCGGTGCCGCCAACATCGCTGCCAAAGAATATCACTGAGTCAAAATAGCCAAGTGGTGAATCGTTGACTCCCAGCCAAAAGCCTGGCGTGAATTTGCCTGTCTCGTCAGCTCGTTTACCAATGCTTAAACTGGTGAAGTTTTGCTCGATGAAGTAAATGACTGTGACATCAGTAATGTGTAATTCCTCAGTTAGCGCGTATTCTATGTCGGAAATATCCACATGCCAAGTAAGGATTGCCACTTTTGTGATGCCCATTCCAGCCATGTTTGGCGCGATATCGCTAGCGTTATCGGTGTGAACAACCGTTCCCTTCTGAATTTCCCACGTGCCTGCAGCGTAATAGTCTTTGCCATTTTCGTTGATATACATGTCAGTGAATTCAGTCATGTAACATGTCCACCCATTGAAAATCTGTATCTGAATTGTCGGGTCCTTACCTATTGGGTCAGAGCCTTCTGGATAAATCGCTAGCATTCCTTCAGCTTTCTCTGATCCCAAAAAGGAGATGCCCCCAACTAAGTATGCATATTCTGATTCTGAGAACCAAGTACCAGCATACACAGGAAGAGCCAAGGCGCATGTCGCCAAAGTAAGGCAAATCAGTAGCGATGCTTCGAATGCCTTCAATTCCTTTCTTGTTTTATTCATGAGTTCTCCCAACTAGGTGATCTTTCTGTTGTATTTAATGGTACGTTTTTATACGCCTGTACAAGTTTATTATACACCGCTAATCAGAACATGCGGTGCACAGGCAAAAACCAGAAATCCTTCAATACCCCTCTTCATTTGCGAATATACAAATGCCTTAAATATCCAGCTGTTACGTCCCTATTGAGGGATTTCTATGCCTACATTCATAATGATTTCTAGGCATTCAGTTGAAAATTGTCCAATGAATAATGAAAAAACAAAAAAGCTAGTTTTAGAAGTCACAAGCAAATTGGGAGAACTCGCAAAGAAACACGGAATCAAAATAGTTGGAAGCTGGACCGTAATTCCCGAGCACCTAATGATTCAGGTGTACGAAGCCCCCAGCTTAGAGACTTTTCTGAAACTTCAAATGGAACCAGAAATCATGAAATGGATTGCCAACAACACAACTGAAATCAAACTAGCCATGAATGCTGAAGAAAGCATAAAACTGCTGAAATGAACAGAACACACCTTCTCGGTTCATTTCCACAAAATCAGGATAGGTCTATGTTTGGCTTTTAGCCAAACTCTCACCATCCAAACAAGGTCGTTTTCCAAGTTTTCGCAGACAAAACAACACTATTGCTCCAGTGAACAAAAATACGGCAAGCAAAACCGACGAAGATATTTCACTTATATAGTCGCTCAACTCCCCAAAATATGGAACGCCGCTATCACGTATTGGACTTCTATATTCTCCGCCCCCCAAGGCATCTATTTCAAACGTTAAACTATTATCAATCGAGTTCTCCACCGCATGCGGAGATAAGCTGGTATTCGGTGTGAAAGTAGAAACTAGAAACTTGTCTGATTCCTGTTCATCATATCGGACATAACTTACGATTTCGTCGCCAACTCGCGCTATGCGAAAATCTTTACAATAGTACCATTCAATTTCCTGACTATCAAAAGGAGAACTAAAATCCACATGGTAGTCTGGCGTTGCCGAATATTCGTTGTTAAACCATTCAGCCACATCTTCATAAGTCCAGAAATCATAACTTGGTGTAGAAAGCAACGTTTGAGTCCAGTTTTTAACGTAATTATGCACGTCGTTTCTGTAATGCCAACACCATTCAAATTGGACGGGTGCAAACCCGAAAGGTTCAGCTTCGAGAGATCTTTCAATAAGGTCAAGGAAGTAGTTACCAGCCAAGTCTGCGTTCCCGTCGAAAATTGAGCGTATGATGGACAACGGGTGCGTATGCAAATTATGGCTAACAGTAAAGCTGCTAACCCAATCCCACACTTGATGAGGGAAAACAACGACGCCATGCGAAGAGACATTATTCGGTATTAGAACATGCTCATGAGAAGCATAGTAGGGTAACTGCCACCCCCCTCTCTCAGTCATCCAATCCACTGCATATTGGTCAAAACAATATCCAACCACATACGTCATGTTTCTCGTTTCGCAGTAATTAACTGTGTATGTATCTGGCAGAAAATCGAAAATTCCTTTTGGAGAATATCCGACAAGATTTTCCCAGTTAGCGAACATGTTGTCTATTATGGTTTGGCGTTCTAAAGGTTCATATTGAGGCATCCAAACGGTTACAGGAATCAGCTTTCCATAATTTTTTAAAGTATTAAGCCTTGTTACATTCGCCAGCCAATAATTGTCTGGATTCTGTGCGTCACACACTGCAAAAGTAAAATTGTGAAAATTAACTTCATTCAACCAAGCTTCTAGTTCCTCAAAATACAAGGGTTCATCCAGAATTATTAGAAAACTCACAAATCTAGGGTGAAAATCGCAATTTACGCGCACTGCTAACAATGTAATCATTAACAAAGAAAGAAAACAACACATCACTGTTCTTTTCATTCTTGAAGATTCTTCCCATTACCAACAACTTTGAGCGATCTGCAATTTACATTAAAAATTTCAGGTCTTAATAAGTATAACCCAAACCACTTTTCTCGAAAACCAGTTTTACACGTGATGCTGGCTAAATAAACGCTTGACAAGAATTGAACATATGTTAAATTCCAAGCTTAGAGAAAGGTTTGGAAACCACTGTTTTTAAGTTATTTCCGCCTACGTGCAATTAGATGGTGCGGTCGCCGGGATTTGAACCCGGGTCGTCGGCGTGGGAGGCCGATGTCCTAACCAAACTAGACTACGACCGCATAGCATTTGGGATTCCATTTCAAAGAGAGAGTAAAATGAACTTAAACTTTTGTCCATCAATTTTTCCTGTGAAGAAAAAGGCGAAGCTAAGACTCAATATTCTCACTTATGAACTCGTCACAGAAAAAAGGTGCTGCAGAGAGGGTTATGTTGTGTTGGCGTAGCAACTATTCAGTTTTCGATTCTTTCTTTTTTGTTATCAAGCTCAAATGCGCAACTTTGGATAGATAGACTGTAGTTATCATGAAGATGGCAGTTGTTGCTGCAAAAATGTACATGATGCTTTGAATGTTATCTACGTTTCTCAAGTAATCGGAAAGATGTTCCTGATAATCATTTTGAAGCATTGTATAGTTATCAAAGAGAAAAGTGTAGTTCTTTAGTAGTTCGTTATATTCTGCGTCTCGATTATCAATATTCGCCTGCAAGTCAGCGCATTGGGCGAGTAGTTG
>Ga0209323_10002772_pt1 | contig 11664 bp, 14 predicted proteins | sample Rifsed19ft2_FD_184014 | JGI IMG/M metagenome (GOLD analysis project Ga0209323, IMG submission 184014) | Soil microbial communities from Rifle, Colorado, USA - sediment 19ft 2 (version 2) | ecosystem: Environmental > Terrestrial > Deep subsurface > Rock core/Sediment | place: Rifle, Colorado...
AAAAGTTATTAAGGACATTGGTGTGAGAGAAGGCATTTGCACGATATTTGTTCCACACACAACAGCAGGAATAACAATTAATGAAGGGGCGGATCCGGACGTTATGAGAGATTTTATTGATAAACTGGATGAGTTGTTTCCATTAGAGAGCGGGTATCTTCATGCTGAAGGCAATTCAGCAGCACACATTAAAACAAGTATAGTCGGTTCTTCTGTGCATATTATGGTTGACAAGGGCGAGCCTGTCCTCGGCACCTGGCAGTCGGTCTTCTTCTGTGAATTTGACGGGCCCAGGGAACGAAAAGTTCAGGTGAAGGTCATAGAAAGTTAATGGAAATATTATCACATGACATACTGATAGTTGGCGGAGGCGGCGCCGGCCTTCGTGCTGCCATAGAAATTGCCAAATCAAATCCATCCTTAAAGACGGCTATAGTCTCCAAGGTCTACCCTATGCGCAGTCACACGGTTGCAGCAGAAGGCGGTTGTGCAGCGGTTCTGAAAGAGGATGATACCCACGACCTCCATGCCTATGACACCATCAAAGGGAGCGACTATCTTGCAGACCAGGATGCCGTAGAGGCGTTTGTCCGTGATGCCTCGAAAGAGGTTATCCAGGTAGAGCGCTGGGGTTGCCCGTGGAACCGTGAAGATGACGGGCGTATAGCAGCCCGCTGGTTCGGCGGGATGAGCCGGAAACGCACACTCCATGCCGCGGATAAGACCGGCTTTCATCTGCTTCACGCATTATTTCAGACCTCTCTCAAATATGACGTAATAAAACGATATGACGAATGGTTTGCCTCTGCCTTACTCGTAGATGACGGTAAGATCGGCGGACTGCTCGCATACGACATAAGGCGGGGAGAATTTAACATCCTGACTGCAAAGGCGATTATCCTTTGTACAGGTGGTGTTGGAAGGATCTTTTACTTTTCAAGCAATGCCGGCATCAAGACCGGTGATGGTGCGGCCATGGCCTACCGTGCAGGCGCGCCGATTAAAGACATGGAGTTTATCCAGTTCCATCCGTCAGGACTTATGAAGACAGGAATCCTGATTACAGAAGCTGCTCGCGGGGAGGGTGGTTATCTCTTTAATAATAAAGGCGAGCGGTTTATGGAGAAATATGCCCCGACGAAAATGGAGCTTGCCCCCCGTGATATTGTCTCCCGTTCCATCATACAGGAGATCAGGGCAGGCCGCGGGTTTGACGGACCATACGGCTCCTTTATACAACTGGATTTAAGACACCTTGGTGAAGCAAAGATAGAGGAAAAGCTCCCGATGGTGCGTGAGCTTTGCATAGACTTTGCAGGTATGGACCCTGTGCATGAACCTATTGCAATAAGACCTACTATGCATTATACAATGGGAGGCGTTCACACAGACAAGGACGGTAAGACGCCGATTGAAGGGCTTTATGCGGCAGGTGAGGGTGGCTGTGTAAGCATCCATGGCGGAAATCGCCTCGGTTCAAACTCCCTTGCGGAGATCATGGTCTTTGGTGCAAGGGCTGGAAAGTCAGCGGCGGATTATGTTGTTAAGGTAAAGCCTTCTACACCTGATAAATTGAAGTCCCTGGCAAAACAGCAGATGGACATCATCCAGAAACGATATATAAAGACAGACAATGGAAAAGAGCGTATAGGCGCTATCCTCTCGGATCTGCGTAAGACCATGGATGAAAAGGTTGGTATTTACAGGAAAGAAGAAGAACTCAAGGATGCTGTGCAGGCTATTCAGAAGCTGAAGGAGCGTTTTAATAAGATACGCCTGACCCAGCAGAGCAAGGTCTTTAATACAGAATTGGTAAACGCTATGGAACTTGACAATATGCTGGACGTTGCAGAGGTGGTTGCCCTTGGGGCGCTAAACAGGAAAGAGTCCCGCGGAGGACATGCGAGGGAGGATTATCCAACACGCGATGACGCGAATTTCCTCCATCACTCACTCGCATATCAGACACCGCAGGGCCCAAGGATGGAGAAACTGCCGGTGACGATCACAAAGTGGAAACCGGAAGAGCGTAAATATTAATCAAAATTCCCTCCCCCTTGACGGGGGAGGGGTAGGGTGGGGGTTGGCTTTTGGCAGAACAAATTAAACTAACAATCTATCGCTACAATCCGGACAAGGACAGCGAATACAAACAGCAAACCTTCACCATCCCTTACCACAAGGACTGGAGCATCCTCGATGCCCTGAACCACATAAAGGCAGAGGTGGATGGCTCACTCTCCTATCGCTGGTCATGCAGGATGGCAATATGCGGAAGCTGCGGGATGATGGTGAACGGGACGCCGAGACTCACATGTTCAACCACTCTGAGCGAGTTTTATCCAAACGAGATTACCCTGGAGCCCCTTGCAAACTTCCCGATTGTAAAGGACCTCGTCGTGGACCTGACAGACTTCATGGATAAATTAAAGTCTGTCAAACCATGGATTATCAGACAGAATAAAAAAGATGATGAGGATATATCAACCGAGTATCTTCAGACAACATCTGAGATGGATAAATATTACCAGCAGAGCCTTTGCATCAATTGCACCCTCTGTTATGCGGCATGTCCTGCATACGGGCTGCATCCTGATTTCCTCGGGCCGGCCGTCATAGCACTTACATACCGTTATAATAACGACTCAAGAGACCAGGGTATTCTTGAGAGAAGGAAAGTTGTGGCAGCAGAGAATGGTGTATGGAAGTGTCCGGTGGTCGGCGATTGCACAGAGGTATGCCCCAAGCACGTGGACCCGTCAGCCGCAATCCAGAGGACAAAAGTCAATTCAGCAGTAGGCTGGTTTTTTTCAAGACTGCAGGGAAAGAAGTAAATTTATAGATGAAAACACATACAAATCCAATATCAGAGGTAACAAAGACTTACAGACGCCCCATCCCATGCTCATGGTGGCTCAAAAAAGGCTCCTACTTCATCTTCATGATGCGTGAGCTGAGCAGCGTCTTTGTTGCGCTGTACTCCATATTCCTGATTATCCAATTCTGTGCAATATCAGAGGGACCGGAGAAATACAACGCGTGGCTATCTGTATTTCAATCCTGGTGGATGATCCTGATTCACGTAGTGATCGGGGCATTTGTGCTCCTGCATATGGTCACATGGTTCAGGATCTCGGGACGCATCTTCGGCGCGAAACCCCTGACACCGAGGATGGTTACAGTAGCAAATTATATAGTATGGGTAGTAGTCTCTGTCGTGATCATTTGTTTTGTTACATTATTCTGAGGGGAAAGAGGCAATGGGCTTAAATAACGCTATAAAATCACTCGAACCGCTCTGGTGGTCGCTGTTCGGACTTGGCGGCGCTATAGCCGCATTCCTCCTTCCTGCACACATCATCATTCAGGGAATTCTGATCCCTGCCGGCATACTCCCGCAGGATTTGCTCAATTATGACAGGGTGGCTGCATTAATCAGCCATCCCATAGTAAAGATTTACTTCCTCGCAATCATCTGCTTCCCCCTCTACCACGCAGCCCACCGAATCCGCATGACCCTCGAAGACCTGCGGATACACTGGCTCGAAAGCATCCTCCCAGTCTTATGCTACGGCGGCGCAACAGCCCTGAGCATCTTAGCCCTGATCGTCGTCCTTTAAATAGGGACAGCGACTATTTAATTAATTTATAGTTTTGAAAAACACATAGTTAGATTTGTGTATTGGAGTTATGCTATGTCAAGAATACCACGTCCTGTAGCCGTAGAATATCCGCATCATATTACTCAGAGAGGTAATTATCAGCAGAAAGTCTTTGAGGAGGAAGAAGATTATCTGTGTTATCTCGAATGGTTATATGACTATTCCAGAAAATATTCGCTCAAAATCTGGGCATATTGTCTTATGACGAATCATGTACATTTCGTTGCTGTACCCATGGACCCTAATTCTCTTGCAAAGACATTTAATACACTTCACATGAGATACTCTCAATATTTTAACAAAAAGAAAAAACTTAAGGGACATTTGTGGCAGGGGAGATTCTTTTCATGTATCCTTGATGAGAAGCATGTGTATGCAACAGTGAGATATGTGGAAAATAATCCAGTGAGAGCAGGCATAGTAGGGGAGCCGCATGAATACAAATGGTCAAGTGCGAAGAGTCGTATTTATAAAAGACACGATCCTGTTTTATCAGACGATTGTTTTCTGGATAGAGAGATAATTGATTGGCCAACATATCTTAAGCAGAGCTGTGATCAGGATATAATAGTCAGAATTCGGGAGAGTACCAGAGCCGGAAGACCTTGTGGTGAGGAGGGTTTTGTGACAAAAATGGAAGGCTTACTGGGAAGGGAATTAAGAGCACAGCCCAGAGGTAGGCCGTGTTGTGAGAAATAAATAGTCGCTGCCCTATTTACCCCCTATTTAACATAGGCATGGGAGGGTAAGGAAGGAGGTGGATAGGGGTGCCTTTTTAAAATCCAGTATGGGAAAAAAGCAGGTTAGGCAAGAAGGTTTATTTTCATCATACAGTTAAGTGTACCCTCAATTGCATCGGAATAATTGATTATTGAACCGGTTTTTGTTAAAAAGAATCACAATATTTACAAAAGAAAGGGGGCTATATATGACTGCAGAGGGGTGGTACAGAGCATTTTATGGCTACTATTATGATAATTGGGACAGTGGATTAAAGATAAATCAACAAGAAATACAGGCTCATACTAAAGATAAAGAGTGGACAAAGTTGATGAAGAACTTTTTGCATAGGCTGGCTGATCATTTAGGCTACCAGATCTCACAAGAAACTGTTAGAATTGATCATATTTGGGAAAAAGGACATGACATCATTGCTATTGAACATGAAAATAATCCAGATGGAATAATTAATGAAGTGGAAAATCTCAATGCCATTCAAGCCAATTTAAAGGTTTTGATCACATATTTCAGCGAAGATGATTACACATGGCGTCCATACAGGGAACTGCAAAAGGTTTGTGAGAAGTTAAGTCGAAACAATACTTCTGAATTCCTCTTCGTGTATGCATCATGGGGTAAAGAGGGCAACTCTTATGACTGGGCAGCATACCGTATATACCCAGAGATGAATTTGAGAATAGACACTGTTTCACCAAAATAAATAGAAATTGGAGGCTGTAGTGGGTGGTATTGAAGAACTATCAGTCAAAATTAGAAATTACAAGTGCGTTGGCCAAGAAGAACAGGGCTTTGATAAAATACTCCCTATAAATTTGGTTATAGGTAGAAATAATTCTGGAAAGTCCACTTTACTGGAATTAATCCAATATGCTATTTCGGGTTTACCGACTGGACTCGTTGTAGAAAGACATCAAGGAAAGGATACTGAACTTATTTTTTCACACCTATTAGATACAGATGAACTCCAAAAAGTTTTTCCCTCTTCAAATTCAGAAGGTGGAATTTCAGGAAACCACTGGGAATATGGAAAGAAGTGGGTGGGAAAGAGATTAACTTGGGGCATAAGAAATAATCAACGGGTTTTTATGAAAACGGATCCACCCTATGATATTAAAATTCTCTCTGTGAAAAACAAGTTCGAGAACCTAACTGCAAATGTAAAATCAAACCCGTTAGAGGGGAAAATGGTAAGACGTTTATCCGAGGCACGCGATATTGTTCCAGAGCATGATGATAGTAATTTGAACTTAGATCAAAGCGGCAGAGGAGGGGCAAATATAATACAAAATTATCTAAATAAAGTTTCATATCCAACTTATTTAGTAAAGGAGATCTTGCTACGTGAGCTAAATAATATTTTTGTGCCAGACTCTACTTTTCAAGAAATTCTTTGCCAACAGTGGAATGACAATAGATGGGAAATCTATCTTGAAGAAAAGGGGAAAGGAAGCATTCCATTATCACGCACAGGAAGTGGTTTAAAAACTATTCTTCTTGTTCTTATTATTTTGCATTTAATCCCGCACATTGAAAAGAAACAGTTATCAGAATATATCTTCTGTCTCGAGGAATTAGAGAACAACCTTCATCCGGCGTTACAGCGCAGGCTCCTTATATATCTTCGAGATATCGCCTTGAAAGAGAACTGCACCTTTTTTTTGGCAACTCATTCTAATGTGGCTATTGATCTTTTTAGTCATGATAAACATGCCCAGATAATTCATGTTACGCATGATGGCGAAAAAGCTGAAGCTAAAGCAGTTAAAACTTATATTGAACAAAAAGGAGTACTCGATGACCTTGACATAAGAGCGAGCGATCTTCTTCAGTCCAATGGAATTGTATGGGTGGAAGGTCCCTCCGATCGTCTATATTTTAATCGTTGGATAGAGCTATTGACAGACGGTGAACTACGTGAAGGTACACACTATCAATGTGTCTTATATGGAGGAAGATTACTGGCTCATCTTACTGCCGATGAACCAAGAGAGGTTACGGGTGAATGGATTGAAATATTACGGGTTAACCGTAATGCAATAATGATTATAGATAGTGATAAAAGAAGTAAAGGGGGAAAAAATATCCTCTACAAAAACAAGACTGTTGGAAGAGCTAAAGGGGATTGATGGTTGCACTTGGGTGACAAAAGGGCGGGAGATTGAAAACTATATACCCCCCGAAGCAATAAAAGGACTATATCCGAAATCTAAGGTAACCACGCTAAGAGAATTTGAGGATGATGAATTTAAAAACTTTTCTGAGTTTCTTGGAAAAATTGAAAGGGGAGCTGGCAGTAGTTTTTTACGAAATAAGGTATTATTTGCAGAAAAGATTTGCCCCCTTTTTACCAAAGAAAATGTTTTTAAAAGATTAGATTTAGCAAAAAAACTCGATGAGGTGTGGAATCATGTAAAACGGTGGAATAGACTTTAGAGTTTTTAGAGATAAATAGGAACAGCGACTATTTATCTTACAGATCGAACATGTAGTGATAAATAAATAGTCGCTGTCCCGGAATTTCGGAATTTGAAAAATAAAGGCCGGCTATTTTTCAAGCAGGGTTTTTAACTTATCCAGGTCCCTTGTAACTGCCTTTACGTCCTCGGCAAACATTTGGTCTGACATGTCCGGCCGCCGGTATAACGTGAATATTAATTCACTGCCATCGTTGTTGGGAAATACGCGCATGGGATTATAGACTTTCGCTCCGGATGGCAAAGTGACGTCGTGATCCAGAATGCCGGATTTATTTTTGTCAGCGAATTTAACTTTGACTCTTCCCATCGGGGATTCGGCGATCCAGTCACCATTGATGTTCTTTATCGAACCGCTGAGTCCTGTGGCCCATTTGGGCAGATTCTCAGGATTTGAGACGAATTCGTAAACCTGATCCGCCGGACGATTGATCGAAACACTGATATGCCGAGATTTAAACGTCATTGAAGTCTCCTTATTTTTCATTCTATTTCGATATAGGATAGGGATTGTACTCTTTCCGATAAAAAGGTAGCAGTCAGAAAATCTCCTGTCAAGGTGAATAAAAAAGTATTGCTTTCCTATAAAATGTCTCATAAAATATGTACATAACCTGTACATAAAGGAAGACCATATGCATTCAACAGCCATGAAGTATAAACATCTTAAATTGGATCAGAAGAAAATCAACTTTGCCAAACGATATTTCGGTGTTAAAACCGAGCAGGAGGCCATTGACCGGGCGCTCTCTTTACTGATGGATGAAGAACAAATTGTAAAAGCCATGAAGCCTTTAAAAGGCGCTTTGAAGGATGACATCAGGAAATGGCCATACCTGTAACCGGTAAAGTTCTTATAGATACAAATGTCTTTATTGATTATTTGCGACAAGAGCTTCATGCCGATTGGGTGTTCGGACGTGTGGGGAATACGATCCGTTTTCTTTCTTCGATAGTCTTGATGGAGCTTCGTCTGGGCGCTGATACCACTAAACGGAAAAGGATGGTGGATAAGATAAAGTCCGCCTTTCCAGGTGACCGTCTGATAGCTCCGTCGCCGCAACTCTTTGACGAGGCAGGACGGTTGTTCAGAACCCTTTACGGAGATGGTTCAGGATTCACCGACAGGCTCGGTCCAATCAATGATCTTCTGATTGCTTTAACTGCAAAGCAGATCGGCGCCACAGTCATAACCGGCAATCTTGCTGAGTTTAGCCGCATTAAAGCGCATCTTCAGGGTTTATCTGTTTCCAGTCCGGATCTGGAGCGTACAATACCCATGTCTTGAACTTGATTATTCCCTGCAGGGGAGTTTGATTAAGGTATTTTCCTCAGGTTCTATGGACAAGATTTCTATCCTGAGGAGCAGAAGAAGATACGGAAGAGACTATTGCTATAATTGAATAAATAGGCGCTGTCCCTATTTAACTTCATACAAACTTCTTGACTTTCCCACGTTCCATATTTATTGTGTAATCTGACATTTTGATTTACCTGTTTGAAAAGAGAATGAAATTTTGTACGGAGGTTCTAATCAGTGGGTGTTATCTCAAAAGAAGACCTCATCAATAAAGTCGGTGATCCGAAGGTCCTTCCTTTTGTGGCGAGGAAAATACTTGAAACATTAAACGACGAAGACTGCACGATCAATGACCTGAGCGCTATTATAGAAAAAGATCAGGCGATTGCGGCGCGGGTCTTGAAAATATCCAACAGTGCATTGTATGGTCTGAGACATGAAGTTGCCAGCCTCCGCCAGGCGATCGTGATCCTTGGATTGAGGACGATCAGAAGTCTGGTTCTTTCCGTATCAACGCGGGCGCTGTATAAGAATTTCGGTATGAAAGAGAAAATATTATGGGATCATTCCGTGGGGGCTGCAATCGCTTCCAAAATGATCTCGGCTGGTTTTGGAGCCGAAGTGGGAGAGGTTTCGTTTATCGGCGGACTCATGCATGATTTCGGAAAGACTGTTATGAATAATGAGTCCCCGGACCTATTTGGAGAGGTAATGATGAATGTTTATAATGAGGAAAATGATTCAATCACTGCTGAAGAAGAGATGTACGGTTTTAACCATGCAGAAATAGGAGCGCGTGTAATCGAGAAATGGGGATTTAACTTTCTCCTGGTCAAAATCCTGGAGAAGCATCATTTAATGAATATCAAACTCGAAGGTATAGACAACCCGACGGTTGCAAAGAGCGTGGCAGTCGTTAATCTTGCCGATCATATGTGCAGATATTTAGGCATAGGATACAGGAACCCCAATGAAACTATTCAGCTGCATGAGCTGCCTTCATCGGTATTTCTCAAGTTTGGAAAGAATGCATTGGACAGATTAGCCGTGAATATTCAGGAAACATATAATAGGGAAAAATCTGTTTTCGATTGAGTAGAAGCTGCATATTGTACCTGGTGCGAAATGACATGATAGACATTCGATCCGCATCTCCTGATGATATGCCATTTATCAAAGAATGTATTGAGAAATTCCGTCTCGATGATGAGGACCTGGATTATCATCAGTTTATAGCTGCAATGGATGGTGAAGAGATTGCTGGTTTTGGACGTATTCGTCCTCATAATGATGTATATGAACTTGCTTCTGTCGGAGTGGTTGAGAATAAGAGAAGTCAGGGCATCGGGAGAATGATCGTTGAGTATTTGATAAACCACTTCCCCTCTGATGAGGTTTATATTACTACGGATATACCGGAGTATTTTGAAAGATTAGGTTTCAGGAAAATAGCTCCCGGCCCCAAAGAACTTGTTTCGAAACTTAAAAGGGTTTGCAAATCTCAATGCAGGGAAGATGCTGCAGTGATGGTTTATAAGAAATGTGAGAAATAAATAGTCGCTGTCCCTCTTTATCTTAATTGACCGGTGGACCTCGCTATGGTATAAAACTCCTGCATGCATTATTTCCTTTCCTGTATCCTCGTAATCATACTTTCAGCCGCTGTTGTCTATCCTGCCGGCGCCATATCGCAGAGGCATAAAGTAGATAAAGGTGTGCTGAAGGAGATAAGAAAGGCCAGACTGGCCGGACGTTATGGTGACCTTACTAATATACCTGAACACTGTGATCGCCAGGAGAGAAGCAGCGATGGGATCTCCAGGATAGTTGTCCACTCTACTCATGTGGTTCCTTCAATTTCATTTGAGGAAATACTGCGTCATTCCATGACCACCTGTGCCTTTGCCCATTACTATATTGATAGGGATGGAACGGTTATTCAAAGGCTTAAAGATTCCAGGGTCGCGTTTCATACACGTTCTATTGATGATGTCGTGAACCAAACCTCGATCGGGATTGAACTCTATTCAACCACGGTTCATGAACGCTCCGTAAAACCCTTTACATCCAGACAGATAGAAGCACTGGCAGATCTGATAGAGCGATTGATGAATGCATATTACATCGGCATAGAGCAGGTATCAAGACACGCTGACCATTCACCCCTTGTGGATTGTTCAACAATTCCGGAAAGTTACAGTGGGGATTGTGGTGCATATATCAATGATCACCTGGATCCCTATGGATGGACGGACGAGGACTGGGGAAAATTTCTAAAGAGATTCAGACCCATAGAGGTCATCAAGTCAGGCAGCGGTCCGGTACTGTAAACTTGCTATATAATAATCAACAGGCACATGATAGTAAGACTCTTTATAATATCCCTCATTTTAACATTTTCCATACCTGCCCATGCTGTTGAGTTTGAAAGCATGAAGGCAGATGATGTTGTCATCAAATACGAAAAGGGCCTGAGCAGTGTTTCCGGTGAAATTGCCGGCTTAATTCCGTCTTTAAAGGACGAGATTCAAAAGATGACCGGGTTGTCCTTTAACTTCTCCTTTAAGATTGTAATCTATAAAGAGCGGGAAACCTTTAGAGGTCTGATAAACAATGACATGATCGCCGCATTTGCCATGCCCGGGCAAGGCCTCATAGTATTAGACTACTCTCAATTCAGACATGATTCACTCATCCTCAGGAAGATTATCATGCATGAGATGTGTCACCTGCTTCTGCACAAAAATATAGCAGCGAATAGCCTCCCCAGGTGGTTTGATGAAGGTGTATCTCAATGGGTCAGCGGCGGCATCAATGAAATAGTCTATCCCCCATCCACGGATGCCTTAAAAAAGGCCTTTATAAATGGTACGTTATTGCCCTTTTCAATGATATCCGATACCCTCCCGTCTGACCCTGCCAACCTTATTTTATCTTATGAACAGAGCAGGAGCATGGTGGATTACATCGTGCAAAGACACGGTGTGGATTCAATAAAAGGGATCATTACAAGATTGAGCAGTGGCGCCGGTTTCCATGATGCTATAAGAGATGAATTGCGCGCAGATTTTACAGAGATCGAGGTGAAATGGAAGAGGGATAAGGGAAAGTTGCAGTATATATGGCTTGCATATATTTCTGATCACATCTACCTCATACTTTTCTTCATTGCGGCATTTTTAACTATATATGGATTTATGAGGCTTAAGAAAAGAATGAGGGATTATCAGGATGATGAGATGTAAATATTATGTCAGGAAGATCAGGCAGTTTTTATTTTATAAGACCTTGTGTAACTTATTTACAAAAGCTATAATTGATGAGTTAAATGGGGACAGCGACTATTTATTTGGTAATTCTCCAAATAAATAGTCGCTGTCCCCATTTAACTAAGGGGAAAATAATGAGCCGGTTTAAACTATATATTGAATACGAAGGCACCCGCTTCAGGGGATGGCAGATTCAGAAGAACGCCCGTTCTGTTCAG
>Ga0209323_10002782_pt1 | contig 11657 bp, 10 predicted proteins | sample Rifsed19ft2_FD_184014 | JGI IMG/M metagenome (GOLD analysis project Ga0209323, IMG submission 184014) | Soil microbial communities from Rifle, Colorado, USA - sediment 19ft 2 (version 2) | ecosystem: Environmental > Terrestrial > Deep subsurface > Rock core/Sediment | place: Rifle, Colorado...
TCCCGATGTTTTCCTGAGAAAATTGGCTACCCGGTCCCGCCTTTCTTCAAGCCCCGGGTGAGTGGATGCATAGGCAGGAACTGTTTGAGGATTAAATCGTTCATACCGGATCAGGCTGTCAAAGAAATTAAGGAGTCCTTCTGATGAGTAACCGCCCTTTTCCAGATATCTCATTGCATAACTGTCAGCTTCCGTCTCATTGTCACGACTGAACTGTAAGCGGATATCGAGATTGGCGGCGCCTGCAAGCGTAAGTGCAGCAGGATTTCCGCCGCTCAGAAGTATGGCTGCAATAGTTGCAATATCCAGCGCTGCAATCTTTTTGTCGTCTTTAAAGAAGTGGCTCCTCTCGACATGGGCAATCTCATGTGCAAGGACACCGGCAAGTTCCCCTTCATCCCTGAGTTGAAGCAGGAGGCCGTCGAAAATAAAAATATATCCCCCTGGTATGGCAAAGGCGTTGGGCTGGTTTTCCCTGACTACAAAAAAATGATAACTGTCAGGATTAGCCCCGACCTTACTGACAATACGGCGGCCGACGCTATTTACTAAATTCACTACATCAGGGTCCTTTACGAACTGGTAATGCTGAAGCGCCTCTCTGACAAATGCCCTCCCCATTTCCTTGGATGGCGGAGGCGACGCCTCTTTCCTTGCTGCAGGATAGGAAGTGCAGCCAAGAAGAAGGAATACCATGACTATTGAAATGTAAGATTTGCCTTTCACTCGAATACAGCCTTTCAAATCTACCCTCTTCAAATCCCCCCTCGCCCCCCTTTTCTAAAGGGGGGAAAAAAAGGGATTTTCATCTAAGTATAATCTTTACATCCACTACAATAATCCCGTCAGGATAAGCAATTGCAGGATTGAACTCTATTTCCTCTATCTCACTGAACAGTGTTGCAACCTCGGAAGCTTTCACTATTGTATCAGCGAGGGTTTCCAGATCTGCACCCTTAGTTCCTCTAACACCCTTGAGTATTTCATATCCCCTGATTGATTCAATCATCCTCATTGCGCCATTATGGGTTATGGGTGCGATGTCAAATACCATATCCTTTATAATCTCAGTAAATATTCCGCCCAATCCAAACATTACAACAGGGCCGAAGTCAGGGTCCCTTACAGCGCCTATGATTACCTCAACGCCTGGCGGCGCCATTTCTTCGACGATAACACCGGTCAGTTTCGCATCAGGCCTGTGGCCCTTTACTGCACCGGTTATTTCTTTGTATGCATTTCTCAGTTCCGTGCTGCCTGCTATATTGAGTCTGACGCCGCCAACATCAGTCTTATGAAGGATATCCGGGGAGGTTATCTTGACAGCGACAGGGAACTTCAGCCTGTGTGTTGCAGACAATGCCTCTTTTTGACTTCCGGCTGCTACAAACTCAGGATATTTGAGGTCCATTGCGTCAAGTAATCTTCTGCTGTTTCCCGGCTGTAAGTCTTTGATCAAAGTCTTTATCACCGGGTACTCCCGGATCTTTTCAGGAATAGGCTCTGCCGCTATATCTTTCAACAGGGCTGCTGCTGACTTCACCATCCTTAAAGGTGTCGGGAATACAGGTATCTTATTCTCCCTGAATGCCGCTTCCAATGTCTTGCCATCTTCTGAAAATGGATTAAGAGACAGCACCGGTTTTTCAAAATCCTTTACGCTGTCAGTAAGCAGTCTGCCCAGTCCCGGAGTGATGCCGGGGACGGTCATAAAGGGTATGAGGAGAGCCGCGTCAAAATAATTCAGGCATTCGCGAAGTACGAGGGCAAACTGTTCATCTGTAGAATTTCCTGTGAGGTCTATGGGATTTGAGAGAGAATAATATGGGGGCAGTAATGACCTGAGGCGTTCCTTAGACTGGATTGGAAGGTCAGGCACATCCAGCCCCTCCTTATTACATAAGTCTGCTGTCATTACCCCTATGCCGCCTGCATTTGTAACAATGAGTATCCGGTTTCCTCCTGTATGCGGCCTCTGCATGGAAAAGGTCTTTAACAGGTCTGTGAATTCCTCAAGTGTACCTGCCTCGTGAATACCGCCTCTCCGGAATGCCGCCCGAAACATCTCGTACCTGCCTGCCATTGAGCCTGTATGTGACCTGGATGCCTTTTTACCTGCCGGCTGCTGACCCAGTTTCAGGACAACCAGAGGCTTGCTGCATCTCTGAGCTGCACGAATAAATCCCCTTCCGTCTCCAACAGACTCCATGCAGATGCCAATGACGCCCGTGTCGTTGTCCGCGCTTAAGTACTCAATCAGTTCTGTTTCTCCCACATCAATCCTGTTGCCGTAACTCACGGCCTTGGCTACCCCAAGCCCCTCCTGTTCCAGCAGGATAAGCGTAGTCCCCAGTATGGAGCCGCTCTGTGATATTATGGATATATTTCCATGCTGAGGTCTTGGTACCCTGTCATAAGGGAGGAAAAATGTGTCGAGCCCGACAGATGGATGAAAGATGCCAAGGCAATTAGGTCCGATAATACGGATACCTGCATTGTATGCAATTTCTTTTATTTCCCTCTGAATAACCTCTCCACCTTCTGTTTCTCCAAATCCGGCTGTCGCTATGATTACATGATGAATTCCTTTTGCCGCATGCTCCCTCAGAAGTGAAGGGATAGTGGTTGTTGGTGTTATGCAGACAGACAGTGATACATCATCGGGGATATCCTTTACAGAAGGGAAACAGGGTTTACCAAGAAGGCCGGGATATTTTGGATTTACCGGATATATGGCGCCATTAAAACCATGCAGAAGATTCTTTAAGATGATCCCTGATGGTTTAGTCGTATCCTGAGATGCCCCGACTACTGCAATGGAGCGAGGATAAAAAAATGGATCGAGACCACATGATTTTTCCATGTTGAGGATAGCATACAGTATCCGTTGAATCTGTCAACCCGGCAGATGCGATCTTTCAACAGTTCCTGTCATTCTACTCATTGCTAATTGCTGTCTTATTGTGTGCTTTACAACCATTCTCAGATGGGATAAAATAAGCCGTTAAACATATTATTAAAAAGCCAATAAAAATGCCTGCGATTGAAAGCGAAACATTCAAAGAAAGAATACTCATAGTAGATGATGATGAAACTGTCAGGGGATATCTTGAGACTCTTTTTTCACGTCGTGATTATGAAATCAGGACAGCCGGCAGCGGAAAAGAGGCTATTCACATCCTGTCTGAAGAATACTTTCCGGTAGTCATCGCTGATCTTAATATGCCTGACCTGAGAGGCATTCAGGTGCTGGATTACATCCAGCAGCAAGAGATGATGACAGCGGTACTTATAATCACAGCATATGGTTCTCTGGATTCTGTGATAGAGGCACTGCGTCACGGGGCGTATGACTATCTGACAAAACCTTTCGCCTCCCAGATATTGATTCATCGTGTCGCAAGGGCCATGGAAAAAATACGCATGGAGAAGGCTGCGAGAGCACTTTCATCGCAGATTGTTTATGCGACTGAAGAGGAAAGGCTTCGCATTTCACGTGATCTGCATGATGAAATAGGGCAGTCACTCGCAATAATGAAGTTAACGCTGATGGCCATAAAGAACAAAATTCTTAACAACCCTGCTGAGGATATCCTTCCCGAGATTGAGGGGCTGGCAGAGCATGTAGAGACGACAATGAATGAGGTGTCGAGGATATCAAAGGACCTTAGCCCGTCATACGTTGCAGAGGTTGGTTTTTCTCAGGCCCTCAGGTTGTATATAGAGACATTTACAAAAAAGACAGGTATACAGGTTGATTCTTGTCTCAGGGAAATTCCTCAGTTTCACAATCCCCAGCAGGAGATACACTTATATCGTATAGCCCAGGAAGCGTTGACGAACATTGCAAAGCATTCCGGCGCAACAAGCGTCGGGATCAGGTTGAGAAATACAGAGGGCGATCTCTATTTTTCAATAAGCGACAATGGCAGGGGCTTTGACCTCTCAAAAGAGGGCAGGGTGGGAGGCATGGGGCTGATCGGGATAAGGGAAAGGGTTACCATTTTAGGTGGTAAGGTGTGGATAGAATCAGAAAGTGGAAGCGGCACAACTATACGTATGGAGATACCATATGAGTTACCCCAGGCAGCCAGCGTTGCTAAATAAGGCTGTTAATATATTAATCGTTGATGACCATGCCCTCTTCAGGCAGGGACTTCGGCGCATCCTCGAATCATTGAACCAGGTCACTGTCGTAGGTGAAGCATCTGATGGTAATGAGGCTGTTCAATTAGCCCGTAAGACCAATCCGGATATAATCCTTATGGATGTCTCAATGCCGCACCTTAATGGTTTAGAAGCTACCCAGAGGATAAAACGCATTTTACCTGATATAAGAATCATCCTCCTTACTATGTATGAAGATAATTTCCTCCAGGAAGACGGGATGAAGATAGGGGCATCAGGGTATCTTCCCAAGAAGTCGGTTGACAAAGAGCTGTTTGATGCCATAAATATCGTCTCTTCAGGAGAAAAATACTTTTACAGGTTTGCCAGGGTATCTCAGGCTGCCGGGAGTTCATCGCCGGCATCGGTTATATCATATGAATCACTGAGTATCCGTGAAAAAGAGATACTTCGCCTTCTTGCAGGAGGCATGACCAATAAGGACATATCTGAAAGTCTCTGTATAAGTATAAATACCGTGGAGACCCACCGTAAGAATATCATGAAGAAACTGAATCTTCATAACCTGAGTGACATTATAAAATATACAATGGTGCATGGTTTACTCAGGCAGGCATAAAGTTAGATATGACAATAAAGATACGGCTTAAAGATAGGATTGACCCCTGCGCCCTGTTTGGAGGCGGTGATATTAACCTGAGGATAATTGGGGAGAGCTTGGGGATAAAGGTTGTTGCGAGGGGCCATGAGATTATTATGGATGGTCCCCAGGACAGGGTTAAGACAGGACAGGAGGTAATTACTAATCTTACAGCCCTGATTGAAGAAGGTTATTCAGTAAAACCTGATGATGTTGATTATATTATAAGGCAGTCCGTAAAAGAAGGTGAGTTTCAGCTCAAAGAGGTTTTTCAGGAGGCAGTTTCACTTCCGTCAAAACGCAAGCTGATCATTCCAAAGTCACATACTCAGTCGGAGTATGTGAAGGCAATAAGGAAAAATGACATTGTTATAGGAATAGGTCCTGCAGGCACCGGCAAGACCTATCTTGCCATGGCAATGGCTGTCTCAGCGCTCCTCAGGAAAGAGGTAAACCGTATAATACTGGCGAGACCTGCTGTGGAGGCAGGTGAAAAGCTTGGTTTTCTACCGGGCGATATGTATGAAAAGGTGAATCCATATTTAAGGCCGCTTTATGACGCCCTCTACGACATGATGGAGACTGAAAAGGTAAACAGGCTTGTAGAACGCGGGGATATAGAGATTGCCCCGCTTGCATTTATGCGGGGGAGGACACTGAATGATTCGTTTATCATACTTGATGAGGCACAGAATTCTACATCAGAACAGATGAAGATGTTTCTGACAAGGCTGGGTTTTAATTCACGTGTAGTGGTTACAGGAGACATTACTCAGGTTGATTTGCCTGTGGAAAAGGTTTCAGGCCTGATTGAGATACAGAATATATTATCCGGAATTGAGGGGATAGAATTTGTGTACTTTTCTGAAAAGGACGTTGTCAGGCATAAGTTAGTGCAGGATATTGTTAAGGCTTATGATAGATTTGGTTCCAGGGGCGGAAAATCCAAAAAGACGAAGAAGTAATGAATATAGAGGCAGCAAATCGTCAGAGAAAGTACAAAGTTGACCTGAAAAGTATAAAACAAAATGCTGATAAGATATTATCATTGTGCAGGGCAGGTGATTCAGAGCTGAGTATACTCATCGTGAATAACAGGGCCATGAGAACACTGAACAGTCAATACAGGGGGATTGATAAGCCCACTGATGTGCTTGCATTTCCCGCCCCCTCTCCCCATAGGGGAGATGGAAGGGGTGAGGGGGGACTCTTAAGGTTCCTTGGTGATATCGTAATATCAATGGAAAAGACACATGCACAGGCGGCGGAACGCGGGCATTCACCGGACAAGGAGTTTAAAATCCTTCTGATCCATGGTATTTTACACCTGCTGGGATATGATCATGAAGTGTCGCACACAGAGGCGCGAAGAATGAGGCGGAAGGAAAAACTCATATTATCAGGATTATAAAGTCTCAACATGAAACCCAAGAACTTTTTTGAAAGTGCAAACCTTGCTGTAGAAGGTATTCTGTATGCTGCCAAGACCCAGAGGCATATGAGGTATCATTTTTGGGCAGCAGGTGCAGTGATTATAGCAAGTCTTTTGTTGGGTGTCACTCGCATTGAGTTTCTGATCCTGAGCTTCATAATTTTGTTAGTCCTGCTGTCTGAAATGTTTAATACAGCCATTGAGGCTATTGTTGACCTTGTATCACCGGAATATAATCAGCTTGCCAAGATTGCAAAAGATGTGGCAGCCGGCGCTGTTTTTCTGATCTCTGCCGGCGCTATAATTACAGGTTACCTGATCTTGTTCCCCTATGTGAAACAACCATTTAACCGGGGAGTAATTTACATAGAAGATACTTCAGAACATCTTACAATAATAATTTTAATCCTTGTTATTATTGCAGTGGTGCTTGCCAAGTCTCATTACAGGAGGGGGAGGCCTTTTCTTGGGGGTCTGCCGAGCGGGCATGCCGCAGTCTCTTTCGCTATTGGTACAGCAGTGGTCTTCTTAACTAAAAATGTATTAATATCTGTACTGACTTTTATATTATCTTTTTCAGTAGCATATAGCAGGATAGCAATGGGCATACACACATCCGGCGAGGTTATCTGGGGTGCAGTGCTTGGCACTCTGATTACGATAGTAATATTTCAGGTGTTCGGATGAATTTTTTCTCTAAGATAGCAGACAAGTTAAGCAGTAAACTTTCACGGACCAAGGATAAACTTGTAGGAACGATAGACACGCTCCTTGCAGGATTCAAGAAGGTGGATCCTCTCCTTCTTGAAGAATTGGAAGAGGTGTTGATTGCCGCGGATCTTGGGACTGCTGTGGCCGGTAAACTGATTGAAAAAGTAAAGAAGGATAAGATAAATGATCCCGATGGTGTAAAAAAATCTTTAAAAGAGGGTATGCTGTCAATATTGACCCAGCATGAAGGGCCGTTGAATCTTGATGTTGCGAAACCGGCTGTCATAGTAATAATAGGAGTGAATGGAACCGGGAAGACGACGACTATAGGAAAATTGTCAGAAAAGCTGAGAAGGGAAGGAAGAAGCGTAATGATTGCCGCAGCAGATACCTTCAGGGCAGCGGCCGCAGAACAGCTTGTCATATGGGGTGAAAGAAGCAGGGCATCAGTGATCAGGCATTCAGACGGTGCGGATCCTGCGGCTGTTGTTTATGATGCACTTGTATCGGCCAGGGCAAAGGGGGCCGATGTCCTGATAGTAGATACAGCAGGACGACTTCACACAAAGGTTAACCTGATGGAGGAGCTGAAAAAGATCCGGAGGATCCTTGAGAGAGAGCATCCGGGCAGCCCACATGAGGTACTGCTTGTTCTTGACGCGACAACAGGTCAGAATGCACTGTCCCAGGCGCGTCTTTTTAATAAAGACATAGGTGTTACCGGTATAGTATTAACCAAGCTTGATGGCACTGCAAAAGGCGGGATTATCCTCAGCATTACAGAAGACCTCAGGATCCCGGTGAAGATGATAGGGGTTGGCGAAGGGCTTGAGGATCTGAAAGACTTCGACGCAAGGGAATTTGTAGACGCCCTGTTTGAGCAGACATAACCTCACGTCTGTCATTCCCGCAGTGGTTCTGAGCAGGAATCCGGTTTTTTCTATTTACCCTGATCCGATAAAAGCGGCTCTATCACCTGTTCAAAAGATGCGAAAGGCCTTGCCCCGACCAGTTTTTTCCCCACAATTTCTTTTTTACCTGGCTGGGTTTTTCCTATTATAAAGGAAGGAGTGCCGCTTACCATTGCCTTCTTACCATCCTCTAAATCTTTTGTTATCTCTGCTGCATGTTTTCCGCTGTCAATGCATGCATTAAACGATTCAGCATCTAATCCAATATCTGTGGCATATTGTCTGAGATTATCCAGGGTAAGGGCGCTCTGATTTTCGAATAATTTATCATGCATCTCCCAGTACTTGCCTTTATCGCCTGCACAGTTGGCTGCCTCAGATGCCTTTGGCGCCAGTTTATGAAAGTCTAATGGGAAATCCCTGAATACATATTTAACCTTACCGGTATCTATATATTTCTGTGTAATTTCAGTGAGTGTATTTTTAACAAAACGGCCGCAGAAAGGACATTGGTAATCTGAAAACTCTATAATAGTGACAGGCGCATCAGCCTTTCCCTTAACCGGGTCATCATCAATGCTTGCTGTAATGTCCTGCAATTCCTGAGAGGGTTGAGCCGGAGCCGCTGTATTTTTAGCCTTTAATGTTTCGACCTCTTTTTTTAAATCCTGCATATCTTTCTTTAAAGATTTAATCTCATCTTCAATATTAATCTGGGAAGTATCAGCAGCATTGACAGTATTCATCAGAGGCAACATCAGAAACAGGAAAAGCCCAACAAACAACCCCCCTTTTTTCATATAATTCTCCTTTATATTTTTCATCATAAACAATTACGAGTGCTGAAAGTCGAAAATCCCGGAATAACACTCAAGCAGGCCGCTGTTAATAACAACAGATACTATTTCCGGATCGAACTGTTTCCCTGCCATGAGTGTTAACTCTTCTTTTACATGATCCAGCGCCATTGCCGGCCTGTAAGGCCTGTCGCAAAGCATGGCATCAACGGCATCAGCAACTGCAACTATCCGTGCACTCAGCGGGATAGCCGATCCCTTAATGCCGTCAGGAAAACCTGACCCGTCAAACCTCTCGTGGTGGCACAAGATTATTGGTTTCATATCCTGGAGGAAATCAACTGATGTGATTATCTTCGCCCCGATCATCGGGTGTTTCCTGATTTCATCAAACTCACATGAATCTAATGAACCCGGCTTTTTCAGGATATGTCCCTCTACTCCGATCTTGCCGATGTCATGAATCAGCGCTGCCTGCTCTAAACTGAGTATCTTGTCATGTTGAAAGCCGGTTTTTTCAGCGAGGAATGCAGAAAATCTTGCAACCCTCTCAGAGTGTCCCCTTGTGTACTGGTCCTTGGCGTCAATAGTCGCAAGCAATGCCTTCACTGTGCTTGCATAATGACTTTCAATATTGCGTCTTGCGTCATCCACTTTCTTTGATAATTCAGAAGTGGCAATGTGCAGCCGTTCAATCTCAAGCCGGGTCTTAAGCTGTTCCCTTCTCTTTGCAACCCCTTTTTCAACAATATCTATTACATCCTTGTGATCAAAAGGTTTAATAAGGTAGTCGAGTGCGCCATAACGGAGGGCATTTTTTGCTGTATCTACGCTGGCATATGCTGTCATCAGTATAACTTCAGTATCAGGTTTTTTCTCTTTGATCTTCTTCAGAAGCTGCAACCCATCCATGCCGGCCATTTTAATGTCAATGATTGCAACATAGAAATCCTTTTTACCAAGGCATTCTAAAGCATTTTCACCATCTTCTGCTGTAACTACTTCATGTTTGTTTTTCAGAATCATGCGGAGAGCTTCTCGTGGACCAACCATATCATCAACCACGAGGATGCTGCATTTATTCTCCATTCAATCCTCCTGTTTTTTGTCTGTTAGCTTTGAAGGCAGGGTCACTGTCACGGTAGTTCCCTCATTCAGCACGCTTCTGACAGTGATCGTTCCTCCAAGTCCTTCAATAATCTTTTTGCTTAATGGAAGCCCTAATCCTACCCCCTTTTCCGGTGTTGTATAAAAAGGATCAAATATCTTGTCAATATCATCCTGAGGTATGCCTTTTCCTGTGTCTTTAATTGAGATTCTGCATGTCTCATCTTCCTGGTTCCGGTCAACATCTATTGTCAACGTTCCGCCTGATGCCATGGCATTTAATGAATTCTGTATAATATGAGAAAAGGCCTTTCCCAACTGTACCTTGTCTGCCTGGAGGATTATTATATCACGTTTGTAGTTTCTTATGATTCGAAATTCAGATTGCTTTATATTTTTGGTTACAGCCAAAATACTGTCATCCAGCACTTTGCCTATATCCACCATGTTAAATTTATACTCTATAGGATGAGTAAAAGCAATTAATTTTTCTACCAGGCTATTTAATTTTTCTACCTCTCCTGTGACAGTTGTAAAGAAAAAATCTTTAAATTCCGGGTCATTGTATCGTTCTTTCATCAGTTGAGTGAATGTCCTGATAGAGACAAGCGGGTTTCTCAGCTCGTGAGACATCCTGCCAACCAATTCATTAAATATACGGGTATCGTCATCACTCTTCTTTTCTTTAACTGTTTCACTCTTTTCCGATTCTATCTGTTCAAGTATCTTTTGAATATATTCCTTCTGTGCGCATATACTCTGGTAGTGATATATGTCGCGTATCGCCTTCCCAAGATACGTGGTTAATATAAATATCCGTTCAAGTTCTGCATTGTGAAATGGTGTACCGGTTATCTTGTTGTCAAGATTCAATATACCAAGAAGTTTGCCGTCGTCTATAACAGGAATAGTGACTGCAGAGTGCAGCATCTTCATCTCCCTCAATGCACTGTAAAGGATATTCTGCTGGTCCATATTTTCAAAGTCTGCAGAGTTTCTCTTCAATATCCTGCCGCTTGCGGAAAGCCACAGGACAATGGCACTTTCTGAAGAGAGGTATAATTTAGAAATGAATCCTGACGACAGCCCCCTTGAGCACTTTACCCTGTAAATGCCTTCTTCCTGATCTGACAGGAGGATGGAGGCACGGCCTACCCCGGTTGTTTTCATAAGTGTATCGAGAAACATGTTAAGCATCCTGTCAAGATCAAAGTTGTTCAATGTGAATGTCCTTGACAGCTCAATGGCTTTTTCAAGGTCTTTAAATGATGACTGGATGGTATCTTCCGGGAGTTGATGCCGGGGCCGTAAAGGAGGAGCAGCATGTCTCTCATTTATCTTTCTTAATGTGGCGCTGACCCCGGATTGTGATAAGGGTGTATAAATAATGTCATCAAATATAGTGTTATATTTTGCCTTTTCATCCTCGGATACATTGAAGGGGACTATGCCTATCAGCCGTGTATCAGCGGATGACCTGAATCTTCCCGTATATTCATCAATATTGCCTGATATGGTTACATCAACTGCTATAATTGTAATATGCTCTTCCTGAAGGAGGAGAGAACCTTTTTTAAGGTTGTCAGCCGTCAGAATAATATATCTATCTGAAAGAGCTGACTGGAATCTGTTTATTATCTCTGAAGATGATGTTATGAGCAGTAGCAGTTCCATGGTGAATGACTCCTAAGTTGCATTATTAACCGGCAGTTCAACTGTAACTGTTGTCCCCTGTTTATCAATGCTGTCTAAAAAAATATTCCCCCTGTGATTTGAGATCATCCTTTTACAAATAGACAGTCCGAGCCCTGTCCCTTTGTCTTTTGTGGTAAAAAAGGGTTCAAATACATGCTGCATAGTATCTTTTTCAATGCCGGAGCCTGTGTCTGTTATCTTTATAATAATTTTTTTAATCTCATCACCATCTTTCC
>Ga0209323_10002789_pt1 | contig 11630 bp, 11 predicted proteins | sample Rifsed19ft2_FD_184014 | JGI IMG/M metagenome (GOLD analysis project Ga0209323, IMG submission 184014) | Soil microbial communities from Rifle, Colorado, USA - sediment 19ft 2 (version 2) | ecosystem: Environmental > Terrestrial > Deep subsurface > Rock core/Sediment | place: Rifle, Colorado...
TTACCTCTCCTGCTTCAAATATTCAATACTTTTATCCGATTCTTTTCGCCTTCTTCTCCTTGTATTATCTGCCTTCGGCTGGTTTTCGTTCAAACACTAATTAAGGTTGCAAACCTGCTTGGGAGAACTCCATCTTCTGTTGCATGGAAGCTAGTAAATTTTGCCAGTTTAGACCCCAGTCTTAAAGCGCGTGGAATCAAAGGGGCATCAAATGTAAGTAACTTAGATAAACAAATTTGGAATGAATTTTATACCAACTGGGAATCACTTAGTTATGAAAGTGAAAAACTGATTGCGAAATTACAGAACAAATCTATCGAACAATTAATAAATATCCCCGAATTTGAACTTCGAGAGGGAAAAGTGCGTGAACAGGTAATAAAAGCAAGGATTAATCAGTCATTCTTCCGGTCAAGTATTCTTGCGGCGTATAATTCAACATGTTGCATTACCGGATTAAAAAATTCTGTTTTTTTAATTGCAAGCCATATTGCTCCATGGGCTTCTGATGAAAAAAACAGGTTAAATCCAAGAAATGGGTTATGCCTTAACTCTTTACATGATAAAGCATTTGAAGTTGGTTTAATTACTATTACACCTTTTTATACCGTAAAAATATCTTCCGTTTTAAAAAAGGATAAAAGACAAAAAGCAGTTGCAGATTATTTTTTAAAATATGATAATCAAAGTATAATTATGCCATCCAGATTTTTACCTGACCCAGATTTATTAACTCACCATAACAAAGAAAGATTCATTAGGTAGCAATCAAACGTATCATTCCTCTTTTTCAAACTCCCCAATGAACTTATATTGACATAATGGTTGTGGACAGTGATGGTGTTGAACAATCATTCCATTAATAATAGTTTCGATAAATTCTGTTCTTGCTCCACATTTTGGGCAACCTGTTGGTTGCTCGTTATCTAAAATATATACTTCCATCATTTCCATTCATTAACCTTTCTATAAATGTTTATAGTTCTTGGTATCTAATTGGAAGGCGTATTTCAGAGCCTTTGAGAAATCCCGAAAAACGATCTTCAGGATATTTCGGATAAAGAATTAACTGCGTATCGGGAGCGTGATATTCATTCCCTTCTTCTGAAAGCCAGTAATATTCGAGTTTAGTTTTAAACCTTGTTCTCTTCCAGTCACCACTGTCATCCGCAGTAACATTAATAATCGGCAATATATTTAAAACGTCAAAACTCCCTCCGAGATAAACCTGGTTTTTGGAATTATCGTTTGCAGCAAGTGTTTTTATATACACCTTGCCGCATCCTTTGTCTGTATAGAGTCTTATGAGATGCTTTAAGTTCACTTTGCTGGTTTTTTAAGTTGTTTCAGAAGTTTTGAAAGTGTTTTTCCCCTTTTCTCGGGTTTAACTTCACATTCCCATATAGTAATGGCTTTCCAGCCCAATTTTTTTAAACTGGTCTTCTTCTTTTTATCGTTGGCGATATTGCTGTTTATTTTATCCAGCCACCATTTCGTCCGGGTTTAAGGCACTACAAAATATTTGCACCCCTCATGACCATGCCAGAAACAACCATGAATAAATATAACCGTTTTATATTTCGGGAAAACAAGGTCTGGTTTGCCGGGTAACATTTTATCATGAAGTTTATATCTGAAACCATTCCCAAAAAGGAATTTCCTGACAAGGATTTCCGGTTTTGTGTCCTTGCTCCTGATCATTGACATATTATAACTTCTGGTTTTTTTATTGTGAACGTCTGCCATTAATTTTATTTTTCCTGATAATCAGTCATTTCCTTTATCTCTGGCCTCTTTTGCGATTTTTAAAGCCCTAAAGCTGCAACCAAAAGGATTTTAACCACAAAGAAACGAAGGGCACAAAGAAAAGGTTTTAAATCTTTCATTAACCGCTCAATCCCGGCAAGGAGTTTTTCTTTGGTTAGATTGTTGTCTTTTTTCGTGGTCATCATCTTAGTCCCAATCATGCTATTGCTTTGTTTTTCTATGCCTTGATGTCCCATATTTTACGCCTCTTTCTTTTACACGAAACCCAATTTTCTTTTCCTCCTTTGGTTCTGGCGGCGCCATTAGCTGACGGATGGCGTCGAAAATGACCTTTATTTCTTCATCATGCTTTTCTATTTTCCTTTCAAGCTGTGCTAATTTATGGGCAAGTTCTTTGTTGATGGAGAGGATTTCCCTGAGCTTGACAAAAGCACGCATAATAGCAATATTGACGTGTACAGCCTTCTTGCTTCTAAGAACACTCGATAGCATAGCCACACCCTGTTCTGTAAAGGCATATGGATTAGCACGGCGGATACCACCCCAACTTGAAGTCACAAATTGTGACTTCAAGTTGGTAAACTCTTGATTTGTAAGTTGAAACATGAAATCTTCTGGAAACCGCTCGATGTTTCTTTACTCATCGCTTCAAAATGTTCAAATCTATAAAACCTTTTTGACTTTCTTTCGGCAAATTCTACCGTCTTCCGCCTTGTAAACTAAAATCTTGATTTTCATAATATTCCTCTAACATGTATAGATAAGCCTTCTGCAGCATTTTCTCAACTAAATTCTAAACATGTAAAACAACCTTCCCACACTTCCCATCCTTCCATGTTATTTTCTTGCCTTCAGAATAATCCCTTCTCCAGCATGAAATGCCAACTTCGTATATACGAAATTTAAGACGCACCAATTAAATATAAGATAGTGACATTTTTTGTATACATCTCTTTAAGGGGCAGATGTCCGTCATTTTTCTTCACTTAATGGTAGAGTTATAGTACGAATTGACGAAAAGGACGGATATATCGATTCAAAATTAGGATGTTGCCGGCCAAGGATGTTTACTGCATTTTGAATGGCATACATGCATAAACAAGCGGCTATCATTGCAAATATTAGAGGATGATAGTATTTATTATTTTTGCCTATTCTTACACGATGCATAATTTGTTCGACAACAACAACCAGTAAACATATCCCCCCCAAATTACTAATAGAATTGAACCTAAGCCTCACGATCTGTGTATAAAAAAATGTGTTAAGCAAAATCAAAATCAGGGAAAACAGAACTCCTTTTCTTAATTCATTATCAACATTTTTAGACAAGAGTAAGAAACCTGCACAGAAGGGAATAACCATGTTCAACAAGCACTTTCCTAGTGTTATCGTACTACTAAGAGGCATGGAACGGTCAACATAGGTTATCGGGAAAAAGGCAAAATTATTCAAAATGTTAAGCATTACAACGATAAGCCAATTATCTTTATCTTGGTATGGGCTCATGAGAAGGTATTGCCTTCCCAATGAATAATATCTCATTGTAAAATACACAATCAATACAACAAGCATGGCACTAAAAAGGACTGCATGCTTTCGATCAAAGATTAAATGAATTTTAGAAAAGGGACGTTGCCAACAGGTATAAACCACTCTGTAAGTTAACAAAGTAGGAAGGAGAAATAATGCACACTCCTTTGTCCCTAATCCAATCACAAAAAGAAGTAAAATACTGACACCTAATCCTATTGTTTTTTGTTTGTTGTATTGGCGGTTTGAAAAAAGTATATAGAAAAAAAGTGCAGCGAAGAAAACCGTAGTCGCAAGGATATCCGGCAGACATTGGAAAACTACCTGCTCGTCGAATATTTTGAAGGAAATAGCATAGAGAATCGTTGCAAAGAACGTCAAGGACAACGATCGATTAGTTAACCAACACATTATGCCATAAAAAGCCGCAAGTTTAAAAACGGAAAACAGTTGCCGGGCAAGATGAAGACTGTAAATATCGTGCCCAAACAGATGGTAGAGATATTTATATGCAACTATTGCAAAAGGCCGATAAAAGTACCTTATGGAATCCTTCTCCCCCGATGGAAGCCATGGTCCTACAAAAACAGACTTTATATCGGAAGAGGTGTATGGTCTGGAAAAAACTGCAAACTCTCCTTCTAATTGAGAAGGTACCTGTTTCCTAAAACCATACAGCGTGAAGAAAATACTATAGATTATAATAAATGTAATTATGTGTGTTTTCTTTAGCTGCATCATATAAATTAACTTGCCTGCATGATAATATAAGAACCGCCTTTAGGAGTAGTGAATCTTTTTATTATTTTCCAGGTATCCGGCGGGTTTTTTACAAAATCAGGAATTTCCGTTCCATAAAATTCATTAAGCTGCATCACATTTTCCAGATTAACAATAACATAACAGCCCGATACTTCTTGCATATTCGCACCCGTAAAGTCTACGATTAGTTTGTCGTAATGATATGCATAAAGGTATTCCAGTGTGCCTTCCGTCATGCAATCGGTGTAGATTTTTTTTCTTAAATGCGTACCGAGAACAGAGACAGTTTCCCTTTCATTCCGGGTTAGCTTTTGAATACTGTTATTTTCAACATGAACTACATATAGGGAATGAAGAACAATGGCTCCTAATAATGCCGGAATTGCAAAACGTGTTTTATCAATTTCCTTCTCCCGATTGGCGAGAACGTAAATACAGTATAAAATTGATATTGAAAGTAGTGAACCAAAAAGGATGTCTGTAACGGTATGTTCGAATAAATTCAGGCAAATCAAAATAAAATCGATTATGATTAATGAAATGCAAAAGTTTTTTACCTTAACGATATTGTGAGCAATGATAGCCTTATATGAATCGTACAAATAGAAAGAGATAATGATACTCCCCGGAAAAATCAAAGGATAGAAATGACGGTGACTGGCGAGTAATGGGATATATGATTTTATATTGGTGCTGCCGAAATTCAATACCACATATAAAGAAATAAACCAAAAAATAAAATATTTCAATTCTTTAGATTTGTTAAGAAGCGCATATATCATTCCTCCTAATACAAGGTAAAAGTAAAATCCAAATATATAATTTCCCCTTAAGAGAAGATACGGTATTGCATACGTTAACCTTTTATATAAAGCACCATTATAAGTAAGTACTAACCATCGGGATATATTCTGAGTCGCATTATTGACATTGAGTATTCTTTCAAACAAATTTCCAGTCTTATAATAATAAAAACCAAATTCAGATAATAATATGAGCATGAAACCTAAACCAATAAATAGCCAGGAGATTTTAAATTTTCTGTTGCTAATAGTAAGAGCCAAAATCCAAATGCATAACAAAAACAAGATTAGTATAGCCGTTTCCTTTAATAAGTAAGCCCAACCAATACACAAACCTGTTAGAAAAGAAAGGGAATATCTGTGTCGTTGGGCATATGTCTCCGTATAAACAAATAATATCCCACCGGCAGAAACGAAAGTAACAAGAGGCAAATCCGGCGTTAACAACGTAGCGTATATCGCATCTATCGGAAGAAACAGCATCAGTGATGAAGCAAGCAATCCCACATTTCTGTCAAAAAAGATTTTACCGGCAGTAAATGCAATAACGATATTTGCGATAGAGCAAATGAGTAAAAACAAAACAGCACTAACTTCGCTAAAACCGAAAACTTTAAATGCGAGAGCTGTTGGTAAAATTAATCCCAGTCTCTTTGAATGGTGTGAATCAAGGAAAAAATCACCTTTTGTAAGCTTAAAGGCGGCTCTGTTATAGTCAATATCGTCTGAGCCAAAAAAACCATTAAAGTAAATAACGCGAAACACTACTGCGAAACAAATTATAAGCAACAAAAATAAGTAATAAGTATTTTTATTATTTAGATGTGGTAAGCAAATTTTCTTTAGCATAAATCCTTTACTTGCTATTTGTTGTTTAATCCGTGGCTAGGGAATTTTACAATGAATTAATTGTGTGATGTACTTGTTTTATAGGGTTTCCTGCGCTTCTTATAAAACAATTTTTATATTTAAATGCGTTAATTATTTCTTGATACATTAGGCGAGGTTTAAATTGATTTTGAAAAATAATATTAAGCATTTTCACTAAGAGCAATATTAAGAACCGTTTGTTTTTTAACATAAATTTTATTGAATTAACAATAAAGATATTCTTATGTATCTTTTTTTGTTCAGAAAGTAACTGCACTATATTGTCCGTAGTAAAATCATTTGTTTGAATCATTCCGGTGTTTGTAGTAGCTACCGCAAAATCTCTGAAAGAAGGATTTGTTTTAATATAACCTTTATCTGTACACGTTTTATAGAGTTCTGTGCCATACAAAGGTGTGGCTATGTGGAGAAGCGGCGAAACGCCATATTCTTTTTCTAGCCTGCTTGCTAGCTCAATTGTCATTTTCATATTTTCTAAGGTTTCGCCAGGAAATCCAATGATATAAAAGGCCTCTAAGTCTATTCCTATTTTTTGGCAGGCTTTTGCTACCCTTATAACGGCATTAATGTCCAGACGTTTTTTGATAACATTGTTCCTCACAAATTCACTTCCAGATTCTATGCCGATTCTTAAATATGTACAACCACTCTTTTTGCATTTTTTTAAAATGTTATCATCAATATAATCAGCACGTATGCCATTGGGAGTGTCCCATGTGACCCTTATACCTTTTTTGATTAATTGATCAAGTATTTCTTCGAATCTTTTGGAATCAAAGGTTAGATTGTCATCTTCAAAATGAATGTGTTTCACATTGTAATTGTTTACAACAAATTCTATATGATTGACGACATATTCTTTTGTGTGTGAACGGAAACGATGTCCCATACTCAGGTGAATCGAACAGAAGGTACAATTGAATGGGCAGCCTCTGCTGGTAATCATGGAGATTGCCCTCTCAGATCCCTTGTATCTGTATATTTCACGATCTGCAATCGCCACAGAATTTAAGAGGAAAAACCGTTCTGTGTCTATTAAGTGGTACGCCGGGAATGGAAGATTGTCTAAATCATAAATGGTTTCCCTTCTGTTACTATGTACAATCTGCCCTTTTTCACCTTTGAATACAATCCCATCGACAGTCTTGTATCCCTTCCCCTTAGAGATCGAATCTACTAGTTCGTAAAATGAATATTCACCTTCCCCAACAATTACAATGTCAACGCCCTTCGTTTCGGTAAAGAACGTGGTGGGCATTACTGTGGCGTGAGGTCCCCCAATGACGGTTATTGCCTTTGGGTATACTTTTTTAACGATTTCTGCAACTTTTATAGCATTGGGAATCTGCGAAGAGAACTGATTTGTAATACCCACGATATCCGGTTTAACAGATTTTATTTTCTCATGAATTTCATCCAGGGGTGATCCCATTTGAAATTCGCTAGCTCCATGTTGTGGCAACCAATGAATCTTGTCTGTGTCTATAATGGCATCATATATCTGGACATCGTAGCCGTTTTTATCAAGTACTCCGGCAATATAAAGCAAACCTAAAGGTAATCCACAAACAGGAGGTGTTGTGCCAGGAAAGTGTGTTGTAGGTGGTCTAATTAATAAAACTTTCATGCCTGTGATATATTGAGTAAAACAAACTAAAAAATTATCTTGTTTATTGTCTTGTAATTAGACGGGAGACAATTAGCACACATACTAAGTTTTCTGTGCATAGCCAGATTGCGTCTGAAATTGACATATTTGCCGGAGTTCCAGATATCCAAAAATCTCTGGTTGACGACGTTGCCCAGTACATGTTCGCCAAAGATGTCAAAACAGCATGGCAACACATCGCCATCGGTTGTAATTACAGGGGTTTGAACTTTTTGAGGACACAACCCTTTATCTTTCAATTCAAGATTACCTTGTTCATTAGTTATATAGCGGGAAGGTAATGATGTCGAATTAACAAAATAGTCTTTTTCCAGGTTTTTCACATAATCCACATCTTCTCTGGATCGATCAATATGGAGTGATTTTAAATATGCCCTTTCAACACCCAGTTCACGTGCAAGTTTTTCAAAGGCATCCACCTCATGGATATTTTTTTGTGTAACAACCATCTGAAGGTCTATGGAGGGATAGGATAATCTTCTGTTATTCCTTTCCTTAACAAATAATCTTATATTCTCCACCAGTATCTCAAAGGAACCGCCAATTCGGATAGATTCGTAGGTATGCTTGGAGGCACCGTCCATGGAAATTGCCATAAAATCAAGTCCGGAGTCTAACACGCCCTTGCGAGCCTCGGCATTTAATAAAACGCCATTGGTCAGCATTGAGACACACATCCCCTTATCAGAGGCGTAACGAACCATCTTAAAAATGTCTTTGTTAAGCAAGGGTTCTCCGCAGTAGGAAACCCCGATAGTATTGCATATGGGGGCAATATCATCAATGATCTTTTTGAATAGGACAAGGGACATAAATCTATTTTTCCTACCCAAGCCTGCCTTTACGGAACGACAAATAGTACAGTCGAGGTTACAGGCACTGGCCGTTTCGATAACAATATCGTTTGGGTATTTGTTAAGTTTTTGGAATAGTTGATGTAAGCGGTAAGAGAGATATCTTTTAAAATTTCCCTTGCTTCTTTTTAACACTGTTTGAAATAATTTGTTTTTATGTAAGTGGTATTTCATTGTTATTGATTTAAATTACCGTTTGACACACACTCAATATTTTTTTTGTTGTAACTTCCCAGGTAAAGGCATCCATAACCAGTTTTCTGCCATTTTTCCCCATGTTGTTCATTAATGCGTTATCCTTTAATAATTGAATAATTGTTTCTGCCGCCTGTTCACATTCCTCTTCTGATACAACGATGCCAATGTTGTTTTCTCTCACAAAATCACCACAGGATTCGCCTGTGATTACAGGTTTACCACAGGCAATATATTCATACAATTTTAAGGATTTCCCATATATTTTTCCACTACCTGTTACAATAAATATCCCTGCATCAGCTGCATTGATATAGTGTGGTATCTTTTCATATTCAACTTCGCCAATAAAATCAACATGAGATGTTAATCTTAATTTTCTTGTAAGACACATCGTGCTTTCCAGTAAATACCCGCTCCCTATCATAATAAGTCTTACATTGGGTAATTTTTGTATGATATAAAACAGAATATGGATAATATGATGAACACCGTGATGGGGATAGAAACTTCCTACAAATACTAAATAATAACAATCCTGATTCAACGTCAGGGATCGCCTTGTCTCTTCCTTATCTTTCGGATAGAAAAGGTCCGTGTTAACACCATTTTCTACTACAATGATCTTATGAGTATTCTTGTGTATTCGTTGAAGTTCTCTTTTAATGTTTTCACTCACGGAAACCACCTTATCTGCGAGAATAAAATTTATATATTGGAGAAATCCATATATTTTCGGTCGCAAGCGATGGGTACCCACGCCCTTAAAATCGATTGATACTAATCCGTTTATTTCAAGGATGTGGGGTACACGAAGGAAAAAACCAACTAATGCCGGAGCAATCGATAACCCCATCTCCCGTACATAAAAGATATCAGACTTTAGTTTTATTTGATATGCAAATAAATAAAAGAAAAGGCACACGTAATAAATATATTCATTAATAAATCTGACTTTAAGTGTTGGGATGTAGACGGTGTGAACGGTAGTTTCGTTTTTATATTTGCCGATGTTTGGCGCAAACAAAATGACATCATTTCCGGTTTTTCTCAAATGCTCGGTAACTTCTTTTATATGGGTTGTTGATGCCCTTTGAAGACTCAAATTTTCATAACAAATATAAAAAATTCTCATAAAACTATGCTCATTCAGCAGATTTTATATGATCAAGAGAGAGATCGTGAAGAAATTGTTGCAACAGCCGGGTGAATATGCTAAAAACATCTCATTGTTAAGCCAGTCCTTGATTAGCGTAATAAATTTTATTTATACCAAATTCGGCCTCACATTTGAAATTTAATTTGTATAAAGCAAGTGAACAACACTATGAAAATGGAGGAGATAAGAATGCAGCTTGATGAGAAATTTATAGGTCTTATTGGGCTTGGTTATTGGGGGAAGAATATTTTCCGCAATCTCTATGAAATAGGTGTGCTTCATAGTGTATGCGATAGTGAAGAAGATGTTATTTCGGATTACTGTAAAAAGTATGCCGAAGTTAGCTATACAACTTCAAGAGAAGAAATTCTTTGCAATGCCGGGATAACTGCGGTGGTTGTTGCAACACCTGCTGTTACTCATTATGAAATAGTGAAACAGTCCTTGTGTGCTGGCAAAGATGTGTTTGTAGAGAAACCCCTTGCGATGACTGTTAAACAGGGGGAAGAACTTGTAAAACTTGCAGAGAATACAAACAAAATTTTAATGGTAGGACATATCCTGCAATATCACCCTGCAATTATAAAACTAAAAGAACTTATATCATCCGGTGGACTGGGCAAGATTCAATATATTTACTCTAACAGGTTGAATATAGGAAAACTGAGGATTGAAGAAAATATTCTCTGGAGCTTTGCTCCTCACGATATATCAGCTATTCTTATGCTCCTTGAAGAAGAGCCAATAAAGGTTACGGCATCAGGAGGTAATTATTTAAGCAATGATATCTACGATATAACAATAACTATATTGGAATTTAAAAATGGTATAAAGGGACACATTTTCGTTAGCTGGCTTCATCCCTATAAGGAGCAAAAGTTAATCGTTGTTGGCTCAAAGGCGATGGCTGTTTTCGACGATGTAAGTAATGAAAAATTATTTCTCTATCCTCACAAAATAATGTGGAAGGATGGGAAAATTCCTGTAGCTCAGAAAGCTGATGTCCAAACTGTTTTTTTTGATAAAAAAGAACCCCTAAAGGAGGAATTGAAACATTTTGTAGAGTGTATCCAGAGAAGATGTATACCTAAAACAAGCGGCATTGAAGGATTGAAGGTATTGAAAATTCTTGAAGAGGCAGAGAAATGTCTTAATGCTTCATCTTTTGACAATGCCGTCCCATGCGTTTCTTCACATACTCCAAATTTTTATGTACACGATAGCGCTGTTGTGGATGAGGATGTGAAAATGGGAGAAGGCACAAAGATATGGCATTTTTCTCATATCTTAAAAAACTCTACGGTAGGAAAAAATTGTGTAATTGGTCAAAATGTAATGATAGGGCCTGATGTAGAAATTGGAAACGGGTGTAAAATTCAGAATAATGTGTCTATATTTAAGGGAGTAAAGCTGGAGGATGAGGTTTTTTGCGGGCCTTCCTGTGTATTTACCAATATTTATAATCCAAGAGCTTTTATAGAAAGGAAGCAAGAGTTTGTATCTACCCATGTCAAAAGAGGAGCTACTATTGGTGCAAATGCTACAGTAGTTTGCGGTGTTACCATCGGGCAATATGCTATGGTGGGAGCTGGCGCTGTGGTGAAGTCGGATATCACTGATCACGCTGTTGTTGCCGGGGTTCCGGCGAGACAAATAGGTTGGGCATGTAAATGTGGAACATCATTGAAACCGCATATTGAAAATTTAGTTTGTAAGTGTTGTGGAAATAAATATGTATTAATCGATAATGAATTGAATATTATGTGAAATAGGTTCATCGTGGCGCTGATTTTTTACAAATTTCCTTTTAAAAGGTTTTTTGCTCCCCAATAAGAAGTTTTCTCGTCTTTTCAATAAATTCCTTTATTTCGTTTATTTTAGATTTTACAACAGTAATATTACCCCAGTTCATTTTTAGGTACTGATGGATTGCTTCGTTCCGATGTTTTACTAGCGGTGCAATCTTTAGGACGGTATCTCCAATAAATTCATGGCAG
>Ga0209323_10002790_pt1 | contig 11630 bp, 12 predicted proteins | sample Rifsed19ft2_FD_184014 | JGI IMG/M metagenome (GOLD analysis project Ga0209323, IMG submission 184014) | Soil microbial communities from Rifle, Colorado, USA - sediment 19ft 2 (version 2) | ecosystem: Environmental > Terrestrial > Deep subsurface > Rock core/Sediment | place: Rifle, Colorado...
AACGCTGATAGGAAACACTTGCTTATAAGATTTTAATTAAGCTTTTGTCTAAGTAACTTTCTGCAAGTTGTCCGATTGAAATAAATTTATATTTTTTGGCTTCTAAATATTGCAAAAAACTTTCCAAAGTATTTAGTCCGTCCGGAGAACTTCTTAAGTACCTCAATTTATATATCAATGGAAGCCTTTTAAAGGCATCTACCCTCCATAAATCGTGAAGGTGGAAGTAAAAAACTAAGGGGGTGGGAAGTGCGAATAAATCCAAAATATATTTGTAAGTCCTCCAGCCAATTAGCCTTATCCAACTTAAACCAAATAAAAGCCTAAAGGGACCTATTGTTGAGATTGGAATTTCCAATAGTCCGTTTGAAATAAAAAAAGGCTTGTTGGGAGAAAAAAAATAGTTTAGCTTCGGCCAGAATGACGGAAAAATACTGGAGTCGAATTTAAACCCTTTCTCTTTAAGTATATTTAGACCTCTTTGAGTAATAAGGCCAGAAGGCGTTCGATAGGAAGAGGGATTTTTTTTGAAATATTTTCTGAAATATTTTATTCCTCTTGAAATTTGTGTTTCCGAATCACCCGAACCCATATTGTGGGAGTAAGAATGAAGATGAAATTCCGCACCGTATTTTCGGAACAGATTGATAAGGTCAGACCTATCAAGAGTATTGGCTACCACAAAAACTGATAGTTTCACTTTGTATTTTCTTAGAAGAGAAAGTAATTTCCCAATTTTTTCTTTGTCCCAAACATCATAACTAGGTCTTGTAATTCCCGCATAGTCAGACTCAAGGTCAAGAGTGATGCAAGCAAGTTTTTTGTATACAGCCACCTTATAAGTATAAACTCTCAGAAGGATTTAAAGCGAAGAATTCAAATAAATAGGATGATAATATAAAGGAGAAAATTATAATATGAGGCAAGGGCACTCAAGCAGTAACAAGGTGAAGATAAATAATTTGGGATTTGAATTTACTGATGAGTTTACCGAGCTCACTCAGAAGTATGATATTAAATCTTCAGAGGTAAATAAAAGAATTTGGGAATCTTTTTATAATAAAACAGACGAGATACCTTATCTAAAAACCCACAGAGATTATATCGAAAAATTTAATTACGGGTATGGGAATAGACCCCTGCATTTTATGTGGAAACTTTTGATTGACCATATGCCAAAAAAATTTAAATTTCTCGAAATTGGAGTATTTAAAGGCCAAATTATTTCCCTAGTCCAGTTAATTTCTGAAAAGGAGGGTAAAAAGCCTTATATTTGGGGAATTACTCCATTAACAGCTGCAGGGGATAAATATAGTGAGCACCCAGATATAAACTATGTTAAAGCGATAAAAAAAGTTTACCGAGATTTTGGGCTAAATTTTAAAAACACCAAACTTATTAAAGGATTTTCTCAAGATAGGAAAGTCGTAGAAAAAGCAAGGCAACAAGCTCCCTTTGATATCATTTTTATCGACGGCTGTCACGAATACGAAGCAGTTGTAAACGATTTAATAAATTACTCCAATTTAGTAAGAAAGGGCGGATTTATGGTAATAGATGATGCATCTAATTATGTAAAGACACCTAAATATGTGAACCCCTCAAGAGGAAAATTAAAAAGAGCCCTGGGGATTGGAAAAGTGGCAATGTTTTCTGGTTTTTATGAGGTATCAAATGCTATACGTGATATTTTAGATAAAGATACACGTTTTATTCACTTATTTGCTTGCGGGCATGATAGAGTATGGCTTAAGGTCAAATGAGAAATATGGCTAACCAGAATAGAAAAATTCTGCTGTTTTCTCTCGCTACTATAGTAGTCACATTTATTGCCGCCTGGATAGGCTTTTCCATTTTCGAAAGTCAGTACCCCAATGTATTTGAGATTTGGAGGCGTTGGGATACAAGAATGTATCTTCGGATTGCTGAAGTAGGTTATCAAAATACTAGGGAGGGAATGTTTTTAATTACAGTTCTTCCCTTATATCCATTTACCGTGCGCCTCCTTTCAATATTTGTAAATAATACACTTATTGCTTCGTTAGTCGTTTCTAATGCTTTCTATGTCATTGCTTTATTGGTTTTGTATAAATTGGTTAAATTGGATTTCTCGGACAAAGTGGCTTGGAGAACAATATTTTATATGTCTATTTTTCCTGCAGCATATTTTCTTCACGCTGGTTACAGCGAAAGTATGTTTATTGCCTTTGTTGTTATTGCGACCTATTTTGCCAGGAAAGAAAAATGGGTATTGGCAGGTAGTTTTGGGGCATTAGGGGTTCTAACCCGAATTACTGGTGTTGTTCTTATCCCTTACTTATTGATGGCATATCTAGAGTCAAAGAAATTTAATTTTAGAAAGATTAAATCTGAAATACTCTTTCTTTTACTTCCAATTTTCGGTTTTGTTACTTATCTTTATATAAACTTTAAAATATTTGGGAATCCGCTGCAGTTTTTGACTTCTTTGAGAATATTTTTTTGGGAGTGGCCTTCACTTCCTTGGCAGGGACTAGTTAGAGCCATTACCCGCTTTAACACTCTCCCACCTGAGGCTTGGATGATTGAAGGAGGAATGGTTCTTTTATTCTGGGTTTTTTGTATTTGTCTTTTAATTTATTCGATTAAAAAAATTCGTCTTTCCTATAGCATCTTTGCTTGGTTAAGCTTTATTTTTGTCAGCGCAACCACCACATGGTCAAGTCTCCCTCGTTTTATGCTCACTTTTTTCCCAATTTTTATTTCTCTTGCACTTATTGGCAAGAGTAAAATAAATAAGTTTCTTATTACTTATTCATTCATCTTTTTACAAAGCATATTTCTTATTCTTTACGTGCGAGAGCACTGGGCGTTTTAAATTAAAAATCAATGATAAAAACGATGTTTAAAGCAGGATTTAATAAGCTGTTGAAGTTCTCCCCTTATATTTTTCTTTTATTAATATTTATTTTCATTTGGAAACTTAACCAAATAACTCCTTTATGGGCAGACGACTACTGCCGGTTGGGGAGTTCGACAAGTTTAATTCAGGCTGCAAAAAAAGCTTACAGCGTATATTTTACTTGGACCGGGCGTTTTTTAGTGATGACTATCGACTATTTTGTATTCGGTAATTATCCAAATTCAATAATATATTTTAACTTTATAAATGCCATATTCTTTTGTTCCCTTATTTTTATTATCTTTTATTTGGCGTTTAACCGAAGGCCAAAAGGATTACGCGACACACTTTATATACTTTTAATCTTCAACCTTATTTTTATAGGTACTAAAGCAATCGGCGAGGTTGCGTTATGGAAAACAGGCTCGGTAGGATACTTATGGGGCCTAACTTTAGAATTAGCTTTCTTAGCACCATTCTTTTCATATATAAGAAGTCAAAGAAGACTGTTTCAAAATAAATACTTGATTTGGGGTTTTTATTTACTTGCTTTCGTGGCCTCCACTTTTCTTGAACATTTATCCTTTGCGGTTAGTGTTGTGGCTTTCTGGATTTGCTTCGAACGGCTAGTAAGAAGAAAAAATATTCCGAGTTTTCTTCTAATCTCAACTGCGCTTCATATATTAGGAAGTTTTATATTAATTATGGCGAAGGGTAATTTTGTGCGGTCAACGATCGAAAGCATTCTTCCTTTACATGAAAGAATAATCAATAACTTTAATTTTTCAATAGAGGGATTTCTATGGATTTTAGTGTTTTTTTGGTTAATCGCGTTAGCCAATAGAGAATTTATTAGTAGTTTAAAAAAATCAACTATCTGGCTGGTATTTGCCTTGGCCGGAATAAATATATTGGCTTTTTCTTTTTTCCGGGCAGAGATGACTTTTATTTTAAGGATAGCCTTCCCTTTTGAGGTGTTCATTATTATCGTAGTTGCAACTCTAGCTGGTTTTATGCCTAGAATAGCGATTTTTGAAATTACAACCTTTCTTATACTATTCGTACTTGCTTTTGCTCATGGTAAAACTGCATATAAAAACTCTTTGTATATAAATGAACAGATTCTTCAAAGATATAATCTTCTTGAAACTTTCAAGGCCAATCATGAGGATTCGGTAGTGGTTCCCAGAATTTCATGGGGGGAAGGGAATGAGACTGGAAGGCTCGAATATATTTCAAAGTATACTTACATATCTGATATTGGGAATGATCCTAGTCACTGGACTAATACCTGTTTTGCAAATGCCTTGGGCTTCAAGGAGGTAACTATTGAAGCATCTAGTAGTAACTAATATGAAAAATTACCTAGATTTTATATTGACTATGACCCAAAAAGAGATAAAAGCTCGATATAAAAGAGCCGTATTTGGTTTTTTGTGGATCGTATTAAATCCTATTCTTCAAATGATAATAATCGGGGTAATTTTTTCTTTCTTTATAAAGATTGAAAACTATTTTCTCTTTCTTTTTAGCGGGCTTTTGCCTTGGCAGTTTATATCACTATCGATTTCAAAAGCCACACCTAGCATAGTTTTTGAGCGAGCACTCCTTCAAAAAGCAAAATTCCCAATCGAATCAATTCCTGTATCAATAATACTAGCCAATTTTATTAATATGCTAGTTTCATTTGTGCTATTTCTTTTGATACTCATGTTTTTGGGAAAATTAAGCCTTTTAGGAGTACTGATTAGCATTCCGGTTTTAATTTGGCTTCTAACCTTCACCATGGGATTATCCCTTTTAACCTCCGCTTTGCAGGTTAAATATAGAGACATAAATTTTTTTGTACAGACAGTACTCATTCTTTGGTTTTATGCAACCCCGGTAATTTATAATTTATCTGTCATTCCAAAAGCCTTGTTGCCATTTTTTCTACTCAACCCCTTAACCTCTATTTTTGAGATTCTACACCAGTCACTTTTACAACAAGGGCATATAAATATAGAGATATTGATAATTAATATTTTGACAAGTCTTTTGATTGTGTTTCTGGGAGTTTTTCTTTTCAAAAAGGAACACAGATACTTCGTTGATTGGTTATAAAAATTATCATGGATGATATTGCAATTAAACTTACAGGTGTTTCAAAAAAATATATTCTTCACCACGAAAAGCCGACCTTGGTTGAAAATATTATTAAGCCAAGAAAAAATGAAGAATTTTGGGCTTTAAGAGATATTGATTTGGCTATTAACAAAGGCGATAGGGTAGGAGTTATCGGCAAAAACGGATCTGGAAAAACGACGCTATTGGAAATTATTGCCGGAATCACGACTCCAACCAAAGGCAAAGTAGCCACCCAAGGAAGAATAGTTTCCCACATTGAACTTGAGGCAGGATTCCACCCGGAGCTTACTGGAGAGGAAAATATTCATCTTAATGGAATGCTGGTAGGAATGTCCAAGACTGAAATTGACGCGAAAATGAAAAAAATCATATCTTTTGCGGACATTGGGAGATTTATAGATGCTCCTTTTTACACATATTCCGAGGGAATGAAAATGAGGTTAGGTTTTTCTGTCCTGGTGCATGCCAACCCCGAGATTGTTCTACTTGATGAGAACATATCGGTGGGAGATAAGGAGTTTTCGCTAAAATCATATAAAAAAATCCAGGAATTTATAGATATTGGTAAGACTATAATTATGGTCCACCACAGAATGGACATAATAAAGAAGATGTGCAAAAAAATAGTATGGCTTGAAAAAGGGTTAATAAAGAAAATTGGAGATGTCGCAATTACCGGGGAATACACAAGAAGCAGTTAATTTAAAGATGCGCGAGGAGTCTAGAATATTCAAGATTGACGTAGTAATAGTTACCCGAAATCGGTATTCTCAACTGCTTGAAAGCGTCGGCGCACTCTGCGCCGGAGTTTTAAAACCCACAACATTAATTATTGTTGACGCAAGTGAACTAACTAACAAGAAAGTAGTAGATGCAATTGGCGATTTATGCGAGAAAAGAGGTATTCGTATTTCTTATCACAAAATTGCCCACAAAGGAGTTGGCTATTCCCGAAATGTTGGTTTAGACGCGGTTAAATTGCCTTATTTCGCCTTCATAGACGACGACGAATATGTTCCAAAGAATTGGTTAAAAAATGTAACAGAACTTTTTAAGAAATACCCTGATATACAAGTTTTGGCTGGTCCTAAAATTCCCACCGACCGGAAAAATTATTGGCATAGAGTGTGGAGGGCGCTTCTTGAGAAAGAATTTGGGTATATCGGACCAATCGACACCTTACCCTCTGGAAACTCGATATATTTAACGAGTTATATAAAAAAACACAGTCTAAAGTTTGATAGGAGATTTAAGCAGTGTTCCGAAGACCAAGCTTTTTCGTACGAATTAAGAAAACTTAAAACAAATATTTTTTTTCATAAAATCCTTTGGGTCAAACATGACTCTCGAAGAGATCTAATTCCTTTTGCCAAACAATGGTTTTACTATGGCGTGAACAAATATCTGTATCATAGGTTATATTTGGGTAGTGGAAGCCTCTTTCAGCCTTCCAAGTTCTTTATGTCCCTTCGTAACTTCAAAAAAACTTTCCCTTACATCGGAAGTTTGCCGAGCATTGACATACTACCTGGGATTATATTCTTAAACATAATGTTTCTAGTTGGATATTTATATTCTTTTACGGGTTTGGGTAAAATCATTTTCCCAAAATGATTAAGCTATTTCCGTGTAAGACCAACTCTAGAACGATATTGGTGTATTGTTCTGTAGTTCCTCGGGACTTTCCTCCTCATCACAGGCTAAACTATGTAAAGGCACTTTCAAAGCATTTTGCTGTAATCTTTATTGACCTTCCTGCAGGTTTTAGACTTTCTCCTTTTTTGGGGGCATTCAAATTTTATAGTTCTATAGTAAGTACTTTTTTTCGCTTCAAGAATTCTTTTGTTTGGGAGTTTTTTCCTAATAGAAGGCTTCATTTTTTAATCCTTTATCTATATTTACTTTCCCAGAAGATTTTGTTTAAAAAGAAAATACTGCTTTATACAACAAGCGGCTACGCTGGCCCAGTCTACTGCTATATTCCTTATGATAAGTCAATCTTTGATTGCCCCGACATCCACAAGGGCGAATTTGAAAAAAACAAAAACTGGATAAGCAAATTTGATTTGGTTCTGGCAAACACAGAATTAGTAGCCCAAAGGGTAAATAAATTTAACGACAATGTAATAAAAGTAGCGTCAGGATATAGAAATTTTAGAAAAACTTCTTTTCTGCAGCCAAAGATACCAAACTCCGTTTTGTTTTTGGGGGGTATCTCGCAAAGAATAAACTACACACTTCTTGAAAAAGTGATTCAGAAAATTCCTGATGTAGATTTTTATTTCGTAGGCGAGATTTATTTGAATAAATACTATAAAGAGAAAAAAGACAAGAATCGTCTTAAAAGCTGGCAAAGGATTTTAAAATATTCAAACGTACATTATCTGGGAGAATTTCCCGACGAGTTGATTGACTCATTTTCACCCTTTTTTAAAGTTGGAATTATTCCTTATGAAACTTCTGACATCTTTAATTATTATAGTAACCCAATAAAATTGTTTGATTACCTGGCTTCTGGAATGTTTGTTATCTCAACTCCGTTGGCAAATCTAACTTCATATACACACAGCTTTCCAGTTGATCTAGCAGTAAGCGCAAATGAATTTGTAGGAAAAATCCGATTGGCTTTATCAAAGACCGACAATGATTTTAAGAAATATGAAGTTAAAATAAAGAGACTTTTAAAAAATCAAAGTTTAGAGAGCAAAACTTCCCAAGTAATAAAAGAGGTGAACTTACTACTTAACAGGGAAACCGTAAGGTAAAAAGCTTTTCAGAGTTTCTTTAGTTTTTCTCTCAACAAACTTACAAAAAACGAGACTCCACATTAGAAGGTAAAGCTCTTCCTTATTCATTTCTTGGGGCTCTTTAACGCTAGGGATGTCCAGAATAAGATTACTGCCAGAAAGGTTCTTTAGCTCACGACCAAACTTATAAGATCGACAGTGTATGAATTCAAATTTTTGCGAAATTTTTTTAAATAGAAACCCTCTCTGGAAACTTTTTTTTGGTGAGGCTAAAAAAACATTAAGAAGTCCAAAGTCAATCAGTTTAATTTGTAAAGAATATGCGATATTGCCTATGGAGTTAGGGGATAAAAGCCTGGAGTAGAAAAGAAAACAATTTTTAGAATAATTTTCCATAACTCGGCTTTTTTCTAATAATAAGTTCGTCCTTTACTAAATTTAGTAAATTGGAGTTGAGGTCTGATTTTGGGAGTCCGAAATTATGTGTATAGATGGGTTTTTGGATGGTAATAAAATTTCCCCCCGCCATTTCTAACATCGGGAAAAATATTGCTTGGTCCTCGGCGAACCTTAGCCAACTGCCGTCGGGACGAAGAAAATCTTTTTTGTTTATTTTTTTGAATAACCATAATTTCCAGGTTCTAGGATGAAGCGGGTAAAACGGCTCTTGTCGATAAAGATTATTCTCCTTAACTTTTTTAGAATAGGGTAGGTTGGCAAACAAAAATTTTTCATCTGACCCTTTATCTATTAGTTTCCCTTTATATTGAATAAAGCACCCACCCCAAGTAAGAAGACAATTTTTGTTTTTGTTGTAGGCTTCGGCAACTATTTCTAAACACTTTCTGTGTGGAAGGAAATCATCCCCATCCAAATTAAAAACTACGGTATCCATACTTTCCTGACATTTTTTCAGAAGTTCATATGCATTTCGGAGAGAATAGAGTCTTTTTTTGTTAAATTGAACAATGTGCCCGTGTAATTTTTCTTGGATATGTTTTTTTTGACGGGAGTTATATCCGGAGCAATCGTCAACAAATAATATTTTATAATTTGTATAGGATTGTTTGAAAACTGAATCGACACAGCGGTCGAAATTAGCAAACGCTTTCCAGGAGCGAACAAGTATATAAAAGAAAATTCCATTCATATATTTTCATTTCTTTTTAAAATTCTAAAAAAACAACAAGTTAAACTTCTAAGAAATTAAATGTATTATACTATAGCCCAGCATCCGGGAAGATGCGCAGTTTAAGCTAAATTATGAACATTCGAGGTTCATTAATATCCCGCCTAATATATAAATTCTTAGGTCAAATTAAGAAAACCAGACAAGAAGAGTATTTATTTGCCGTCAGCACTTTATTTTATTTTCTTCTATGGGTCCTTAATCCAGGCAACAAGATTATTGCGGCAGCTTTTGTCGCACTTGCTTGTCTGATATATCTTCGCTTTAAAGATTTAAGACTAAGTTTACTTTTGACTTTTTTGGCAAGTTCTATAATTTATTCCGGGAAAAGATACACAATTGAATTGGTTCCCCCAGGGATTTTTGATCCGGTACTTTTTCCAAACGGGTACACATTATATTTAACAATTACTCCGGGACATATAATTGCTTCATTCATGGTTTTGGTTTGGGTTAGAGATTTTCTGGCCAGTAAAATTTCCACAAAAAAAATATTCAGCAGGTTAAATCTTTTGTTACTTTTATTCTTAGCAACAATATTAATCTCCGACTTATTCGCTTCGAAACAAAGCGGTCTATCGCTCCTTTTTAGTCTGGTGGGCCTAAATGGGTTTATCTTATATTTTTACCTGCAAGCCTATGTAAAGAATCTAAATAAATTTCTTATCCTTTTGGCTGCACTTTTTTCTTCATTTGTAATTTTTGAATCAGCTATTTCTTTTCATCAGTATTTGTCAAAAAGTCCTTTGAATAAGAATTTGGAATCCCAAGTTGAGATTGAACGTTGGGGTTATGCGTCTGATGAACTTGAGTTTTCCTTCCGTCCCCTGGGTACTTTCCTTCATGCCAACTCCCTGGCATCTGATCTGGTATTTTGGTTAACTTTGATATTTTTGGCTTTTATCAAAACTAAAGACAGAAGACTACTTTACGTTTTTATTATTGGTACCGGGGCTTTGGTAATGACTCTAAGTCGAAGTGCCTGGTTGGCATTTGTTGCAAGTAGTCTAACCGCCCTTTTTATTATCGAGAAAGTGAAGAAAAAAGAGATAATACCGCTTTTTTGGAATAAAAAGATGCTCTGGCTTATTGCAATTCTCCCCATTCTTTTTTATTTCTTTATTTTGCCCCGCGCACAAAAGTCAATATATTCATTAACCGAAGGAGGGGGTAGCTTTAGGCTGGAGCTTATTGGTCCGACCTTGGAAATAATACAAGAGAATCCGATATTAGGTATAGGTAGACGGATGTTGGTCTTGGAAGGGTTGGATTTTGCCCCTGAAAGTATATACGGAAATGTAGCTTATGAAGTTCACAATTGGTATTTGCTCGAGATTGCCGAACACGGCCTACCTGCCTTTTTAATTTTTGTGACTTTTTTGCTAATTTCAGTTAAACTGATTAGCTTAAATATTTTGAGCCGAAGGCTTGCCTCACTTGAAGATTATTTTAGAGTGGGGGTTTTAGGAAGCCTAATTGCATTTGTCGTAATGGGAATATTTGAATCAACTAGCGGGCAATTTTATTTATTGATGTTTTTAGGTTTATACAATGGCAGGAAATAAGTTATTAGCAAGACTGAGAATAAAGTCTAAGAAATTAACAGCTTTTGACTATTTGTTGATAGCACTCCTTTTGTTCGGCCTGATCTTTTTTGCATATGTACTCTTTAGAACCCCGAAATACATAACCGTTACAGTTAAGGTAGGAGAGGAAAACATCGCTTTTCCCAGGGAGGGTGTAAGGGATTGGTTCGAACAACTTTTTTACAAGGGAATGAGCGAGGTAGATGGGTTGGGGAATAAACAAGCCGAGGTTCTGGACATCTTTTCCTATGACGTAAAGCCCAATAAAAAAGCCGTTTATCTGAAATTAAGAGTTCGAGGAGTTTATTCGAAAGCTTCCAACCAATACACATACAAAGGAAAGCCTGTTTTAGTCGGACAGCCCATTAGACTAAATATGGGGGGAGTCTTGGTTGAAGGATTAATAACAAGCATGGAAGGGGGGCTCGACCCCAGAGAAAAAGTGACTCTTCGCCTGGAGGCAAAGATTTGGAATGAATCTGATACTTTTTTGGAGACAAGCGGGGTGAATCCATATCTTGCGGATGCAATAAAGGTTGGAGATGAGGTACATGATCATAATGGAGCGGTAGTTTTGAAAGTCGTTGATAAAAGGGTAGAGTTTGCAAAAAAAGTAGTGACTAACTCAAGCGGTCAAGTGATAGTTGCTAGTAACCCTCTTCTTCGTGACGTCTATCTGGTTTTGGAAATTTCCGCGATGAAAATAAATGATAAATACTATGTATTTGATGATATCCCTGTTCTTATTGGCGAGGAGATTCCCTTAAATTTACCTTATTTATCAACCGAGCTTTTGGTGACTGGGATATCTCCGCTTAGGTAAGATTCATAAATTTAGACAGATGTTGATGACTTCCACAAATGAACAGGATTTAGCTACCCATAGCTTTATTCTAAACAAAATTCCACTTACCATAGTTGATTACGCAGGTTCTGAAACCCCTACTTTGGTTTATAAAGATTTACTTAAGAACTGCTATAACATTGAAAAGATTCATTTTCTTCCAGGAGATATCATCCTAGATATAGGAGCAAATGTTGGACTGGTTTGTATCTATATTGCTAAGAGATTTCCTTTTACCAAAGTGTATGCTTTCGAG
>Ga0209323_10002793_pt1 | contig 11620 bp, 31 predicted proteins | sample Rifsed19ft2_FD_184014 | JGI IMG/M metagenome (GOLD analysis project Ga0209323, IMG submission 184014) | Soil microbial communities from Rifle, Colorado, USA - sediment 19ft 2 (version 2) | ecosystem: Environmental > Terrestrial > Deep subsurface > Rock core/Sediment | place: Rifle, Colorado...
CATTAAAAACATTGTTAGGAAAGCCTGAAGTAGAATTTATTATTTGAGAATTATTAAATATACTAAGAGTTAAAAAATTATTTCCATAAAATTGAGCATTACTATTATTTGTTAAATTCAATATAGAAGACTTAGCAGTTATATTTCTAACTCCTCCTTTTTTCTGAAAAAACTGAGAACCGAAAGGATTACTATCATTTTGAAAACTACAGTTTGCATTATCAAAAATAAATCTATTTAAAGTATCAGCATTACCCTGTGAAAAAACAAAACTGTTGTTTCCAATCATTTCAAAAAGAGGAGGAAAAGCTAAACCTGCAAAAGAACATGAAGTAGAAACAGAAAAATCTGAAACATTATATAATCTTATTCTTTGAGAATTACCTTCTAAAGTAGCAATATGCGAACCATTAAAAGAAGCACCAATTATAACATTACTTAAAAAACTAATATTAAATTCTTGTATTGTATTTTGATAAGGAAAAGCATGAACTTCTGTGAACATCAGCGTGAACATTGTTAAAAATACAATTCCTATCAGAAAATAAGCTTTTCGCATATAAATATTAGGTTTTTGATTTAAATAAGATTATTGTTAATTACTATTGTGAAAAAGAAAGATGTTCTCTTTATTGTTGTTATTATTTGGTTAGTTTGGGTTCTTCATGCTATTGATTTGGAATTTTTCACAACTCAAAATGCTTATTTCTTTGATTTAAAGATATATATGGCATTTATGTCTATTGTAATTTTAGCTGTAATTTATTTTATTTAACTAATCTACTATCAATATAAAGAAAAATGTCATTATCATAACAAATATTATTATCTACATCACATTCTATTCTTTCACAGAATTTAATTCTAGTATCATTAGCTATTGTACAATTTTCATAACTAAAATTTACATTACCATAAAATTTAGTATTATTTTCATTTTTTTCTTTAAAAGAAGGAAATATAGTTATATTTTGAAAAGATAAATTTATTTCTTTATTATAATAAAAATGATACATAAAAAAAGCATTTAAATATATAGAAATTATCAATAAAAATACTAAAGCAAATGTTTTATATTCTTTAAATTGAGTTTCCATTTAATTCACACCATAATTAATCATATCATTATAACAATTCTCACATCTAAATACTTTAGGCTTTTCTACTTCTTTATTACAAATTAAACATTTCCACACAATTAATCAGCAATCATTTTTCTCAATTATTTTTCTTTCAATTTAAGACAATATACACAATAAAAAAGAAACCATCTTCTATCTAAATCTAATGTTCTTTCACCAATATAACCCCAAACATGTTTACATTTCTTTTTATTATTGGTCATAAATTACACTTTTATGATATCTTCTTTTTTGTATGCCATATAACCCACTTCATTTGGTTTTGTATTCCTTTAGTAATAATGTCGTTTCTTTATTATTTTCCATCTATTTTTTCATGTCTTCTTTTTCAATAATTTTAGGTTTTTTATGTGTTCTATGGTGATATTCCATTTTTTCTAAATCATATTTCTTATACATTTTTGGTTTTCTTTTTAAACTTTTTAATTCTTTATCTGTTATATTACCATTTCTGTATTTATTCCATAAAGTTAATTTTTCATTCATTTCCTTTAAATCCCACGCATTAATTAAAGATAAATCCCTTTTATTTCCGTCTACAATAAAAGAAATTACATTATTTATAATTCCTTTTAAATGATGTATTTTATTTTCTCTACTTATTGTTGTTTTACTTTTCATTTTTTATCCTCTGTTTTCAGCTTTGATTCTTCTTTTAATTCCAAATGTTGATACTAATTCTTGTATTATTTCTTCCTGATTTTCATTCACTATATTTTCTATGATTTCCTCTAATGTAGAACCTATTTCATCCCATTTTTTATCCGATATATTTTCTATATCATAGTCATCTTTCAACAAATCTTCTGCGTCTAACATCATTCACTTCTCACCTCAAACTTCTTTTTGAGGTCTTGCCATTGCTCACCAGTTAAAATAATGTTAAATCTTTTAAGTGGCTTTTTAAAGCTTTCGTCCCAATATTCACTTTTGTATTTTTCCTCAATCTCAGCAAAAATCTCTTTTGCTGTTTGCTGACGGATTCTGAATTGTTCAAATTCCCAATCATCCTTGTCCTTTGCAATAAGGTTATTAGGCAATTTGAGAGTCTTTTTAAACTCTTCGTCTTTGGCTTTGATAATTTCATTTACCATCTTTTGCCAAAAATCATAGACTGATTTTATGGTAGAGCCGTCTTTCTGGTGCCCACATTCTTCGCATTGGTTGTCTAAATAATTCACATAACAGAGAATATTATCATCCATAAAAACAGGAACTCTTTTCATGTTCTTAGGAAAGCCACAAGTCTTACAATTCTCATCGTTTCTTTTCATTATTTATGACCTCTCAAAAGTTTTCTCACTTCTCTAATTCCTTCTTCTATTGTCATAGGTTTTTGTGGTATTATAACTCTAACAAAATGTCCTCCAAGGCGTATTCTTTTTATTCTTCCTTTTTGAATAAATCTTTCGCCAATACAAATAATTTTCTCAAGGTCTTTATTGTTGGTCATAAATTCCACCAATCATCATAGATGCCATATTTTTCTATGAGTTTGTTATAGAGTTCCAATCTTTTTTTGGATACTTTGGTGTATTTGATTTTTGCCTTAAGCATTTGTCTTTGAACTTTCATAAATTCTTTATGCAATTTTTGTTGTGTCTTCTGGCTTTCTTTGGATTTTTCATTCATTTTATCAACTCATAGATTTCTTTTAAATGATTTGCTACTAAAATACCTTTAGGTGTTAAATTAACAAATCTAATTCTGCCTTTTCTCTCACTTTTTATCAATCCCAATTTCTCAAATTTATTTACATGTTTCCATAATGCAGAATAATTTATATTTAATTTTTTAGCAATTAGAGTCAAATAATTTTCTCCATTATTTAATAAGAAAAACAAAATATTTTTAGATAATTTACCATACAAAAAGTCACTCTTTATCATAAATATCTTTTATTGTGTTTTCTTTCCAATATTATTCTTTTTAATATAATTCCATAGTCTTTTAGTCATTTCTGTTGGCGGAATTGGTTTATCACCAAAAACATCTCTTAATTTCGCTTCAGATTTACTAAAATCTATCTCATAATTTATTTTTCCATAAGCCATATTTATCTACTCCTTTTTTTCTTTGTATTTGATTTAATATATATTATCATAAAATTAGCTAAAACCATACCAAAAATAATACCGAAAAAGAAACCAACAATAAAATCAAAATTTGGTAATGGTAACATAATTATTCCTTAATTTCTTCTTGTGTTGGTAAAGAATTTAAAACAATTACGGGTTTTTGTGATTTTGAAAGATATTTTCCTTCTTTCAATAATTCTAAATCTTTCCATGAAATATAATATTTAATTGTATCAGAAATCTTAATTAAAATTCCATTTCCTTTTTTAGTTTGTGAAAGATAAGCCATAATTATTTACCTTTTATTATTTTCTCGGTTTTCTGATTACTTAATAACCAATTTAATAAATTTATTTCAGGAGTTAATTGTGATAATAAATTCCATGTTTTTCTATTAATAGCTTCTTTTTCTACTTTTTTAAGAAGATTTAAATATTCTAAATCCTTCATTTTTATCTTATATTCAATAGAATTTTAGATATTTATACTTAATCTTTTAAGATATATTTATTACTTAGAAGAAATTAATAACCTAATTTTTTACATCTTATTTTTAATAAATAATAAATTCTAAATTAGGTAAATAACCTATTATAACTAATAAATTAATTCCTAAATTTGAAAGATAATAAACATTTTCATTTATTTGGTTTTTATCTTTTATTAACCAACCTTTATTTTTTAGATTTTCTAAAGCCTTAAATAAAGAAGAATAATTATAATAAAAATCACATCTGAAATTAGCTGTTATAAAATTTTTCTTATGAATTTCTATCAAAAGCTTTAATTGTTTCTCATTTGGTAAATTCATTATCATAAAACCACATCAGGAAATAAAAGGAATAAAAATAAAGCTAAACTTAATCCAAAAACTAAGACTTGTGCAATATTTATAATTCTTATTCCTGTATTATTTTTCTCTAATTTTTGTTCTAAAAAGACTAAAACTATTCCACAAATTAACATTATTAAAACATATCCCCTGAAATCATAATGATAAACAGGATTTTCAGCTAAAAAACTAGCTATTATTTTATCTTTATCGCAAAATAAGGTTAAAGCTGTTTGTTCTACCATATTTAATTACCTTTTAATAATAAGAAAAGTAAACTTATAAAACAATGTGTTTTCACTATCAATACGCGTTTAAATACAAAAAACGGTTTATTAATAATTGATTAAAATGAAAGGAAATGTCGGAAGAGTAATAGAAGCTTTGGTATTAGCTGTTGTGGGTTTAGCACTATTAGGAACTGTTTTAGACTTTACAAATGAAGCTCAATCTCACCCAAATATTACAAGTACACAAACTGCTTTAGTTAGTTTAATTCCTGTGTTCTATGTAATAGGTCTTGTTGTTGCTATAATTTTCCTATTAATAGGAAGATTTGGTATGACAGGCGGAAAAGGAAAAATGTTTTAAGTTTAATGCATTTTTTCAGCTAATTTGTTATTCAATTTTATCTTTTTCTTTCTTTTTTATTAATTCATTATAAAGTATCTTTCCGTCTTCTTTACCTTCATAATATTTGATTTTAATTAATAAAAGTGATAGCATATGCAATTTCCTTTCATAAATAAGCAATATTCGCAATTATCACAAAATCTTCTATTATGAAATTCGTTCATATAATGTTCACGTTACTTCAATTATATAGACACCTTTATTCTTCTTCTGTATCGGTTAAACCTTCTAATTGGCTAGACCATCGTTTTTTCTCTAAATCTGTGAATAATTTGCCCTTTTCTACTGTCTTTGCCATGCGTATTTCTAAATAAGTCATGCGTGGAATAAAGTTTAATTCACCTTCTAAGACTTGTTCATGAATCTTTTTAAATACTAAATCTGTAACAAATTTTCTGCCCTTTTCAGAAAATATACTTATTCCCGCTAATTTCCAAAATTGTGTTCCTTCACCTATAATAAAGTCTTGGTTTTTAGACGGCTCTATTAAGAATTCTTTATCTATTAAAAAGAAGTTTCCGCCCAATCCCAATAAGGCTAATATTTTACTTAATAAGTCCATGCCTATAACTTTAAAACCTATAAATTCATAAGGATTGATAGATAAATCTTTCGGGGTTTGAACTTCAGTTATCAATTCGGCTTTGGACTTATTTTTTGGGTGTGGGTTATTTTCTACATCGGGATAATAATTTACTTTAGCTATTGTTGTTATCTTACCTATTATTATAAGACCCTGTCTAAGAAGCCTGTTTTTTTGACTTATCCCCGTAGTATGCATTATATCTTTCATTACTTCTTGTACTGTTTTCTCTAATTTTTGCGTCTTATAAGCATGTTCTTTTCCTCTAATATACTTTAAGAAGAATATTATTCCAACAACTGCAACCAACCCAATTATGCCTAAAGGTGAGAAAATATAGTTTAAAATTATAGAGAAATATTCTGCCATTTAATAACCCATTTTATCTATTTCTTTTAATTCTTCTTCTAAAGTCATTTTCTTATTATCTCTTTTAATTAAGAGTAATTTACAATATTTATCAATAATATTAAAACAATTAAGACATAAACCAATATCATTAATCTTATCTATGACTTCTTCTTTCATGCATATTTCACACATAAAACTACCTTATTAATAATTTACCTATTGTATGATTATGAATTTTTTTGTTTCTTCTCTCTATAATAAATCTATTAAGATATAAACATTTATTCATATCATTACCACACTCTAAACAATAAAATACTTTTCCAATATCACAATATATTGTAAATTCATTTTTAAATATCTCTTTATTACATTTTTTACAATTTTCTACAGAATTAGATATAAATATCCATAATTTATTATAAGTAGCATTATTAATAGGTGAAATCCAACTTGTTTCTTTAATGGTCTTCTCAATTAACATAATTATCAATAAGCTGTAATTTCTTCTATTTCTTCTTCTAATTTCTTTTTTTGCTCTGTTTTCTTTTCTTTTATATTTAATTTCATTTTAGCTTTAATATGTTCTATTTCTAACATTTTTTTATCTAATTCTTCTTCTAAATTTATTTCTTTATTTTTTTCTTTTATATCTAAATTAATATAAGACCTTAAAGCCTCTTCACAAATAAGAGATATATTAACATTTTTAGTTTTAATTATTTCTACTAGTTCTACGGGTAGATTAATATTGACATTGACTTTCATAAAAAGTCTATAGGTGAGTACATATATAAAAGTATGCGTACTTACTTACTTACTTACTTACTTATATCTTATTTCATTCTAGTCATGATTTATCCGAAACTCAATTTTGTCGTTTTTATCTACGTGTATTGTTGTATCTTCTAATAAACCCAATTTTTTAGCAATATCTTTGACTATTCCTTCTTTATCTCTTATTTCTATCTTTTTATATTTTTGAACTAAATCATCATCTAATTTTGGCATTTCTAAAATACGAGGAATATAATATTCTCTTATTGCGGGTTTGTTAGCCTTAAATCCTAATTCACCATAATTTTTTATAAGGAAAGACCATTTAGCAAATCTTCGTTTAACCATTTCAATTTTAATATCAACATATCTACGATTAGATTTAGATAAACGAATAGCCATTGGCAGAATTACAATGTAAATGTTTCCTTTATACATTTGCGAAGAAATAATCTTTTCAAAAGCCAGATTAAAATCATTCCAAAACTCTTGTGCATTTAGTTTTGTTTCGCTTTCATCTAAAATATAAGTTTGGTTAAAACTTTCTTTTTCCAAATGTCTTTTAACCAAGTCTTCTACCAATACCATTAAATTTGTTTCTATATGAAATTTAGATATATTTTTTAATTTTAATGATTCAGCTATAGCTAAAGCCGACATTGATTTTCCTGAACGTTGCCTTCCACAAATAAGAATTACAATCCCATAACCGTTTTTCTTTTCTTTTATAATGTAATTAATTAAAGAGCCTTTAGAAAATTTTTCTAATTGATTCATATTAATTAGTTCGTTCTTCTAATACTTTAAGCTTTTCAAATATTTTATATTTATAAGCTAAATAAATTATTCCAACCAAAAGAATTATTGTGATAATTTTATTGCCTAAAAAAGACCATGCGAACCCCAAACCAATTAAACCTAAAACTGCATACCATATATATTCTTCTTTAAATTGCATAAAATAAGATTAATTTATAGATATTTAACCTTTATAAAAATCTGTCCAATCCCGTAGTAATTGCTTTAATAATTTGAACAAAAACAATTATAAATACAGAAATTACAACCAAAACAGATACCAATATACCAAAACTTTGAGGTTCTGTAAGCCATAAAATCTCCTGTTCGGGTATAAATTCCTTTAATTCCATATTATCAAAAAGGAAATATGTGTCTAAACTATGTTCTGCAGAATTATCATAAAGAGTGAATTTAGAAGTATAAAAATGTGTAGAATCATTTTCACTAAAGCCTTCTACATCTCTTAAAGTAAATTTAGCGGAATATTTATAAGTATTATTACTTATTAATGATAAACTAGAATCTTTAAAAACGTTTTCATAAGATTTTTGCAAATTGAAAGTTCCATTTTCAGCATTAGTAGAATTGGTTAAAAATATATTAATGCTTTGAATTTGTGGAAACTCTGTATTATTTGGTTCGTTTCTAATTTCCCAACCTATTTGAACAGGTGAACCTGTACTTTCATTACAAATACTAGTATTGTTTTGCTTTATAAATGCTTTGACATCAAAAGTAAATTGATAAGTTCTATTAGGATTCAATGTAAAATTATAGGAATTTATTCCGTTGCTTTCGCCTACATTACAAATTTTATCTGCATATTCTTCACCACCCGCATTAAAAAATAATGATTCATTTGTCAAATTAAAAATTCCTAAATTCCAATCAGCAAAATCAATAGAACTGAAATTAAAATTATTTGTAGAAGTTTGGTTATCATAAGACCAATTTTCAGGAAGAGAACTATTATTTGCTCTTAATCCTGAAAAATCAGAATTAAATAAAGTATTATTTCCTAAAGTAAAATCTGTAGTGCTATCTACTTCTATAGGATTATTAAATGCATTTAAAATAAAAATAGCCATGCCCAACAATCCGATTATCATTATTCCTACAATCGAAACTTTGAATTTAGCCATACTTTTCATTTCTTTTTCATTAACTTAAAGCATTATTGTTAAATGAACTTCCACAAAATTATAATTGCTAAAACAACAGGCAACAATGCAAAAATTATTCTGAAAATTTCCCAACTTTGCGGTAAAATTCCATTTAAATAAATTGAAAAAATTAATAAAGATAATAATCCTAAAGTGCTTAAAATCCCCTTTAATTGTGCCATTATCTTTTACTCCTTAAAAGTAATAATGCAATAGCAATTATAATAAAAACTGTAACAAAAGCCCATATTGAACTTTGTAAAGGTGTTTGACTGCATTTTCCTGTATTGTTATCGCAACCTAAATCACAAAATGTATCTATATTTCTTTGGCTTGTTACATTTGTTACATTATTGAAAAATATTAATTGTTTTCTGGATACTGTATTGTTTAAAGCACAAAAATCATGATTAGATAAAAGATTTCCTTCATAAACTTGTGAAAATATCAAATCGGTAGTAGAAAAATGCTCATCTATTTCTGAAAAATCAGGGTTATTTACATAAGTTATAAAAACTCTTCTGAATAAATTATCTGTATCTCTATTGGTTATAAATGTGAAATTAAAGACAGTAGAAGGATTAGTCTTATTTACTGTTACATTCATTATTTGTGGTTCATTAAAACATGCAATAACAATTAATTGTGTTTGACCTATTATAGTCATATAAGGTGAATTTTGACATTCAATACCGTTAAGATAAAAATTCCATGTTTGAGTAACTAGACTTTTCTTTTCATAAACAAATAAACCATAAAAACCTTTAATAGAACTTATCCCGTCTACAAATGTGGTATTATTAAAATAAAATAATGCTGAATTATTTGTATTAGCTGAAATATTATTATGAAATCCCGTAGCTATATCTAAACTTTTAATTTCTTTTAATCCTAAAGCCGAAGCTGTAGCTGTTTGAGAATATCCTGAAATAGCAAAAAAGCTAAAGAAAACTATCAAAATTAAAGGAAAAATCCATATTCGCATAGTCTTATCTTCTTCTTTTTGCTATTTTAACAATTCTATATCCTGTTGCTCTAAGACTTATTTTTGTTCTAGCATCATTTTTGCTTTCAGCCGTAACAACAATTCTAGGTTTATGTTTTATTCCTTTTTTCTTTAAAGTTATTGTAAATTCAGACATTTTTTATCTTCTTAATTTTGCTCTTTGCTTAGGAAACTTCTTCCGTGCTTGTGAAAAAGCTATCGCTATTGCCTGACTTTTAGGTTTTCCTTCTTTTACATTTTTGCTTATTTTTCTAGCTATAAATGTTCTTATTTTTTTAGGCATTCTTTTTTTTCGTGTCATTTTATCATTTACTTACTTTTTCAATAATTTTGCTTTATAGCCTGTTTTTCTAATATCCTTAGCAAATGATTTCGCTTGTTTTTTAGTTGGAAAACCAACTGTTAAATTGGCTTTTTTATTTCCATATTTTACTTTAAATTTGCCCTTTCCTGCAAAACTAACTACTCCCATTTTTATCATCTCCTTAAATATTTCTTTCCTAATTGCATATATCTTTTATATTCTTCATTTGTTAATGTTCTTTCTAAAGATATTTTGCTTAATGTTTTCATTTCTGCTTTTTCTGTCATACTTTCAAATTCTCTAGCAAATTTTCTTTTTTTTGCAAATTCACCTAATTTATGTTTCTTTCTTAATGCTTTCAATTGTCTTGCTGTAGCCATAATTAAAACAACCAATTTTCTCTTTCTTCTAAATTCACCGAATATTTTTTTATTTGTATATTTATGTTCATTAAAGCATTTCTGTCTAATATTTTTCTTTTTAATTTCAATGCTTTTCTCTTTCCTTTCACTTTAAATATTTGTTTTGTGGGTATAAAAGCGTCTATGCCACGAACAATAACCAAATAATAATCATTCATTATCCGCCACCACGAATTAATTTTAATAATAAATAAATTAAAATAATTATTGCGGGTGAAAATATTAATAATCCTAAAAAAGCTATTCCCGTATCAACTGTCATTAAAATAAAGAAAAAACCTATGTTATCAACTAGAAAACCGAAAAAATTTAACAAACCTATGAAAGAGCTATCGCTTTGTGCGGGAGGTGTCGGTGCTGTTAATCCCGCTATGTTTCCTGCAAACATATCTCCTAATCCCAAACCAATTAAAAACACTAGGAAGAATAAGAAAAAAGCATAAGTTAAAATAAATCTTTCAGGTGAACCTACCATAATTATGACCCGAAAAATACATCTGAAAATAATTTAGCTATGCTTAATACTGTTACAATGATTATTATCAATCCTATGACTATATTTATCCAACCTATGAATAATTCTACAAAAATTATAGATACAAATAAGATTAAAAATGTTGGCAGAACCCCTTTAGCGTCGCCAATAAATGCAAATCCGAAACCTGCAGATAAGCTAATTGCTATTGCTAAAAACAATGCAAATAAGTTTAATCCCGCTTCGTTTGAAACACCAAAAACATCACCCATAATGTTACCTACTGTTTCAGCTAAGCCTGTAGAAACTGTAAAGAAATTAGTATTAGAAGTAAATGTTTCATTATCAAAAGTTATAAATTGTGCGAACCATGAATAATTACCGTCTTCTAATAATCCTGAAGAAAAGAATTTATCAACTATAGTATTGATTTCGCTTTGAGAATAACTTACATTTCCTATATTTGTATCATTTAAAAAGAATAAAACAGTTCCATTTTTAGCAGAATTTACTCTAGCCTGTAGAGAAACGAAATCTTGTGTTATTGTTTCATTATTAGCAGGAAATATTGCTTGTATTGTTAAATTTGTAAAACCTATTTGTAAATCAACTAATAAAGCGGAACCCGAACCTAAATTCATATCTTTAAATATTAACCATGCTAGTTTTTGTGTTGTTGTATGGTTTCCATAAGATAAAACAAAAAAGTTTTCATTTCCAGAAGGTAAGGAAATATTATAAGTTTGTGTTACATTTATTGATTTTATTAAATTAGCATTAGTAACATTATGTATTAATACTTCTTGTAATTTAAATGAACCTGAAGCATTACCAAAAAAAGAAAATCGACTAAAATAAGCGAAATTATTAGAAACACCATTAAAAACATTGTTAGGAAAGCCTGAAGTAGAATTTATTATTTGAGAATTATTAAATATACTAAGAGTTAAAAAATTATTTCCATAAAATTGAGCATTACTATTATTATTTGTTAAATTCAATATAGAAGACTTAGCAGTTATATTTCTAACTCCTCCTTTTTTCTGAAAAAAC
>Ga0209323_10002794_pt1 | contig 11618 bp, 9 predicted proteins | sample Rifsed19ft2_FD_184014 | JGI IMG/M metagenome (GOLD analysis project Ga0209323, IMG submission 184014) | Soil microbial communities from Rifle, Colorado, USA - sediment 19ft 2 (version 2) | ecosystem: Environmental > Terrestrial > Deep subsurface > Rock core/Sediment | place: Rifle, Colorado...
TACGATAACAGCTCAAACAGCGTATTTCGTATAAAAGCTTTTCAAACCCTGCCAACCCATCACGTTTTTTCTCTACCACAGGCATGAGTTCAGAGATTCCTTTTATATCATGACATACAAAACATCTCGCCTTTTCAACAACATCCCTGCCTTTTTCAAGAAGGGCAGTATCTTTTCTGATATTGTTAAATTCTTTTTCAGTTAATATTTGGACTTCTGGCTCAGCAGCTTTCGGTTCCTTTGCCTCACCCTCTTCCTCTTCTTCTTTTTCTTCTGGCACAAACTGAGTATCACGCATAACGAACTCAACAATACCTCTTAAATCACTATCCGTAAATCGGAATTGCGCCATCAGGGTATCAGGAAAATGAGTCTTGGTATTGCCAAGCCAGTCATACAACCAGTTCCTGTTAATCTTTGTTGTAATTTCACCCAGATCTGGCCCTACGCCTACGTTTCCTCCAACCCCTTTTATCGGATGACAGATGGTACAACGCGCACGCCCCCACACACCTTTCCCATTGTTATAAATCTTATCCATCTTGTCGTATTCATCCTCTGAAAGGTCATCCTCTTTTTTTAACAGAAAGGAGTCCCATGAAATCTGTGGCACTTCTTTTTCTTTAAGACTGCTCAAAAAAACTATAACGGCCTTAATCTCTTCAAAATCCAATCCGAGGTTTGGCATTTTGGCATTCGAAACTACCTTTTTTGGGTTGGCAACCCATCGGGAAATCCACTCCACATTAGCCTTATTGATAACGTTCGCCAACGGTGGACCGTTTTTAACCCTCTTATAAGGATCTTCGAGTTCAAATGGCAGCGTAGTCCATTCTCCCGAAATACGATATTTTTTGTCTAAATCCAGAAACATGGAATCAATTTTTGTTTCCTGCCCAAAGGAAATATCCACAAAAACTGTCCAAGGTAAACCAACTATGGCTAATAAAACCAATATTTTTTGCAAACTAGCGAATGACCTTAACCTCATTAAAAACTCCTTAACAAGATGTTGTTTTATTACTGTTCTTCTTCCAATTTCGGTGGAAACCTGCGTAATCTTGCAACAAACCACATCTCAATACTTGCACCCATAACAATTGCAATCAATACATAAACAAAAACTGTTTTGGGTACTGCTTTTTCAAGCGATACATAATACCATGATGAAACCGATTTTTGACCGGCAACATCGCTATTTGAACCATCCCATACCGCAAAAGCTATAGGAATGAGTTTTCCGATTTCAAATTGAATATCTCCTTTTGCATCCTCCGTCTTCAAAGGTCTCTTCATCACAACCTTCCACCTGCCATTCTGATACATCCCTTTCCCCGCTACATTCTGGCTCTCCGGCGGTTGCGTTACAATACTTTTAAATCCCTTTGCATTCATTTCAATCACAGTCCCTGGCTCAGTTTCAGGTGACTCTATAATCACTCCAAATCCCTCTCCCCAGTGTGCCTTCCAGTTCCATAGATTTACTGCTCCACTTGAGTCTCCCATTGCAAAATACGGTTTCTTTAACGATTCTGGAATTTTTGTTGGAAACTGCAAGGATACGGCGTCCCGGAAGATTTCTTCTTGCTTATTCGTTGAATCATCCCACTCAACCAAAAAGGCAATGTCATTCTTATTGTACAAAGCCCTAATCGTAACTGCATCAATTGACGGAGCCCAATGTCTGGGACTGGTGAGGATTTGCCCTGCCAGCGGAACCTCTACCGGTGTGGCCTTACCCCAGTTCTCATCTAATGGTTCCGTCGGTAATTGTTCACCTTCAAATAACTTTACCTTTACAACTACATCAGACGCCATATCTTTCGACAAACTTTTCACATAGTGAGCAACATGCCAGCGGTCTTCGTCAGTAAGTTTTTCCAGATAGGAACCCATCGGGGTTTCATTAAAACCCGTGGAAATTGTGCGATAAATATCGTCGATAGTATTACCACCCTTAAAATTCCATGACTTGGATAAATCCCTTGCCCTGTAAGGCATATTCCATTCCGTTTGCAAAGCCACAGTCAAAGGACCATTGCCCCTTCCCTCATCGCCATGACATTCAAAACACTTTGTCTCCTTAAATAGCTCTTGCCCTCTTTTTATACTATCCGGGGTAGAGGCAACTGACCCAACCGGCACTACCTTCGGGGCAGTGTCTTTCTTAAACTGTTCATTGAATGTCTTGATATAATGAATTACCTGCCATCGTTCTGTTTCCGAAATCGTGTTCCAGAACGGCATGGCCGTACCTTCTATGCCACTGGTAATAATCCTGAAAAGGTCTTCGTCGGCAGGAACTGAACCAGCCGCAGTAGAACGAACCTTATACTCATTTCTGGTAAAATTCCTGGGTTTCGGAAACATCGTTTTCGATGCAGGGCCATCACCCTTACCTTCGATTCCATGACAATACCAACACCGCTTTTCGTAAACCTTTTTCCCTTCGGCAATGGCTTCAGGTGTTTCAGACAGCTTTTGCGGTACCTCATGTTTATAAGTTCTAAACAAGTGCGAAGTTTGTGCGGATACCTCAGAACGTCCAACAAAAACACCTGTCGTTACTACGACTAATCCCAAACTTATAAAAACCCTTTTAAACGCTTTTATCATAGTATTTACTTGCTCTTCTATCCGTTGCTGTTGATAAATTAATCACCTTTAACAGTTAAGAACTAAGCCTCCCTTTTACACAAGCGCTATAATTATTCAAGCTTTTCCCTTTGTCGAGGCATAACACCAGCAGTATCGTATTCACCCATAATAATCTTCCAGATTTCATCGTCCTTTAAATCATCTTTCCACGACGGCATTGCAGAATCCCATGGGGTAGACTCCGACGGGAGACCAGGCCCCCCTTCCTTAATACGCCAAAAGACATAGTTATCTACTACCGTTGCAATCGTTCCTGGGTCCTGAAAATTAATCGGTCTCAGACGAAACGAATTTGAAAACGGTCCGTTGCCATCCGCTTTTGAACCATGACAGGGACGACAATAGGTTTGGAACAGAATCTTTCCTTCTTCGATGCATTTTCGTTGTGTTTCAGCATCAGTTTGACGGAATGGATTCTCAAGTTTTTCAAACTCTTGAGGAAGGGTAGGATGCTGAATCCTCAATTCCACCGGTGATGCAGCGCCTGGAATAGACCAGGAATACACAAACCACCCAACGATAACAGGAAAACCAATAAACAATGCCTTTTGTAACAAAATTTTTATTGTCGATCCACTATCCGGCAATAAAAAGCCCAGAAAATCAGCAAATTTTTGATTACTCGTGGTTGCATACACCAGGCCAGCCAAAACTCCCATAATCATATACCACATCATCAGGGTGCTTGGCGTGGGCATAGTATGATCTTTCGCCATTAACACCTGAAAAATCTTCGGGGAAGCATATTTAAGGAACAAAAACAAGCAGATAACTGCAGTGATTACCCATATCATTAAAAATTTACTGCGTTTTTTAGCCATTAATACACTCCTAACTATTGATTCCTTCGCATAAACAACATCGCCATTGACCTATTTCAAACTCTGTAAAAAGGATACAATCCCGTAAAAATCCTGAACACTTAACAGCTCACCAATATTTCCCGGCATAATCGAAACATCCTGTTTTTTCATTTCCTGGATATCACTTTTAGCAATAGCCACCTCTTCGATCTCGCCACTTTCCTCAAGTAACAAGACCATCTCCGTGTCTGTCTCGCTCTTTATTAACCCGTTATAGGGAATCCCGTCAGTAGTTATCACATACATTGTTTCATACCCTTTTACGATCTTGGCGCTCGGCTTAAGGATAGATTCAAGAAAATATTCAGCAGTCTGAATTGCACCAATCCCCGTAAGCTCTGGACCAACCTTCTTTCCCTTGCCATTCACAACGTGACACTTTCCACAGGTAACAGGACGAGTTTCATCAAAGAACACCTTTTCACCTTCTTTTGCATCAACAACCATCGGTGGTACCCACGGTTTTACCTTTTTCTTTGATGCCTCGGGTATTTTATCCTTGTACTTCATAAGAGCGCCAATGTCAGGCTCTCCTCCCAATGTTTGAAGATATGCCAAAACCGCCAGTATCTTTTCCCGGGACAACATAATGGGAGGGTCAAATACCTTCGGCATAATTTTATCATACCCTTTCACAATATATTTATCGGGCTCTACTATAGATTCTACCAGATAATCCAATCCAGAAGGCAAGCCCAACTCTTTCGCCCGCTCTTCAGCCCTACCTGACAAGCCATCCTGATCAGGGCCTCTTGTAGCACTTCCGCTCGAACCTATCTTGTGGCAGGTACTGCACTGTCCGTCACCCCAAAATATCTTTTCGCCAGATTCGGGACTTACTCCTCCAGCCGACTCGCCGCCACCCGTACCAGAAAGGCCTGCCACATACATCGTAATATAGATATAGAAACCTATAACTACAATACCAAATGCCGTAATTTTTAGCATGCTTTTATTCATAAGTTTTCTAAGCCTTCATTTCACAATCTTGAGATTTAACCTGACTAAACACTCACCCACATTCACAAATATCTGCAAGTCAACGTCTGCTATCATTGGCGTGAAATCTAGTCCTCGTAGTCTGCAGAAACTTCCCCATATTTATGTTCTTTTGCTTTTTCTTTTTTGTCACCGAGACCGGCCAGCCAGAATACAAAAGCTACCAGCCCCAGGAAGAGCGCCACAATCAGACCTACTATCCGTCCCATATATGCCAAAGATGGCGTGTACGCCCACTGTGAAGTATCTTGCAAAATACCATAAACATGCCAATCCATTCTCAGTCCGGATCGTATAAAGCCCATCAATCCCATCAGAATGACAATAACTACACACAACAGAAGCAACGCATACTGAGACCGCACCGGCATCTTCCCCCACTCAATCCCTCCTACAAGCTTTGCCTTGCGGAACATGAAAACATCAATGATGGCGTTCATAATCAGACAACTCATTACAATTGCAACCTGCGTTACCGACAAGTATCTCAACACCAGATTTGCCTTTTGCATAACCTCGAAACCATAATACCAGAAGTAAAGCACCGCAATGCACGCAGTAACTGCGAATAATATAGCCTGCCCTAATTTCCCTTTATTTTTAAAGGTCAAATATGCAGCTAAACATATCGCAAATGACTGGATATAAAGTGCACGTATGATTGGCTTCACAAAAATCTTTATGTTGGCATCTAATTCCACAAAATTGAGCGAAATCGCATATGAAACCAGCATCAGCAGACAAAAGATCCCGGCAGAAAATATTCCAATCTTACCGGCTTTCCCCTGTTCAGAAAACGGTATCATCTCTCCCTTGTTACTTCTGCGATAGATCAGGAAGGAAAAGAACGTAGCAAGAATTATCAAATTGACCACGGCATTTTTTGCAGCCATAACGCCAAAATACTTAGAGAACGGATGATACTGCTCGCCAATCATAGCCCGTTCTTCACCACTAAGAGGCAGATTGTGAGGCGTCAACCAGACCGCAAAACACATGAATATTACGAAGATAAGGTATTTGAAAAATTTTGTGTATCGTTCAGACCCCCTAATCCTGCCCATTCCAAGCCATAGGTAATAATTCACACCGATAAAAAGCATGCCAATCAGGATGGCCTGAATAATAAATGTCCAGGAGAATGCGCCTCCCATCATAATATTACCCATCACTGGACTGGAGCTGTAAATTTCACGACCAAGCCAATATCCTGCAAATGGTAAGGGAATCAATGCCCCGACTCCGATAAAATTTCCAACATATCCCATCCAATCGTAATGAGCCCTCTCCTCTTCTGATTTTGACCCTAAGAATTTTACCGCTGCATACGCGCCTACCACAAAACCGCCAAAGCACACGTTTGCAATCAGACGATGGATATTTACAGGCATCCAGAGCGGATTATATATGGCATGATACAAACTAAGCAGCTTCCCCGTTGCAGGGGCAACCCCCGCAGGACTCATCATGTATGTTGCCCATGAATTGGTGATGAACATAAGCCCCGTACCGAACAGGTTAAGCAAAACGCCAAGGGTAATATGGAACCATTTCTTAAAAGCGGTACCCTTAAGAATTTCCCACGAATAGTAATAGCCATACAAAGTGAATGCTTCGCCAAAGAACATCAATGCATAAATATACATGGTCGGCGCAAACACATTCGTCATGTGGCCCATAAATTCCGGATACAAACCATACAGACAGAATCCAAGCAATCCGCCTAACGATGCAGTCGTAGCGAACGCAGCAGACAGCAGCTTGGTAAATTCCTTCGCCATCTTATCATATTTGATGTCGCCGCCTTTGAATCCTACAATCTCGACAATAACGGCAAAGATGGGTACACCCAGCACAAAGGCAGCAAACATGAGATGCAATTCCGAGACAATCCAGACTATCAACCGGGAATCAATCCCAAAAAACGCCCGATACTGAACAGGCCCTGCCTCTTCTTCCTCAACCGCAGCAGTTGCCGTTCCGGCCTCCCCCGCAGGCTGCCCTTCCGGAGCTTGCGACGACACCGGCGCTTGGCCAGCTTCAAATTGGGGCAATTCAACGCCAGGAGCTGCAGCTTCTTTTGCCGCTTCCGCTGGCGCATCGGCAGCAAAAACATTTTGTGAAAGCGAAAGGAATGAAATAAAGGAAAGGAAAAACAATAAGACAATACTATATATACTTCTCTTTGGGAGATTCATCAACATCTTCAAATTATTCATTAGCGGTGCGCCTTTTTTAACAAGTAGGTTACACATTCCATAAAGTTATGAACACAGTTATTTCTTTGTCAAAACAAAGTCTGCCACAACCTCTTCTTTTGACTTTACGGTTACATCGCCGGCCTTTTTCCCAAGCTTCTCCTGCCAGGCCTCGATCTTATACGTGCCGGCAGGTACGTTCTCAATCTTAAATTGACCATTTTCATTCGTGACGGCGAAATAAGGATTTGCCTTAATTACGATAAAGGAACTCATCCATTTGTGCACATCACACGTAATCTTTGCTATCTCCGCAAGATCAAATTTTTTCGTCATTTTTCCGCCGCCCGACACTCCTTCATTAAAAGCGGGGTTCTTGATAGACCAGGAGTGAAGATTGTGCATTACGTTGTCGCTATTAAGCAAATCCACACTGGATCCAACGGGAATTGCAACAACATGGGGAGCAAACAGGCATTCTTTCTGATCTAACGTAGCAGTTACCGCCTCAATCTTCTTTCCCGCAGCAATGTCAACCAGCGAAACCACGACATTCTTAACACCTTTAGATTCGCCGTTAACCACCAATTCCTCCGACGCCTTATTTTCGTGACCGCAGGTTTGCTCATCCTTATCAACCTTTAACATCTTTGCAGATGGGACATCACCGTCAAATTTAACAGTCCCAACAATCGTTCCCCCATCTTTCACCTCCACCTCTTTGTAGGCAGCGCCTTTTTCCTGCGCCATAGCGAAATTATTTATCCACACCCCACTACCCATAACACTGAATGCCAAACCACTAACAATTGTCAAGCATCTCAAACTTTTCAACATCATTACCTCCACATTCATCTTCTAAAAGTTACTATGGATTCAAAAAATCCTGTTAATATCTTTCTTTGGATATACTCAAAACAAAGGCGGGTTATGATACATTATATAACAAGTTTGTCAATCACAAATTTTAGTAAAACCAAAAACGAAACCAGAGTTTTTTTGGAAAATCTTACAATGGGATTTAGCAAGTAACAACATTCATTCCTTTTAATAAAAAAATAAAAAAATAATTCAAAAACTATGTAACTAATTAAATTTCAAATTCTTAGTTTTTCATAATCAAGCATTATGAAACATCTTCCGGGCTTTATGCGCTGCAAAAAATTTCAGTATTGCAATGATAGTTTCAAATATAGTATTACAAAACTATTCATAAATATTAAAAACTAATTTAATGTTCTCTTCATAGTTTCAACATCTTTAGGATTGGTGAGCTTACCAGGCTCGATAATCACATCGGGCTCCATCTTGAATCGTCTGACCCATGTCGTTTCTGAAGGAGGTTTCCAGTATAACTTGTATAAGCCGGGCGATACATTCGCAAAACGATAAACACCTTCATTATCTGTAACTGTTTCAATCTCCACTGCCCCTTCTACTGGATGATACCCCTTTGTCAACAGTCCACCTTTTTCCAACATTTGCAACTTTACCTGGCAACCGGAAAGAGGACTTCCTCCCCGCAATATCTTTCCCTCAACGCTTCCAAGATTCCGGTCATGAATAACTGGTTCTTCTTTCTTAATATCTTCTTCAACCGCCTTATCAACTTCCTCCTTATCATGCGACTCTCTTAACAGGTCTTGATTCGATTCTGACGCTTCTCCACTCTCGGTCAGAGGTTTTTCGTCCTCAATCGATTCATGGACACCCATTGACGCATCTTCGGTCTTAGTCACTAATTTGTCATCTTCTTCCCGCAAGCTTTCCTTTTTTGCCTTTTTAGTCTTTAGCCTATAGTATTTCCCCGCTTCTTTCTTTTCTATTGGATCAGTCCTTATCTCATCGACTATTACTCTATTGCCAGCATCTTCTTGTATCTTAGGTTCTAATTCCCGATCCTCAATAATCTGTGATGATTTTCCCTTTTCCTCAACCACATCTGTGGTTATTGGTCTATTATCAATCTCCGCTGGAGCTGAAACGGTCTGCCTGCCATCCGATCGGAAGGACATTTGAAGTGAAGAAATCTTAGAGGTTGGAATCAATACATGAATAGCATCTTCGGTAATTTCCTTGATCTTACATTCCACCGTTACATTTGCAATATCCAGGGAAATCATATCGGGGTAATTCCCGGGATTTAAAAATTGCATATTCAGGGATTTTATGGACTTCTTTGATATTACTGCATTTATATATTCCCCCGTAACCCCCACTACTTTAAGATCGATATCTTTGCCAACATTCCTGAGAACTACGGTATCCCCATTCACAGCAACACAGAAACACACAAGCGCACAGAAAACAATCGCCGCAAACTTTGCCATCAATAAATATTCCTAAACAATAAAACCTGTATTAAATTTTCCGTATCAATTTAGTTTTTTGAAAAACAACATTCATGCATTCGTCGTATTTACCGTAGGGGCAGGTTTCAAACCTGCCCCTACAGAGCGCCAACTGCAAATGGCATTAGTTTAACATCCATTAGTTTTATATCAAACAAAAAAAGGGCAGGCCTGAAATACATCCGGGTCTGCCCCCCCTTATAAACTTTCCATCTCGTTCTCACGCCCACCTTCTCATACCCACGCTCTGCGTGGGTATGCCGGCGCAGGACGCTCCCGCGTCCAGTTACATCCTCCTGCGGATTCGGGATTGCAACCCGAACTTCCCGTCAACTGCCATAACGCAGGACACTATACCCTCGCCAGGACGATGGGTTTGCTTCGCTTAACACATCCTGCACAATTGTTATTTGACGCAGAGCGTCATACCTGCGCATTCCCACGCAGAGCGTGGGTACGAGAGGCGCGTAGCGGGTTGGCGGCGGGAGGCAGGAGGAAACTCCTGACTGCCGCCACGCCACCAAATAACAACACTAATTCAGCCCCGAAGGGGTGAAAGAAATTTATGGTTATTTCACCCTGACTATTTTCCTTTTTTACCGACTACCTTTACAACCAACCTTGCGCCCTTTAAACTACCCGTCTTAAACGTAATGTCCGCCTTTCCGGTTTTATTCCCGGCCTTAATGGCAAACACGGCCTGACCATTGGCATCTGTAACCGCACTCCTTCGGGAAACAGAAATAAGTCCGCTATCATTTGGATTAGTGACAAGGAATAACACCCGCACCTTCGCACCTTCAACCGGACAATCCCCCTCGCCCATTACCGTCACAACCACTTCCACACTTTGCTTCTTTATTAATTTAAGCTTATAAGACGACAATGTAATCTTCCCGGCAGTACATTCAGCGAGAGAAGGTGTAGGCAATAGCGATGATATTGGCGTAGGGGTTGCAGCCGGGGTTGGCGTTGGCTCTAATGATACCACACGGCTTACCGCCGTCACCTGTCGCGGCGCACCGCTGGTGTTTATTTCATCCGTGCAGCCGGCCGTTAACGTGTCGCCGCCAGACGCCTGTATACTTTCGTAATCCACCGTAGCGGCGTTGCTCACCAGGATGGAACCCTTGAATGTCCCCGTGTCTGCGCCAGCCTCTTCCAGCTTTACCCATGCCCGATTATGCGAAGACGTCTCAATAACGGCGTGATTCAGGAGCGTATCCACCTTTGTCGCGTCCTCGTTTTCCTCCGCATCAACGTGCGTTACCACGGCATACGAACCAACCGTACAGAACTCTGCATCGAATACAAGGGTTGCATCAGAACTGCTGAACGACAGCGTTTTGGTAATGGTTGATGCATCCGGCGCGGTGTCCGTATAAACAACCGTGGCAGTACCGCCCTGTACGGTCTTTATCACGCCGATATTTGACCTTGTGCCGGAACTTGCCCCGCCGGTCGTGGTTGTGCCTGTTTTAATGGTCGCCAGGAACGTCCCGCTATTTACACCATTCTCCTTCATGTCCAGCGCTAAATCTCCACCGGCATAATAACCGAGGGCTGTTACCTTAATGGCGGTGGTTAATGTGTCTTCCGACGCGGCATTAGCGTCACGGTCGGCGTCCACCACCGTAACGGCAACGGTGTCGCCGGAGAGATACGCCATTGTCTTGCTCAGATATAGTTCGCCGGAAACTCCAGGAACTGTAGGCGCGGGTGTTGGTGTTGGCGTGGGGGTAGACGTTGCCGAAGGCGTTGTTTTCTTCGTCGGCGCAACCGACGGTGCGGGCGTTGGCGATGATACCGGCGTCGGAGTGGGCGACGGTGTTGCTGTTGGCGTAGGCATAGGCACTACTGGAGCATTCTCCGTGGTAAAAGTCCAGGAGTAGTTTGAATCAAGGGTCGTACCCGCATAATTTGCCGCCTGTGCGCCGGTGGTGATTGTGGCAGTGTATGTGGTGTTATATGCCAGGCTGCTTGCCGGGGTAAAGGTGGCCGTGGCGCCGTTTGTCGTTACCGATCCGGTAACTGCGCCGCCGTTACCCTGCAATTTAAAGGTGTCGGCCGTAAGAGTCGAACCGTTCATATACAGGGAGAATGTGGCAGAAACGGCCGTGCTTGTCCCTACTCCTGTTGCGCCACTGGATGGACTCGCGGAGGTAACCGTCAGGGTAACCATTGTGGGTGGAGGAGGCTCGGAGGATGGGGTTGCGGTGGTAAACGATGCCTGGCTGCCGGTGGACGTCCCGGCGCTGTTGTTCGCCGCTATGCGGTAATAGTACAGAGTGGTGGCTGATAGACTACTGATGCCGATGCTGACGGTCGATGTGCCATCCGTTGAAATACTCGTTGTTGACGATGTGCCGGTATAGACGCCGCTGCTCGCCCCGTACTGGAAGAGCGCCGTTGTTGACGTGCCATGTGCATTTACCGTACCGTTAAGTGTGGCAGAACTCGTGGTGACATTGGTGGCAGAACCGGTTGTTACGGTGGGCAGCCACGAAAATGAACCCATTGCATACCCATCGTAGCTGCCACACTTAACG